>OGQC01000771.1_pt1 | contig 16068 bp, 10 predicted proteins | sample 1553081 | NCBI WGS metagenome assembly OGQC01 (sample SAMEA2580267, study PRJEB22360) | human gut metagenome | biome: human gut; feature: human-associated habitat; material: faeces | place: Denmark | collected 2008/2010
CATCTCTGCAAAAAAAAAAAAGTGCCTCCCATACCGCCGAATGCTATATCGAACAATAACGGAACCATTCCTAAAATAGTAGTGGTCGCTGCCATAAGTACAGGTCTTGTTCTTGACACTGTAGCTTCTATGATGGCGGTATAAGGTGCGATTCCATTTCGGCGCTGTATATTTATTTCATCCAGTAACACAATCACATTTTTAATAATCATACCTAATAATCCCAGCCATCCGGCGATGGGGAAGAAGCCGAAATCGAATCCGGTGAGCAGCATACCTATGGCAACCCCGATAAGGGAAAGGGGAAGGATACACAGGATAATGACCGGTTGTCTGAAGTTACCGAATAATGCTACAAGAATTACAATGAGCATCAGAAAAGCCAAAGGAAAGAACTTGGCAATGGCCTGCATCGCTTCGCCTTGGTCTTTGTATTGGGCATCCCAGAAGAAGGTATATCCTTCGGGCAATTCTATTTCTTCTATCTCTTTTCGTATTTCTCCGTGTACTTCCGCCATGGTGTGTCCCGGTTTTACTCCACACATGGCTGCCATGGATAACTGACGGTTATAAGTACGTATTTGCGGAAATTCCCAAGTGGTTTCAATTTTTTCCGTTACTTGTGACAGAGGTGCCGAATGCTCCCCGTTCCAAACAGAGAAATCCCCTAAAGATCGCTCGTCTGTAATATGAACCCCTTCCGATTTTAGTAATACAGGTACTTTCTTTTCATTATCCCGATAAATTCCTACAGGAGTTCCATCACTGATAGACTTGACGGATTGCATCATTTGTGCTTTGGTGATACCCAGTGCTCCGGCTTTTACCGGATCGTAAACAGGGCGGATCATTAAACTCATGTTGCCCCATTCGTTGCGGGCGTCCGCTACTTTGGGATTGCGGCGCATGATTTCTATTGCTTTCCCTGCCAGTGAATCTAGTACAGCAGGATCCGGTCCTAGAAAACGGGCTTCGATGACGGCTTCTGTCAAAGGGCTAAGCTCGAATTTGTTCACTTTTATCAGGGGTTCGGGATATTTCTGGCGAATGGAGTCTTGCAGTAGCGCATGTAATTCCTTTGAATCTTTGGAGGTCTTGCATTTTACCAGTATTTGTGCATAATTGGATTGAGGACCGAAAGATACATTGGATAAATAATAGCGGGGTGGCGTGCGACCTATGTAGGTAGAAACCATTTCTGTTTCTTCGTGTCCGCGTATATAGTCTGCCAGACTGCTTGCCATGCGGTCTGTTTCGTTAATGTTTGTTCCTTCGGGCAGCCACATATCTACGGTAAAGTATTGTTTTTCCAGTGCGGGTACGAATACTTTAGGAATAAATTTGAAACTCCAGGCAGAGAGTATCAGCATAATGGCCAGTGAGCCGATGGTGACCGACCGGTGGCGGAGCACCCAATGTAAAGCATTGCGGAAACGGTTGTAATATTTTCCGTCGAACAGTGCCGCTTTCAGTTCCTCGGGACGTGGGCGGCGGACAAATTCCTGTATAAAGAAAGGTGTCTGTGTCAGTGCGAACACCCAGCTGAACATCAGGGATACTCCGATAACCACGACTAATGAGGATAACAGTTCACCTGTGATATGTGGTGAATAATAGATAGGAAGGAAAGTAAGAATAGCGATTACGGTTGCTGCCAACAAGGGCAGGGCGGTAGTCGAGCAAGCCTGCATGATGGCTACACGTTTCCGCATTCCACGCTCCATATTGATTAAAGCGGAGTCTGACACAACAATGGCATTGTCTACCAACATCCCCATGGCGATAATGATGGCGACCAGTGACATTCGCTGGAGTGCGATGCCGCAAGCCATCATGACAATGAGAGTGGCGAAGATGGAAAAAATCAGTCCGCTACCTATCAGCGTGCCATTCTTGAACCCGATGAAAAATAATAGAATGGCTATAACAGTTAAAACGGAAATGATGAGATTCAAGACAAAGCCTTGATTGGCAACGGCTGATTCATATCCTTGATCGTAGATAGAGGTCAGTTCATATCCTTCAGGCATGGATTGGGATAATTCGTCAATGCGTTTTTTCACAGCTTCTGCCATATCCACTACATTTCCGGTGGGGACGGTGGAGATGGCAATACCTATGGCCGGATTACCGTCAATGCGCATCAGATTGCTGGCAGGTGTCTGATAACTTTCTTCTATTTGTGCAATGTCGGCAAGGCGGAAATGTTCACCGGAGCGTGATACGATAGTCAGGTTTCTTATATCATCTAATGAATAAAAATTTCCAGTGGATTCAATGCGCAGCCGATTTTGTCCGGCATCAATACCTCCGGCATCCACCACTTTGTTTTGTGCTTCGAAAGCGCGGGCTATATCCGAGGTCGTAATTCCGCTTTGTGCCATGACGGATGGGCTGACAGATACGTCAATGGTAGGTGTCTGTATTCCGTAGATTTCTATTTTAGCAACATCTTTTATTTTCAATAGTTCGTTTTTGATAATCTTGGCTTCGTCTTCCAGTTCCCGATAGGTATGGCTCTTTCCAGTCAGTCCATAGAAAACTCCCAATACATCTCCAAAATCATCGTTAACAACAGATGGACCTGCTCCGGCGGGAAGTTTGCTTTGTACATCATTTACTTTACGGCGTAATTTGTCCCAAAGTTGTTGCATTTCGTCTGCCCGGATTTCCTTTTTTACATAAACGGTTATTTTTGAAAGTCCTGTTCGGTTTTCTGTTTTCAGATAATAAAGTTCACCAAGAGATTGGATGGATTCTTCCAGAACATCTGTTACTTGAGATTGTACCTCGGAGGGGGATGCTCCGGGATACGGAGTCAGTACGAGTGCTTGTTTGATGGTAAAGGGGGCGTCTTCCAGTTTTCCCATTTTGATATAGGAGAACAGCCCACCGGCCAATATCAATACCAACAGCAAGATAGTGACTGCTTTCTTCTGTAGAAAATATTTTACGAGTTTCATGATTGTTTATTTCTGTGATATTATTCGTTTTCTACACTTATTTTCATTCCATCCGATAGGAAGCGGAGCCCACTGTTTGCTACAGTTTCATCAGGATACAAGCCTTCGGTGATAGATACATAACCGTTTGGCAATAGATCCCCTTTCTTTACTTTTCTCTTAGTTACTTGTTGGGTTTTGGAATTTACTACCCATAAATAATCTCCTTCTGTAGGGCGATGGCAAAGGGCTGTTTGAGGGATGGCTGCTCCTTGGGAAAGAGTTGAAACGGAAGGGGCATTTAGGCTTGCTTTACCAGACATACCTGCCAGTAATTTCCCTTCTTTATTGGGAAGTAGAGCGGTCAGCAGATAAGAGAGGTTATTGCGGGTAGTCCCTTTGGAAATTTCCATTATCTTAGCATTATATACTTTATCGGGTTGGGCGTCAAATCGTACTTGTATTGTATCTAGTGCTTGCGCTGCACGGGCAATGTCTTGAGTGACATAAATCTCCAGTTTAAGTTGGTCTATATCAATAAAAGAAATGATGGGCTGGGTTGCTTTCACATCTTGAAATTTCTCTATATATACTTCACCCACATAACCATTGAATGGAGCGATAAGGCGTGTGTCTTCCAGTTCATAGGAAGCTGTATTGAAAGTTGTTTTTGCAGTGATATAGTCTGCTTTTGCTTTTTCATAAGTACTTGCAGAAACATTTCCTTTGCCGTATAACTTTTGTATACGTTCGAATTCCGCTTTTGCCTGATGGTAGATTGCTTCGGCACGTTCTTTACGGATGCGGAAATCGCGCGGATCTATTTCGGCTATGATGCTGCCTTGTTGGTATCGGTTACCTGCGTATACATCGAAACGGTCGATGGGACCGCCTACTCGGAAAGATAACTCGGAAGTGCGAAAAGGTCGGGCAATAAAAGAGAATTCTTTGTCACCCTGATGTGAAACTGGAACAGCTTGTGTTGTTTTTACAATAAGGTCTTGTTTTTATCATTGCCTTCGGCAGCACAGGAAGAAAGTAGTGCGGCAAGGCTTAATAATAGCATGGAATGTACGTTTATCTTCATATTTTGTCTTTTAAGTTTGAAACAAAAATAAAGATTGAAGGGAGAACAGATGGGGAAGAAAATGCTGAAGCCGGAAAAAGAAGACCGGAAAAAGGGAAAATGCATCCTGAATAATTTTATCTATGAAGTAAAAAAAGATTTATTCAGGCAACTTTTTATACAGAATAGCTGTTTTTATCAGTAAGATGATTAACTATAAACTCTAAAGAATAAAGCGTATGTATTTTATTTGGTACATTATTATCGGAATTATTGCTGGTTTTGTTGCCGGTAAGTTGATGAGAGGGGGAGGTTTCGGTCTCTTTATTAATTTATTGGTTGGTATTGTTGGTGGTGTCCTGGGCGGCTGGGTATTCAGTTTGTTTGGTATTGCAGCAACTGGTATTATTGGCAGTCTTGTTACCTCTATTGTGGGAGCTATATTATTGTTGTGGATTGTTTCTTTGCTCAAGAGGTCTGATATTTCTTGAATTATAAGAGTAAAAAAGAACCGTCCTGACGACACGCTTGCCGGGGGCGGTTCCTAACCAAACAAATCAAAAAATATAAGTATATTAACTAATTGCTTCCACCTCCTAAGGCACGGTAAAGCATGATATGCAGTTTACAAGATTCCACATTCAGAGCGATACGTTCCAATTCACAATCCAGGAAACGTTCATCGGCCGACAGTACATCCAGATAGCCTGCGAATCCTACTTTAAACATTTCATTTGCATTATAAATAGATCGATGATGGATACGGCTTTCTTCTTCTTTCAACTTTTTGCGCTGGTGCATTTGCGATGATGCAGTAATGAGGTTTAATACTTCTTCATAGGCTTTTAATACCGTATCGTGATATCCTAACAAAGCGATGCGTTGCTGGCTTTTCGCATCATTCCATAATGCACGTATAGTATTTTGTTTGAATATAGGTGCTGTTATACCTGCACCGAGATTGTAAACCAGGGATGCAGGAGCAGTAAACCATTTATCCAGATCAAATGCGTTAAAACCTCCGTTTCCTCCAATCACGATGGATGGGAAGAAAGCTTTTCGCGCTGCAGATACGTCGGATTTACTAGCTAATAACTCCAGTTCGGCAGCCTTTATATCCGGGCGATATTGCAAAAGTTGTGACGGGATTCCTGCATCTGTGGGAAACTCATAACTACATGCAGTTTCAAATGACACTCGTTTCACCTTGAAAGGCAGTCGTCCTAATAAGGTGGCGATGGCACGTTCCTTTTCACTTATTTGCTGTTCGTTTGCAAGCAGCATTTCTTCCAATTTAAGGCGTCGTGACCGGAATTGGTCTACAGAAAGTCGGGTTACTTCACCTTCTTTCATCAGTTCATCGGTTAAATTATAAGCATCTCTGGCTGTTAGGATGGCTTCGCGTAGCACATATCGCTGTTTATCCAGTCCTATTAATTCAAAATAGTGTGTACCTACTTCTGATATCAATAAGGTGCGTGCCAGACGCATAGCTTCTACAGACTGCATCCAGCGGGATACGGCCGATCGTTTTTTTATCGGTTAGCTTACCCCATATGTCAGCTTCCCATTGAAAATTGAGTCCTAGGTTGAAATTCCGGTAGGGATCTGGAATATGTTTGTCTTTTTCTAAATCGGGAGTGTTGGTGGTGCTGTTACCAACTCCGTCCATAGTGTACTCGCCAAAACGTTGTACTCCACCATCAATGCCTAATGAAAGATCGGGCAGCAGCGCTCCTTTTCCTACTCGAACTTGTGAACGGGCAATGGATATCCGTTCTATAGTTTGAAGGAATGAATGATTGTTATTTAACGCTTCGGCTATATAACTTTGCAATAACGTATCTGGAAAAAATGTTTTCCATGACATGGAAGAGATAGTAGTGCTGTCCGTTTCCCTATCCATATAGAACTTGGGTAACTCTATCTTTTCTGTCGGAGTAAGGGAAGGGGCTTTGCAACTTACCATAATCAGACAGAAAGCTCCTATTATTAAACCTGTTTTGTTTATATTGTTATTTTTCATCTTCTTCATCATAGCTGACTTTATTACGGTTAAGATGTGCAGACCAACTCTCGAAAATAAGGTAAAGTCCAGGTACAAGGAAGATTCCTACGAATGTACCGATAAACATACCTCCGGCGGCAGCTGTTCCGATGGAACGGTTGCCCAAAGCACCGGCTCCGCTTGCCATTACCAACGGGATTAGTCCGCATATAAATGCAAAGGATGTCATCAGGATGGGGCGCAGACGGCTTACGGAACCTCTAACGGCAGCATCAAAGATGCTCATTCCCTGTTTGCGGTACTGGTTGGCCATTTCCACAATAAGAATGGCATTTTTGCCTAGCAGACCAATCAACATTACCAAGGCTACCTGGGCATAAATATTATTTTCCAAGCCTGCCAGTTGCAGGAAAAAATAAGAACCGAAGATACCTGCCGGCAATGAAAGTATGACGGGAAAAGGCAGTAACAGACTCTCGTATTGTGCTGCCAGCAACAAATAAACAAACAGCAGGCAGATACCGAAAATAAGAACGGTTTGTCCACCCGAATCTTTCTCTTCACGAGTAACTCCTGACCATTCTATATCATAACCGCGAGGTAATGTCTCTTTGGCAATTTGTTCCACTGCTTCGATAACCTCTCCTGAACTGACTCCTTCGGCAGGTTCACCTGTAATCAAGGCCGAGGTGAACATATTGTAGCGTGTAATCTGGTTAGGACCGAATATACGGTCCATCGTCATAAAGTTAGAGTAGGGTACCATATTCCCGTCCTTGTTCTTGGCATAGAACTTATACAGATCTTCAGGATTCATACGATACTCTGGAGAAGCCTGTAACATCACCTTATACATTTGTCCGAAACGAATAAAGTTGGATGAGTAGAAACTGCCGATATAGGATTGGAGTGTTTCCATGGATTCATTTAGATTTACTCCTAATTTAGCTGCTTTAGCAATATCCACTTTCAGCAGATATTGTGGAAAATTAGGATTGAATCCTGAGGTTGCTCCCACAATGCGCGGATCTTCATTCAGTTTTTCTACTAATGTATTGGCAACATCGGCAAATTCTGCAAAGCTGCCTGCTGTTTTATCTTGTAAACGAAGTTCGAAGCCGCTGGCATTACCGAATCCCGGAACTGTAGGAGGCAGGAAGAACTGAATATCCGCATCTTTGATATGCGAGGTGCGGTCTTTGTATATCTCTATAAGTTCGGCTGCTGTTTGATCGCGTTCACTCCACGGGGTGAGATTAATCATACCCATACCGAAATTGGCACCTTCCGTTTCAGTCATCAAACTATAACCTGCTAATGTGGAGATGCTTTCAATTTCTTTGAAAGGAAGCAATGCAGCTTGTACAGCGTTCAAGGCTTTTTCGCTGCGTTCCAATGTTGCTCCCGGAGGCGCATCTACATTGACATAAATCATACCTTGGTCTTCATTGGGAATAAAGCCTGAAGGAAGTACCTGGCTCATGCCGAAAGTGGCAAGGAAGAAAATAATCAGTGTGGCATAAGTGATTATTTTCCGGCTCAAATACTTGTGTAATCCGATATTGTATTTCTTTTCAAAGCGGTCGTACCGGCGGTTGAAAAAAATAAAGAAACGACGTAGCCATCCTGCTTTTTTCTTCTTTTTTCCATCAGCGGGTTTCAGTAACAAAGCACATAGGGCAGGCGAGAGGGTCAATGCGTTTATTCCTGAGATAACAATGGCTACCGCCAGTGTCAATGAGAATTGCCGATAGAAAATACCTACAGTTCCCTGCATGAAGCCCACCGGAACAAAGACTGCCGACATGACTAGCGTGATGGCAATAATGGCTCCACCGATTTCATTAATAGCTGCTACAGATGCTTTATAAGGAGAGAGTTTCTCATGATGCATCTTTACATGGACAGCCTCTACGACGACTATTGCGTTGTCTACTACAATACCTATTGCGAGCACAAGGGCGAATAAGGTCAACATATTTATGGAGAAGCCCAGCATTTCCATAAAAAAGAATGTACCGACCAATGAAACTGGTACGGCGATAGCCGGAATTAAGGTGGAACGGAAATCTTGTAAAAATATATACACCACAATAAATACCAGTATGAATGCTTCGAGCAGTGTCTTCAGCACTGACTGTATGGAGGCGTCAAGAAAGCGTGATACGTCATAGGAGATATTGTAATCCATGCCAGGCGCAAAACTGCTTTCTTTGATTTCTGCCATTTTGGTTTTAATATTTTGGATGACTTCCCTTGCATTGGAGCCGGGGCGTTGTTTGATCATAATAGATGCCGATGGCCTTCCGTCGGTCATAGAGGTCATGTTATAATCTTCAGAATCGAATTCAATAGTGGCAACGTCTTTCAGACGTAGCAGTGAACCATCGGGAAGAGCTTTCAATACAATCTCTCCATATTCTTCTGCTGTGCTGAACTTTCCGGTATATTGTAATACATATTGCAGTTGTTGGGGTAATTTGTCTGAACTGATACCTGTCTTGCCGGGTGCTGCTTCTATGTTTTGATTACGGATGGCTTCAGTTACATCTTGAGGTACCATGTTGTAGGCGGCCAGCCGATTAGGATTCAGCCATACACGCATGGCATAATCACGGCTACCCATGATTTCTACCAAGCCTACACCGTCAATACGTTTTAATTCGCGCAAAATATTGATATCGGCAAAGTTATAAACAAACTTTTCGGTATGTGCACTGTCCGTACTCATGATGTTCAAGTACATCAACATACTGTTTACTTCTTTTTCTGTAATAACTCCGGCACGGATTACTTCTTCAGGCAATTCGTCTAGTACGGTAGTCACACGGTTCTGTACATTTACGGCAGCTACGTCCGGATCGGTTCCCACTTTAAAATAAATAGTAGTAAGGGACATACCGTCGTTGGTACAAACAGTGGTCATGTAGGTCATGCCGGGTACTCCGTTGATGGCACGCTCTAACGGGGTGGCGACTGTTTTAGACATCACATCGGCACTAGCCCCGGTGTATCGGGCGGTTACCGTTACAGATGGGGGTACGATATCGGGAAACTGAGTGATGGGCAGTGTCAAAATAGACAGTACGCCCAAGCAGACGATAATGACGGAGATTACTCCTGAAAGTATCGGTCTTTTTATAAATAGCTTAAACATAAACTGTCCGTTTTATTTTACGATAGCTTGTTTTAATTCAACTTCTTTTCTGATTGCTTCCATATCAATGGTATCAGTCTTGATGGTAATGCCATCTTTCATCATTTGCACTCCCTCGTATACGATGGCAGTGTTAGGAGAGAAGTCTTGTGTCACATAGTAATTATTATAGCGTTCCAGCGGTTGGAAGCTGCGTACTTTTACTACACTGGCACTATCAACGGTATATACATAGGTGAAATCTTGAATTTCGAATGTTGATTTCTGGGGAACTAGGCAGATGTTGTCCATTTGGGTCATCATACGTACTTTTCCAGTCACTCCATGTTTCAGCAGTCCGTCCGGGTTCGGAAAACGGACACGGAAGGCAATGGAGCCGGTTCCTCGTTCAAAGTCACCTTCTACAGTTTCTAATGTGCCTTTGTGGGAGTAGATGGAACCGTCTGACAAAATCAGTTCCACATTATTTTCTTCGTGCTGTTTTTGTCCGCTAAGTTGTTGGCGCTTGTATTCCAGATACTCGCTTTCGTTCACTTTATAGTAAGCAAAGATCTCGGAAATATCACTTACGGTAGTCAGTAAGCTTTGCGGATTTACCAGACTTCCCGTCTTATAAGGAATACGGTCTATGTAGCCGTCAAAAGGGGCAGTGATAGTGGTGTAAGAATAATCCATCTGTGAACGTTGCATTTGTGCTTTTGCCTGTTCCACTTTCATTTGGGCTACTTCTTTTTCTTTATTGGCTTGGTCGAGTCGGATTTTTGATAAGATTTGTTTGTCAACCAGCCGGCCTATTCTTTCGGCTTCATAATTTGCCATTTCATATTGTGCCTGTGCTTGTTTGTAATTGGCTTGCGCCTCTTTTACCGTTTCGCTATATTGGTCGGAACTGAGTTGGAATAGGGGCTGTCCTTTTTTGACTTTCTGTCCTTCGTCTACATATATTTGTTGAACAAATCCTTCCACTTTGGGCTTAATTTCTACAAACTGTATAGCTTGCACATCAGCTACATATGAGCGTGGAAACTCAATGGTTGTGGGGTGAAGAATGGTGATGGGAATGAATTCTTTGTGATGTTCCTGCTTGTTGTCCGATTGACCACAAGAGCATAGCAATCCTGTGCATGTACACAGGACCGCAATTTTCTGAAAATTACTCTTCATGAAATTACGAATACAATTTAAAAAGATTAATAATTGAGTTTGAGTAAATAAAAGATCCGGCTTGCATTCAAATCTTTCAGAATACAAGGCCAATATGTATGAATATGCTTTAATGTGACATATTAAATGCGGTACACACAAAAGATAATGTGATGATGTACCACTTTCCCCGGATTTTCACTGACAGGTGTGTAACTTTGTACCGGAACTTGGGGAATAGCAAAAAGATTGACCAGCATGTCGATAGTGCAGGGTAAAAAACGACTGTTTGGCAGTTGTGCACGTCCCGACTGGAAATAATAAGTTTCTTCTCCTCTGCTTTCTTCATTGTTGTCAGAAGGCAGGGTGGGTTGTTCCATCGTTTCTACCATAGCCAGATTGGCATCAATCAGTGGAGCGCATACATCAAATTGTACGAGTAATAACATAATTACGCATACTATTCTTACCACATATTTTTTGATACCGTTGAACATGAAAGATACTTTGTTTGTCAATTCGTTTGCAAATTTAATATAATTGAACACTGTTTTCAAACTAATCATCCAAAATTAGTGAGTTTTAATATATCCTTTCTCTTTTTTGGAACTACTATCCTTTATACTGACTGAAATCTGTTATTTTTGTACTCAGTATTTTAAATAATCAGATAATATTACTTATGTTACAACCCGAATTGAAATTTCGTCGAGATAAAATACGCTATTTGATGGCTCAACAAGGCATTGATGCTGCCCTGATAGCTTGTAATGTAAATTTGCTTTATACGTATGGTGAGATAGTGAACGGCTATCTTTATTTACCGCTTCATTCACCGGCACTTCTCTTTGTAAAACGTCCTAATAATATTGTGGGAGAATTTGTATTCCCTATTCGTAAACCTGAGCAGATAGTGGACTTGTTAAAAGAAAATGGTATACCTGTAGCTTCAAAGATAATGTTGGAAGGCGGGGAACTGCCTTATGCGGACTATATGCGTCTTGCATCTCTTTTTCCTGAATCGGAGGTCGTGGATGGAACTGCTATTATTCGTGAAGCGCGTAGCGTAAAGACTCCGCTGGAGATTGAACTTTTTCGTCGGTCGGCTGCTTTACATGCTCGAGCATATAGTAAGATTCCCGATGTATACCATCCGGGGATGACTGATCGTGAACTATCTGTTGAGGTGGAACGCCTGATGCGACTGGAAGGTTGTCTGGGAATATTCAGAGTATTTGGTCAGAGTATGGAGATATTTATGGGAAGTGTGTTGGCCGGAGATAATGCAGCTACTCCTTCGCCTTATGATTTTGCCTTAGGTGGTAAGGGATTGGACCCGTCTTTGCCCGGAGGAATGAATGGAACTTTGTTGAAAGAGGGGTATAGTGTAATGGTGGATATAGGGGGAAACTTTTACGGATATATGTGCGATATGAGTCGTGTGTTCTTCATTGGAAAATTAAATGATGAGGCTTATGCAGCTCATCAAGTCTGTCTTGAAGTGCAGGATAAGGTTGCCTCTATGACGGCGCCTGGTGTGGTGTGCGAGGATCTTTATAATGCGGCCATTGAGATCGTGACGAAAGCCGGATTTGCCGATCGTTTTATGGGGGTGTCCCAACAGGCACGTTTTATAGGACACGGCATCGGGTTGGAAATCAATGAGGCACCAGTGTTGGCTCCGCGTATCCGGAGGGAGTTGGAAGAGGGAATGGTGTTTGCCCTTGAACCTAAAATCGTATTGCCGGGAGTAGGACCGGTCGGCATTGAAAATTCTTGGGTAGTTACAGAAAACGGAGCCGGCAAACTGACCATTTGTAATGAGGAGATTATAGAGCTTTGATTCCTTGGATGTAAATATTGAAGCGGAAATATCAAAAAAACGAAAAATTTTATGGTTCTTGTTCTAGTGTCATTGGGGGCAAAGTGAAGAACTTGAATATAAAAAAGATCCCGAAACTTTTAGTTTCGGGATCTTACATGGTTTGAAGTATATTTTTTATTCCCACTCAATGGTCGCATTGGGTTTGGGCGACAGGTCATAGCATACGCGGTTCACATTCTTTACTTCTTTTAGAATACGGTCGGTAATTTTCATCAGAATGGACCAGTCTATCGGTTCGATAGTAGCTGTCATAGCATCTACGGTGTTGACAGCTCGGATAATAACAGGCCAGTCAAATGAACGGGCATTGTCACGCACGCCTACTGATTTGAAATCGGGTACTACGGTGAAATATTGCCATACTTTCTTGTCCAAGCCTGCCAGTTGGAATTCTTCACGCAAGATGGCGTCCGATTCGCGAACAGCTTCCAAGCGGTCACGAGTGATAGCCCCCAAACAGCGCACTCCCAAACCAGGACCAGGGAACGGCTGACGGTAGACCATGTCGTATGGTAAACCAAGTTCCACTCCGCAGGCACGGACTTCGTCTTTGAACAACTGGCGTAAAGGTTCTACTAATTCAAACTGTAAATCCTCGGGTAAGCCACCTACATTGTGATGGGATTTAACCATTTTGGCTGTTTTAGTACCACTTTCTACGATATCAGGATAAATTGTACCTTGTCCCAAAAAGTCGATTCCATTTAGCTTACGGGCTTCCTCTTCGAACACACGAATAAATTCACCACCGATAATCTTGCGTTTCTGCTCCGGATCAGTTACATTTTCCAGTTTACTCAGGAAACGGTCTGTAGCATCCACGTAAATCAAATTAGCGTTCAACTGATTTTTGAAAACTTCAATTACTGCTTCCGATTCACCTTTGCGCATTAATCCATGGTTCACATGTACGCAGACCAGATTATTGCCGATGGCTTTCAGCAACAGGGCTGCTACTACAGAACTGTCTACACCTCCGGAAAGTGCCAATAATACTTTCTTGTCGCCTACCTGGCGGCGGATCAATTCAATCTGGTCATTGACAAAGTTTGTCATATTCCAGTTAGCCTCTGCCTTGCAGGTATCAAAAACAAACGATTGTACAGCATTCTTTATTGCTTCCACATCATCCGTCAGTTGGGGAAGCTTCACTTCGCAACATGCTTTGTCATGACCGGCAGCCATTACGGGGATCCCTGCTTTGTAAATCTCGGGAAGCACGTCAATATCCACTCCGTCAATTACATGGTTGGGACCGCCATTGATAATGACACCCTTTACATTGGGCAATGCTGTCAGCTCGGCGGCTGTGATATCGTGCGGGTAAATTTCACTATATACACCCAAAGCACGAATGGCTCTGGCAAGCACGGTGTTTTCGGTGCTTCCCAAATCCAAGATAACAATCATATCTTGTTTCATTCCGTTATGTTGTTTTTAAGTTATTAGTTGGTTGTCTATTATTCCCACTCAATTGTGGCAGGCGGTTTGGACGAGATATCATAGCATACGCGGTTTACACCTTTTACTTTATTGATTATGTCGTTTGAAACCTTAGCCATAAATTCATAGGGAAGATGAGCCCAGTCGGCGGTCATGGCATCCGTACTAGTTACGGCACGTAGGGCAACGGCACGTTCGTATGTACGTTCGTCCCCCATTACTCCCACACTTTGTACGGGTAGCAAGATTACGCCTGCCTGCCATACTTGGTGGTAAAGGGATGTTTCGTTTCCGTCCGAGTCTTTCACTTTCCAGTCTCTCAATCCTTGGATATAGATATCATCGGCGTCTTGCAGAATACGTACTTTCTCAGGAGTGATATCACCCAAAATACGTACCGCAAGTCCTGGTCCGGGGAATGGATGGCGTGTAATCAGATGTTCCGGCATACCCAGTTCACGACCTACGTGGCGTACTTCATCCTTGAATAGCAGACGCAGAGGCTCGCATAGTTTCAAATTCATTTTTTCGGGCAGTCCACCTACGTTGTGATGACTTTTGATTACAGTGCCGGTGATACTTAATGACTCGATACAGTCAGGATAAATGGTACCTTGTGCCAGCCATTTCACATCTTTAATTTTATGAGCTTCTTCATCGAATACGTCAATAAAACCTTTGCCGATAATCTTACGCTTCTTCTCAGGTTCTTCCACACCTGCCAGTTCACTGAAGAATTTTTGGCTGGCATCCACTCCGATTACATTCAGTCCGAGACATTCATAATCATGGAGTACATTTTTGAATTCGTTCTTACGCAGCATGCCGTGATCTACAAAAATGCAGGTAAGATTCTTGCCTATCGCTTTATTTAATAATACGGCTGCCACAGATGAGTCTACTCCGCCACTCAGCCCCAGTACTACTTTGTCATTTCCCAGTTGCGCTTTCAGTTCGGCTACAGTCGTTTCAATGAAAGAGGCAGCGCTCCAGTCCTGTTTCCCCCCGCAAATGTCGACTACAAAATTTTTCAGAAGCTGGGTTCCGTCTTCACTGTGGAACACTTCCGGGTGGAACTGTACTCCCCATACTTTCTCTTCCTTTATTTGATAAGCAGCGATGGCTACTTTATCTGTTGAAGCGATAATTTTGAAATTCTCCGGAATGGCGGTGATGGTATCTCCGTGGCTCATCCATACTTGTGAGTGTTCACGGACGTTCTTCAATAGTGGGTTCTCTTGGTCGAAAGTGGAAAGGTGTGCACGTCCGTATTCACGTGTGCCGGCCGGTTCCACTTTCCCACCGTTTGTATAAGACATGAACTGTGCACCATAGCAGATACCCAAAATAGGATACTTTCCGCGAATGTCACTCAAATCGACTTTAAAGGCGCTTTCATCATACACCGAGAAAGGGCTTCCCGAAAGGATAACGCCGATTATGGACGGATCATTGTGTGGAAATTTGTTGTAAGGCACAATCTCGCAATAAGTATTCAGTTCGCGAACGCGACGGGCTATGAGCTGTGTGGTTTGTGAACCGAAGTCGAGAATAATGATCTTTTCTTGCATATATATATTAAGATATGTAAATGATTTCGTGCCGCAAAGATACTCAGAAAAAATAAAAATCCGTCATGCTGTTGAGGCTTTTTATAATTGAATTGGAAAAACTTTGTTCTTCCTGCTTCCTTGTGGAAAAATATGCAAAAAAAAGATTGGAATGTTTAGGAAATGTCGGCTGGTATATAAATCACGGGCTGTCCGACAAGCATTTGAGGGCAGTCCGTTTTTTTGTGTGGATAATATTTTATTTTTTGCCAGCCTGTTCCTTCAACAAGTCACGGATTTCTGTAAGTAATACCTCTTCCTTGCTAGGGGCAGGTGGGGCGGCGGGAGCAGGAACTTCTTCTTTCTTGCGATTCAGCTTGGCAAGTAATCTTATAAATAAGAATATAGAAAAGGCTATAATCAGAAAGTCAAAGGTAGCCTGCAAGAACTGGCCGTAATCCAATGATACCGCAGGCGCAATCTCTTTGCCGTCGGCTCCAATCTCAGCTGCCTTCATTACCCATTTCAAATCCGTAAAGTTCACACCGCCAACCAGTAAACCAATCGGAGGCATAATAACATTAGCAACCAATGATGATACGATTTTTCCAAACGCACCACCAATAACAACACCGACAGCCATGTCTATGACGTTACCTTTCATGGCAAACGCCTTAAAGTCCTGTAAAAATGTACTCTTTCCCATCTTTTTTCAATATTTAATGTGAATTTAATATGCGAATATAAAAACATTTTCGTAATTTTGCACCGCATTTGAAAATAAAACAAATGCGCAAGCTGAGAGATATTTGAACAAATATTATAAAACCCTTAAAAGTTTAAACAAAATGATTAAAGTAGGTATTAATGGATT
>OGQC01000780.1_pt1 | contig 15943 bp, 14 predicted proteins | sample 1553081 | NCBI WGS metagenome assembly OGQC01 (sample SAMEA2580267, study PRJEB22360) | human gut metagenome | biome: human gut; feature: human-associated habitat; material: faeces | place: Denmark | collected 2008/2010
CCGCACCAGAATGCGCCCGGTGTCGCCCAGCTTGGCGGTGACCTCCGCGACGGCCTTCTGCACGTCGGGATCGCCCTGCGCCGCGGCCTTGTCGGCCACCCGGACGTTTTTCAGCACCTGAGGATAGAAGGTGAAGCCCTCGCAGAGCTGGCTCAGGGTCTTCTTCTTCGCCATCATCGTCTCCATGATCTTCAGGCTGGTGAGGATACCGTCGCCGGGGGAGGCGGACTTGGGCACCGGCGACCGGTGCTGGCGTACTTGGAGAAGATGATGTGACCGCTCTGCTCGCCGCCCAGACGGCAGCCGTTGGCCATCATGTATTCGTAGACGTATTTGTCGCCCACCTTGGTCTTGGCATAGCCGATGCCCAGCTCGTCGAAGGCTTTGTACAGGCCGAAGTTGGACATGATGGTGGTGACGACGGTGTTGCCCAGGAGCTTGCCCCTCTCCTTCATGTACTTGCCGTAGATGTACAGGATGTGGTCGCCGGTGACGATATTGCCCTTTTCGTCCACGCACAGGCAGCGGTCGGCATCGCCGTCGTAGGCAAAGCCCACGTCCAGCCCGTTCTCCACAACATAGCGCTGCAGAACCTCAATGTGGGTGGAGCCCGCGTTCTGGTTGATGTTGTAGCCGTCGGGGGCGGCATTGATGACGTAGGTCTTGGCGCCCAGGGCGTCAAAAACGCATTTTGCAATGTTCCAGGAGGAACCGTTGGCGCAGTCCAGACCAACCTTCACGCCCTTGAAGGAGTACATGCCCAGACTGATGAGATAGCCGATGTAGCGGTTTCGTCCGGCAACATGGTCAACGGTGCGGCCGATCTGGTCGCGCTTGGCCAGAGGCAGTTCCTCCCATTTCCGGCCGAAAGCCTCCAGATTGCCGTCCAGATACGCTTCCACCAGACTGATGACGCTTTCATCCATCTTCTCACCGAAGTTGTTGATGAGCTTGATGCCGTTGTCATAGTAGGGGTTGTGGCTGGCGGAGATCATAATGCCGCAGTCGAAGCCCTCAGTGCGGACGACGAAGGCCACGCTGGGGGTGGTGGTGACGTGCAGCAGATAGGCGTCTGCGCCGGAGGCTACCAGACCGCCAACAAGGCTGTACTCGAACATATAGCTCGACCGGCGGGTATCCTTGCCGATGACGATTCTGGCGGAGCCGTCAGAGCCGGAGCGGCGCTTCAGCTGGGTGTAGTACCAGCCGAGAAAACGCCCGACCTTGAAAGCGTGGTCAGCGGTAAGGTTGCAGTTGGCTTCTCCCCGGAAGCCGTCGGTTCCAAAATATTTGCCCATGGAAATGGACTCCTTTCACTTTCTGATGGCCGGGAAATGTCCCGAAAACATTATTTTTTGGCGACAATAATTCCGCCGGTTTTCCAGATGCTGTTGGCGGGAACCATGCCCCGGACGCAGGAGGTGGGGTAGACATTGGAGTGGGGGCCGATGACGGTGCCGGGATTCAGGACGCTGTTGCAGCCGACCTCCACGAAGTCGCCCAGCATGGCGCCGAACTTTTTCAGCCCCGTGGGAACCTGCTCTTCACCGTTTTTCACCACGACCAGCGTCTTGTCGGACTTGACGTTGGAGGTGACGCTGCCAGCGCCCATGTGGGACTTGTAGCCCAGAATGCTGTCGCCCACGTAATTAAAGTGGGGAACCTGCACGTTGTCAAAAAGAATTGCGTTTTTCAGCTCCACGGAATTGCCCACCACGCAGCCTTCGCCTACCAGAGCGGAGCCGCGGATGAAGGCGCAGTGGCGCACTTCGGTGCCCGCGCCGATGATGCAGGGCGCGCCCAGAAAGGCGGTGGGGGCGACTGCGGCGGTCTTATGTACCCAGACGGTGGGGGACACTTCCGTATAGTCCTCGCCCAGTGTGGGGCCGAGGGCTAAGATCAGCTCTTTGATGCCCTTCAGCGCCTGCCATGGGTACTCAAATCCGGAGAGATAAGCGCCTGCCAGCGTGTGGGACATGTCGTATAATTCAGCGGTTTTTAACATGGATATTTCCTCCATTTGACCTGAGGAACCTCTGAATAAATCGCTTTCGGCTGAGTCAAAATCTTCAGCCGCCAGCCTTCACCGATTTAATCAGAGTTTCCTTGAGGCTAAGTCGTGATAACGCCCCTACTATACACCCCGTGCCGGGCGTTGTCAATCAGATTTGGCAAATTTGGTGCAATATTCAATTATTTTTGTGCAATTTTCTACGAAAAGGGAACGGCAAAGGACGGGCAGTTGTGTGTGATACTGATATTCTATGGAGGTCGGAAGCAAAACGTGTACCCGAACCGTACAGAAAATCGGGCTGCGGAATGCCTGCATAAAAGAAAAGCGGAGCCGTATAAACGGCTCCGTCGATCATTTACCGTATTTCTTTCTGCACAAGCTCCAGAAGTTGCTGTAAATCTGCCTGAGTGACTTCCTCCCGCTTCAGCAGCGCCTTGAACAGACCTACCGGTTCCGGTTTGTGGCGATGGCTGAAAATGGTGTTGGCAAAGTATTCCTCCCGGGTCATGGTCGGTGCGAATACGCGGCCAAAGGTTTTGCCGCGCTTCACAAGGCCGGCCTCCCGAATGGCCTCTTTCTGCAGCAGACTGTTGAGCAGTATGTGTACGGAACTGTCCTTCCAGGTCTTTTCCTCGGTATGCTCCAACAAATCCGCACGGGACAGGGGCTTTCCGGTTTCCCAGAGGACATCCATGATTTCCATTTCGCTTCTCGTGAGTTCCATGTTCGCACCTTCTTATTATTTCTCGGTTGTCGCCCATTATACCTTGAATTGCGGAACTTGTCAATTCAGATAATGCGTGTTTACAAAAAATTTTACAAATATTTTTTGGCATCATGAAACAAAAATCCAGAACATGAAACATTCAGGGGGAAAATTACAGGAAAATATTTCCATTTATGAAACGGGACATAGTGCGGGTCATCCGCCCAGAGTGCCTTTCAGCACCTGCCGGTTGGCTTCCAGATCGGCCACCAGCACTGCCATGCCGTCGATATTGCGGCTGGCATAGGTTCCGGCGGCGGGGATGTGCTGGCTGACGACCTCTCCGCCGGTCATCAGAGGAAAGAGGCTGACGGCGTAGCCGAGGATCTCCCTGTCTGTCATGTCCGTGGTGATCAGGGGGAGAACCTGCTCCAGAAGGGACAGGGCGGAGGAAAGACTGGTGTCCCGGTAGGCATCCAGCAGCGCGGTGATGACTTTGCGCTGGCGGTTCGTCCGGCTGAAATCCCCGTCGGCATCCAGTTTGCGGATGCGGGCGTAGGCCAGTGCCTGCTGACCGTTCAGGAGATTTGTTCCCTCGGAAAGGCCGCTGCCGGTCTCCCGGTTGACCCATTGGGCTTCGTCGTTGCGCAGGTCTACCTCCACGCCTCCCAGAAGATCGACGATGTCGGCAAACTGGTAGAAGTCCACCTCCACGTTGCCGTCGATGTGGACGCCGAAATTGTTCTCCAAAGTCTTATTCAGAAGGGACATTCCGCCAGCGGCGTAGGCCACATTGATCCGGTTCTGGCCGTAGCCGGGGATTTTGACATAGGTATCCCGGAGGAAGGAAGTCATGGTCAGTTTCTTTTCGGATTTGTGGAAGGTACACAGGATCATGGAATCCGAACGCGCCCGGGTCTCGTCCTCCCGGCGGTCCTGACCGATGAGCAGAATGTTGATGATGTCGCTGTCCCTGCCGATGTCGGCGTCATAGTCCGGGAAGGTGACGTCCTCGGGGTCCATGGTGGGGGCGGTGTTGATCTCCTCCGGCTGGGTGGCGAGATAGGCGTCCAGCTCCTCCGGGGAAAGGGTCGGGGCGGTGCCGGAATCCACATAGTGGATGCGCCCCAGCAGGTGCTGTAAGTAGACCGTTCCCACAAGCATCACGATCAGGATCAGCCCCAGCACAAAGCACAGCAGTACGAGCCTGCCGCGGCGGTTAGGGGGAGAGGTTTGCTTTTTCATGACAGCGCCTCCAAGTCAGTTGGTATCATTAGGGTATGTCCATTTTTCCGATTCATTCCTCATAGTTTCCGGCGTCCTGATTCAGCCGCAGAGCGTCTGCCAGACGGGAAATGAAGGCGGCGTTGGACGGGCGGGGAATGACGCCGTCGGAGCCGACGCGGAAATACCGCTGCCAGACACGGTCGTCCCGCTGCTTCCATGCGGTATCGATGGCGCTTCGGATGGAGCGCTCCACGTGGGTGCCCTTGCAGCCGAAGACCGCGCCCACCGCCGGATACAGCACCTTTGTAATGGGCTGGTCGGGGTCCTTCATCATCCTCGGAATGGCTTCCCGGAGGTATGCGTAGCCCCGGAGTTTGGAAGGAATGTTCAGGGAAAGCAACAGATTGGTCACCTGCGTCTGAGGGTCGGGCGGCGTTACCAGCGGCGCGCGGATATGGCGGCTCAGGTCGCCGATTCTGGCCGCGGTAGCGGGGATATCGCAGGGCTTTCGCATCATGTAGCCCACGCTCAGCTCGCCAAGGGCGCCCAGAATATAATCGTTATAAAAGCGGGAGGTCACCAGCACCATGGGACACAGTCCGGCACTGGCGGCGGATTGCAGCAGACTGATGCCGTCCAGCTCGGGAAGCATCAGATCAAGCACCAGAACGTCAGGGACAAAGGAACGCAGAAGCGACAGTGCCTCTTTCCCGTCGCCGCAGCACCGGACATGGTATGCCCCCTGCAGCTCGGCGGCAAGCGCCCGCCGGAATTCCTCGTTTCCATCCGCAATCAACAGCTTCATTGCGTCCATATGTCTCCCACCTTCCGATGGATATAGAATATCACAGCTGCACTCAATTTTCAATTCACTTCCTTTCGCCAATTTTCGACAATTTGGGGACAGAAAAGAAGCGCCGTGCATAAAATGGTCAGGAGGTGCTTAGATTATGAGAATTCCATCCACGAATCCGCAGGCGATCGCCTGCGTCCGGGGCGGCATGGGTGCGCCGAAGCTCAAGGGGACGGTGCGGTTTTACGCCATACCCGGCGGCACGCTGGTGACGGCGGAGGTCAGTGGGCTTCCGGAAAACGACACCGGCTTTTTCGCCTTTCACATCCACGAGGGCAGCGACTGCGGCGGCACGGACTTTTCGGATACCGGAGGACATTATAACCCGGACGCCCGGGAGCATCCCCGTCACGCGGGAGACTTGCCGCCGCTGCTCAGCATGGCCGGGCGGGCGTTCCTCGCGGTGGAGACGGGCAGATTCACGCCCTGCGAGGTGGTTGGGCGGACGGTGGTCATTCACGGAAGCGCGGACGATTTTCACACCCAACCGGCGGGAAACGCGGGCAAAAAAATCGCCTGCGGCGTGATACGGCGGGTGTAATGAGGGGATTTTTCGGAAAATAAGGAAGATTATGACGAAAAACTTCCCTTCGGCCGCTTTTTGTGGTTGTAAAATTCAAGGCAATGTTGTATAATGCTAAAAGTTGCGGAAAAATTTCGTTCTGTGCTCCGGCGTAAGGGAATCAGAGATTCCCCGGGTCCGGCCGGGGCAGGATCACCTGTGGGGGAACTGACATACATGCTGAATAGTAAGAAAATCACGGAATATCTGACGCCCGGCCATCATGTGCATCTTGTGGGGATCGGCGGCGTATCCATGCGGCCGCTGGGTCTGGTGCTGAAGGGCATGGGCATGGAGGTCACTGGTTCGGATATGAACGCATCCGTGTCCACGGATGAGCTGATCGAACAGGGCATTCCCGTCGCCATCGGACACCGGGCGGAGAATATTGAGGGCGCGGACTGCATCATCCGCACCGCCGCCGCCCACAATGACAACCCGGAGATCGCTGCCGCCCGTGCCGCAGGCATCCCCGTGTTTGAGCGGGCGCAGGCATGGGGCGAGATCATGAAGTCCTACCATAACGCCATCTGCGTCTCCGGCACACACGGAAAGACCACCACCACGTCCATGGTGACCCATATCCTCATGGAAGCGGATATGGACCCCACGGTCATGATCGGCGGCTACCTGCCCCTGCTGCACGCGGGACACCGGGTCGGCCACGGGGACACCATCGTGCTGGAAAGCTGCGAATACTGTGATTCCTTCCTGAATTTCTTCCCCACGCTGGCGATCGTGCTGAACGTGGAGGCGGATCATCTGGATTATTTCAAAGATCTGGCGGACATCCAGAAATCCTTCCACAAGTTTGCGTCTCTGGCCACCTTCGGCGTGGTCGCCAACGGCGACGACCCCCATACGGTGCAGGCCATGGAGGGCATCGACTATGTTTCCTTCGGCCTTGGGGAAGGAAACCGCATTCACGCGGCCAATATGCACCCCGACTGGCGGCACTTTGACGTGATCTGCGACGGGAAATACTACTGCCATCTGGACATGGGCGTTCTGGGCAGGCACAATGCCATGAACGCTCTGGCGGCGTCGGCTGCCGCGTGGATGATGGGCATTCCCGGAGAGACGGTCTCCAAGGGCATCCAGTCCTTCCACGGCGCGGGACGGCGCATGGAGTTCAAGGGCAAGTTCAACGGCGCGGATGTTTACGATGATTACGCCCACCATCCCGACGAGTTGCGTGCGACCCTGGAAGCCGTGCGCTCCATGGGCTACAAGCGGGTGGTGCTGGCCTTCCAGCCCCACACCTATTCCCGCACAAAGGCGCTGTTCGACGACTTCGTCCGGGAACTGAAAAAGTCCGACGTGGTGGTTCTGGCGGAGATCTACGCCGCCCGGGAACGGAACACCATCGGCATTTCCTCCGCTCAGCTGGCGGAGCAGATCCCCGGTGCGGTGTACTGCGAGACCCTGCCCGACGTTACCGCCTATCTGCGGGAGAACGTCCGGGAGGGGGACATTGTGGTCACCATGGGCGCGGGCGATATCTTCCGTGCCGGTGAAGCGCTGATCAGCGGTGAGTAATAAAAAAACGTGCCGGGAAACCGGCACGTCAGAGGTTTAGGCGTTTTCTTCATCCAGAACCAGATGGTCAACGCCGGACAGCTCAAATTCCGACATGTACCGATCCATCCGTGTGACGATCTCATCGTAATTGTCGTCGGTGATCTCCGGATAGTCCATGTCCCGGCGGGAAAGTTCCTCCGCCAGTATTTCGTAAAAAACGTTGTCCTCATAGCAGGCGATGGCCTCGTGAATCCCGCCCTCCTGATAGGCGCGGGAGGGAACGACGGTTCCGTTCCAATGCTCGGACAGGGCGGGGGACAGGGCAAACAGTTTGCTCTCCAGATTGTCATAGTCGGCGAAGCGGTCTTCGCCCCGGGTGGAGTTCAGCACCCAGTTTCCGATGTACACCAGATCCAGCAGCCGGCGGAATTCTTTCGGTGTCAGATTGATCTGCATACATACCCTCCTTTCAAAAAGCGCGTGGAGCACACTCACGGGAAAGCGCGGGGTATCAGCCGCCGCGCCGCTCTTATATTCTCTCTATTATAGCACCAAAGTTTCGGATTTCCAGATGAAAATTGTAAAAAATATATTTATAGCAGCATTGCGCAGCTGCATCCGCTTTTCTGGCGAAAAAGCAGCGGATATTCATACTATTTCTCGATAAAATGGTTAACACCATTTTATCCTGCGAATATTTCGCAGTCCGCCGACGGCGGCGAGAAATGTATGGACTTTCGTTTTTAGCGGCTACGCCGCAGACCGCTGAAACAGCGGCCTGATAAAATGGTTTATAACCATTTTATCAAAAACTAGTATCAGGTAGAATGAGGCGATGACGTGAAAAAACTCAGTGTTTGTATTCTCTTCGGCGGGATGAGCCCGGAGCATGAGGTTTCCCTGCGCTCGGCGGAGTCTGTGCTGAATCACATTGACGAAAGCAAGTATAATCTGTTCCCCGTGGGCATCACGAAGGAGGGGGACTGGATACTCTACGGCGGCAAGGACTATTCCAAGCTGGTCACCGGTGAATGGAGAAGCTGTCCTGAAAACCGACGGGCGACCATTTCCCCCGTCCGGGGACAGGGGCTTCTGAGCTTCGAGGGCGACTGCGTGGTGCGGGAGCGCATCGACGTGGTGTTCCCGGTGCTCCATGGCGAGAACGGCGAGGACGGCGCCATGCAGGGACTGCTGCAAATGGCGGGCATCCCCTATGTCGGCCCTCACATTGCCGCGTCTGCCGTGGCCATGGATAAGAGCCTGACCAAGCTGGTGGCAGATCAGGCGGGCGTCCCCCAGGCGGCCTGGCAGCTGGTTCGGGCGGGCGAGCTGGAAAACCATATGGAGAACACGCTGGATTTGCTGGAAAACCGCTTCCGCTATCCCATGTTCGTCAAGCCCGCCGGTACCGGCTCCTCTGTGGGCGTTTCCAAGGTCGGCGACCGGGACGCTCTGCGCAGCGGCCTTCGCTATGCCGGAAAGTACGATAAGAAAATTCTGGTAGAGGAATTCATCAACGGCAAGGAGATCGAGGTGGCCGTCATGGGCAACGATAATCCCATGGTCTCCGTCTGCGGCGAGATCGACTCCGGCGCGGAATTCTACGATTACGACGCCAAGTACCTCACCGAGACCTCCAAGGCCTATATCCCCGCCCGCATCCCCGCCGAGGTGGAGGAAGTGGTGCGGGAGACGGCGGTGAAGGTCTACAACGCCGTGGGCTGCCAGGGCTTAAGCCGGGTGGACTTCTTCGTGACCCACGACGAAAACCGGGTGGTGTTCAACGAGATCAACACCCTGCCGGGATTCACCTCCATTTCCATGTATCCCAAGCTGTTTGAGGCCAGCGGGATTCCCTATTCCCAGCTCATTGATGAGCTGCTGCGGTTGGCCGTGGAGGCGTTCCGATGAAGCGGGACGTGGTTCTTTCCATTCAGGGACGCCAGCGCTACGGCGAGCAGGAGCCGGAGACCATTGAGCTGGTCACCGGGGGGACGATGGAATTCCGGGACGGCGGCTGGGACATCACCTACGAGGAAAGCGAACTGACTGGCCTTGCCGGTGTGGTCACCACCTTCCGGGTGGAGCCGGGGAAGGTCACGCTGAACCGGGAGGGCGCACTGAATTCCAGAATGCTCTTTCAGGAGGGGGTTTCTCACGAATCGCTGTATCAGATGGAATTTGGAACGCTGATGATTACGGTGAAGGCCACCAATGTATTTTATGACATTGTACCCGACGGCGGAACCATCGATCTTACGTATCAGATCGTCATTGAAAACACCGAAGCCGGTATGATCGATTATCATCTGGACATCCGGGCGAAATAAAATGCTGCCAACAGTGAATGGAGCGTATCGATACAGATACGCTCCATTTTTCGTGCCAAAATGCGGGCACAGACCCCTTGGCGCTCCCTCTGGGAGAGCTGTCACCGAAGGTGACTGAGAGGGTATTGCAGCCTAGTATACCCTCTCCGTCCTCGTTGCGCTCGGCCACCTCTCCCATAGGGAGAGGCAAGGGGGACTCGTACGGTACACCAACTGCCGCGGGAGACAGTTTGCCTTTATCCGACATTCCGGTAGTAGGTGGAGAAAGCTTCCCGGTCTTTGCTGATCAGCTCGCCGGTTTCCTTGCTGTACTTGTTCTTGTAGCTGACGGCGTAGATCACGTCTTCTCTGCTGTCGTCGTAGCCGGAAGTCATTTCAATGTAATAATCCTTTTCATCCGTACCCAGAATCCGCATTTTCACAAGATCGACCGTGGTTTCCGCTTCGATTTTCACGGGGAAGTGGAAATTGTTGCGGAACTGGAAATCGGTGGTGCCCCAGTTCACGGCGGCGTCCAGTCCCAGAGGAAGATAGGCCACAGTCGCGCCGTGGCAGGAGCGGGTGACGACCTCCAGATCGGCAAGCAGTACGCAGTTGTACAATGTGCTGGAGCCCTGACACACGCCGCCGCCGATGGCGTCGGTCAGGCGGTTGCCGGAGTAGGCGGGGGCGGGCTTGTAGCCCTTTTCCGCCGTGCGCTCGCCCAGCGTGTCGTTGTAGGAGAAGGTCTCTCCCGGCTGAACGACGACCCCGTTGAGGGCTTCGCAGAGCAGGCGCAGATTGGTATTGCGGTTTTCATTGTCGCTGTGCTTCGTCTCGCAGGAGCCGAGAACATCCCGGAAATAAACGGCATCCCCCAGAATTTCCGGTTCCACGAACGTCATGGGAACGGAGACGGTTTCCCCGGGCTTGGCCTGCGCCAGCGCCGCTTTCGCCGCGTCCAGATCGAAGGAATAGCCGTAGGAGCCGGGGACGAACCGGTATTCCGTCATGTCGAGGGAATCGTCAACGGGCGCGGTGCAGATTTCATCGTAAATGGCATCCAAGTCCAGCTCCGCGGGGGCGGATTCCGCAGGGATGTCCACGGTGACGCGGTATTCTCCCGCCCGGCAGGCGGCCACGGCCTGACTGTAAGCCCTCAGAATCTGGTCACAGGCGCTGTCCACGTCCAGATGCGCTTTGGGAACGCCCACGGTCAGTTCCAACGTCTGGCAGGGGGCGCTGGGGTCGTGGTTTTCCGTGCCGAGGTCGGGGGCGTCGCCGGTGAGGGTGTAGTGGGAGTCGCTGAATTCTGTGTCAAACTCGCTGGCATAGCCCTCCAGCGCGGTGCGGATATATTCGGAGTTTACACTCAGGTAGGGACGCAAATCCATGTTGCCGGGGAGAGAGCCGTCGGAACGACCCATGCGGTAGGCATCGTTCACGGCGGCGCGGACGTCCACCTGAACGCCAGTGTCGGCGGGGGAGAGGGTAATGGATTCCATGGGCAGCGCCACCGTCAGGTTTTCCCGGTACAGCGTCTCGTCCAGAGCCGCCTGAAGGGCTTTTCTGGCCTCCCCTTTGGTCATGCCGCCAACGTCCACCCCGGCGATGGAGACGCCGTCGGCCATACGGCAGTGATAGGGGTCGAGGGCGGGGCGGACAAGAAAGAAACCGACCGCCGCCAGCGCCAGAACCAGCACGCAAATCACAGCCACCGTGACGATTCGGCGGGGGGATACGCTTTTTTGCGGGGAATCCGCGGAAAAATGGCCATTTGACATGGAATTTCCTCCTGAAAAAAGTCAATGCAGAAACGGAAACGTATTTTCCTCATTATACTACATTTCCCGGCAAATGCAAGACCGGAAACCGGGCGGCGCTTGCGCATCCTGCCGTTATATGGTAGAATGGGGGCAAACGTTGCAGAGGAGAGCGGATATGGAGATCAGTCATTTTTTCATGAATGGTGATATCAAAGGCGCTATCGCGTACATGCGGGAACATGAGGAATTCAAGGACATTCTTCCTGCATACGTGGCGATATTTGAAAATAGCAAATACCGCAGATTTGACGTACCGGACAAGCTCAACGAGATACTCCTCTTGTATCAGATTTATTACCGGGATACTTTTTACTGTGGCTTGCCGGAGGCGGAGGCCGCAGAGAAGCTGCTGGGGGGCTGAAAGCGCTTCTGAATATGCCCGACGCGGAGGAAGCGCTTCTGGCGGAGCGGCTTCAGGCGGTGTTTGAGGCGGAGGGCTATCATGCGCTTTTCGGGAAAACACAGGGCTATTACGGCCCCTACGTCTGGCGGGAAACGGTTCCCACCGTCTATCAGGTCGGGCTGCCGGGCGGGACGGCGGAATATACCGTCAACATTCTCAAGGGCTTCGTGTTCCGCAGCTGGATGGATTATCTGACCTTCGGCAGGGTCGGTACGGGCGGCTGGGCTTCCCCCGACGGCACGATCAACTGCATCGAGCAGGCGTATGACTTTGAAAGCGAACGGTTTCTGGTTTCGCTCCTGAAGCACGAAGCCCAGCACACCGTAGATATGAAGCAATTCCCGGGAATCACCCCCGAAGAGCTGGAATACCGGGCAAAACTGGTGGAGCTTCACTATTCTGGCAATCTGCGGTTGCTGCAAAAGTTCCTGTCGGAAGCGGATGAAAGCAGAACCGGCGACAGCCACGCTATGGCCTCCGCAAGAATCAAACGTGAGTTTGCGGATACGGATCAGAGGTCGCTGCCCTGCGTTCAGGCGCGGGCGTTGGAGCTGCTTCATGCTCACACGGACGAAATGGAAGAAAAATATGGGAAGCAGAAAGCCATGTCCGGCGGTTGATTACGGTAAATCCCGCTTTATCGAATAGAAATAAACGGCGTGACCGGGGAAGGTCACGCCGTTTGTGTATGCAGATGGTTTTCTTATTCGCCGCCGGAATCTCCGCCGTTCTCCGAGGCTTCGGTAGTGGAAGGCTCGGAAGTGGATGGCGTGGTAGGCGGTGTGGTAGACGGTGCCGTGGGTGTGGTGGCAGGTTCGGTAGAGGGGGCGGTGGACGGCGTTGTGGGTACGGTCGTAGGTTCTGTCGGCTCTTCGACCCGCGCGACCACCTTGTTCACTGTCTTGTACCGGGAATTGGCGACAAAATCCTTGGAGATCAGCACGCCGGTGGCCTTGTCGTACTTGCTCTTGTACGTCTTGACCAGATAGCCGGTGGTGCCTTCCTCAATCACGTCTCCGTTCTTGTAGCCCTCAGGGTTGTCGGGCTTGAAGTCCTTGTACTCCGTCTCGGGCTTGTAGGTCTCGGAGACGACATAGCTCATTTCAACGTAATAGTCCTTCTCGTCGGTGCCGAGGATCTGCACATTGACATAGCCGCCGCTGACGCTTGCCTCAATTTTAATGGGGTAATTGGTGTTGTTGCGGAACTTGAAGTCGGGAGAGCGCCAGCTGACGGTGGCGTCCATGCCGTAATTGATATAGTTCACGGGGAAACCGTGGTTGGTGCGGGAGACAATTTCCAGATCGGCAAGCAATGTGCTGCAATACAGCGTGGAGGAGACCTGACAGATGCCGCCGCCAACCTGATTCACCAGATCGTCGCCGGAATATGCCGGGGCGGACTTGTAGCCCTTTGCGGTGGTGCGTTCGCCCAAAGTGTCGTTGAAGGAGAAGGCCTCGCCGGGGTTCAGCACGACGCCGTTCAGCGCCTTACATGCCAGCTCCAGATTGGCGGTGCGGTTGGCGTTGTTACTGTGGGGCGTGCTGGTGCTGCCCAGAACATCCCGGAAGAACACGTCGTCGTCCAGAATTTCCGGGGCGACATATTCCATGGGAACGCGGACGACCTCGCCGTACTGCGCCGCACTGACCTGCTTCTGCGCCTGCACCATGTCGAACACGTAGCCGTAGGAGCCGGGGATGGCCTTGAAGGTCTGCATATTGACGGTGGCGTCCACGGGCTCTACGCAGACATCGTCGTAAATTTTCTGCAAATCAACGGCATCCGGTTCGCCCTCGGCCTGCGCGCCTTCCGCCTTTACGGTGAAAACGTTCATGCTGTAGGCGTCCAGAATCTGGTTGAACACATCATCTACGTTGAAATTTACGCCGGGAGTTCCCATTGTGATGACCAGCGTCAGCTGAGGGGCGTGTTCTTCGTCAAATTTGTCCGTCGCAAGATCGGGGACGTCGCCTTCCAGAGCGTAGGTGGTCTGGGTCAGCAGACTGCCGGCGGTTCCGGCGTAGTCCTCCAGAACGCCCTTGATATAATCCTGCTTCAGATGCAGGTAGGGCAGCAGCCCGATGATGTGGTTGCTCCTGAGGGACGCCTGATAGGCTTCCTGACGCTCGGCCTTGGTGCCGGTTCTGCCGTAGGCATAGGCGGCGTTGACGGCGGCCTTTACGTCCAGCTTCGTGCCGGTATCGCTGGGGGACAGCTGCAAGGTGGTATCGCCCAGAGTCACCACCATGGCCTGCTTCGTGTAGGTCTGGTCGGTAACAGCGCGAACGGCGGTGATGGCATCGGACTTGCTCATCCCGCCCACGTTCACACCGGCGACGGTGACGTTGTTCAGAATTTTTTTGCCGTAGGGGTCGCCGGAGACATTGACAACGAAAATGGCAATCAGGGAAATGATCAGAACCAGCGCGGCGGCGCACAGAGCCACCATCACGGGCTTCTGGTTGTTGTCCACAAAGGAAAGAGCCTTATCCAGGAAGGACGGAGTGCCGCGCTTCGGGGGGTTCTCCTTCTCGTCCAGTGAAAAGTCCAGTTCCTCGTCGGGAACCGGGCTGTCTTCTCCGGAAAACAGACTGTTCTCTTCGGGAAACAGGCTGTCGGCCTCGGTGATAAGGCCGGCGGCCTCCGGGTCGGTGGTGTCCAGATCGGGAACGGAGGCTTGGGAGAAGATGGGATCCTCCGGCTTCGCGGGCTTCTCCTGACCGGTCAGCTGGCGGAAGCTCTTTTCAATTTCACGTTCTTCTTCCCGGTATGGCCGGGGGGTGGAAAATTTGCCTTTAGACATAGGCTGCTCCTTTTCTGAGGGAAGGTTGGATTCAACGCTATTATAACACGGAATGTCAAGGGAACCTCTGAACAAATCGGCAAGAGCTGTGAGCGCGAGATTTTTCGTCCAATCGAGGTATCGGAAACGGCGGAATACTGTATGTATTTCCCGTTTTCGATACCGAAGAGTGGGCGAAAAAGATCCGCTCACAGCCGCAGACGATTTATTCAGAGGTTCCCAAAACGTCAGCTCTGGAAAAAGCTGGTATAGTGCTCCACAAACAGCTTGCTCTGCTTCAGGCTGTCCACGCCGTTGGCGAGCTTGAAGCGGAGGGTCGGTTCCTTGGCGCTGGCGAGGAAAGTGACCCGCTGCTTGTAATCCGGGTCGGAACACAGCGCGCCCACGGCCTCGAAATTCAGATTGCTCAGGGTGAACAGCACGTCCCCGGACTTCTGGCGGATGTCCTTGATGCCGACTTGCCGAGCCTTTGCACGGAGAAGGGCGATATCGATGAGATTCAGCACGCCCTTGGGCGGCTCGCCGTAGCGATCGACGATCTCGTCCAGCAGATCGTCGGCGTCCTCCTGAGAGCGGATGGCGGCCATGCGGCGGTACAGGTCCATCCGTTCCTCGCCCCGGGAGACGTAGTCTTTGTCCACATTGGCGGTGACGTTCAGGTCGGCGGTGCATTCCGGTGCCTTGGGGGCTTCGCCCTTTTCCTCCAGAACCGCCTCGTCCAGCAGCTTGAGGTACATGTCGTAGCCCACGCTGGACATGTGGCCGGACTGCTCGGCACCCAGAAGGTTGCCCGCGCCCCGGATTTCCAAGTCCCGCATGGCGATTTTGAAGCCGGAGCCGAATTCGGCAAAGTCCCGGATGGCGGAAAGCCGCTTCTCGGCGACCTCGGTGAGATTCTTCTCCGGACGGTAGGTGAAATAGGCATAGGCGTGGCGGGTGGAGCGTCCCACCCGACCGCGGAGCTGGTGCAGCTGGCTCAGGCCGAACCGGTCGGCGTTTTCGATGATGAGGGTGTTGGCGTTGGGAATGTCCAGACCGGTTTCGATGATGGTGGTGCATACCAGCACCTGAATCTCGCCCTCGGCCATGGACTGCATCACGTCTCCCAGCGCGTCCTCGCCCATCTGGCCGTGGGCGACGCCCACGCTGATGCCCGGAATCCGGCGTTTGATCGCGGCGGCGCACTGGTCGATGGTTTCCGTGCGGTTGTGCAGATAGTAGACCTGCCCGCCCCGCTCGATTTCACGGCGGATGGCGTCGTCCACAATGGGTTCGCTGTATTCCATCACGAAGGTCTGCACGGGATAGCGGTCAGCGGGGGGCTGCTCGATGGTGGACATGTCCCGGATGCCGGACAGCGCCATGTTCAGCGTCCGGGGAATGGGCGTAGCGGAGAGGGTCAGCACGTCCACGCCCTTGGAAAGCTCCTTCAGCCGCTCCTTATGGCTGACGCCGAAGCGCTGCTCCTCGTCCACAATGAGCAGACCCAAATCCTTGAACTGGACGGTTTTTTGCAGCAGCTTATGGGTCCCGATGATTAAGTCAACGGAACCGGCGCGGAGCTTCTGCAAGGTCTGCTGCTGCATTTTCGGGGTGCGGAAGCGGCTGAGCACGTCGATGGTGACGGGGAAGCCCCGGAAACGCGCCACGGCGGTCTGATAATGCTGCTGGGCAAGCACCGTGGTGGGAACCAGAATCGCCACCTGCTTGCCGTCC
>OGQC01000787.1_pt1 | contig 15882 bp, 22 predicted proteins | sample 1553081 | NCBI WGS metagenome assembly OGQC01 (sample SAMEA2580267, study PRJEB22360) | human gut metagenome | biome: human gut; feature: human-associated habitat; material: faeces | place: Denmark | collected 2008/2010
ATGGGAAGCAATGAGCTAGTTGTTATTTACAGAAATGGAACTCATCATGTTATAGAGAAAGATGAGGATTACAACGAGGTATTCACAGGTAGTTATGAAAAGTGCTGTGAATATTGTAAAAATAGGAACATCGATTATCTTGAAAGTTTTTATTAATTTTATTACAAATAAGGAGGTTCACATGATTACATTCTATGAACCTCCTTATAAAGAAGTATATCTTAACAATGTAGTATGGATACCAGTCACAACACTTAGAATAATGATTAACATGGATGGGGTATCAATATTTGAAGAAGCTAATAAAGCAGTTATAAAATATGGGAATTTACACGTATTTGCTTTTAATCACAACGAAGTATATTTAAATGAGGAGGTATAAAGATGAAAAAAGCACTTATTGTGAAATACACAGAAAACAACGTTAAATATTGGGGATATTACTACAAAAGATATTTTAACGCAACATATTATGAAACAAGTTTACAACTAAAAATTTATTTAACAGACTGTGAAATAGAATGGGAGGATAGATACACGACAATAAACTTTGACACAGACAAAGAACAAAAAAAAGAGAGATATGTAAATCATTTTACTCAGACGACTACAAACTAGGATATGCAGAGACATTGATAGAAAAGTACATGTCATTTAAATACTTAGCATATGGAATACCAAAAGCAGAAAGTTACCGGTCAGCGATATTTATGGATTTAGACGAGTTAGAAGAAGAGGTAAATTATTACAGAACTTTATTGAAATCAAACGGAAATTTGTATAGACTAAAATTAAGACACTTGCTGGTAAGAAACAGTGAATACACAATGGGAAAGACATTAACAATAAAGACTAAACATGAGAATGAAACTATAACATTAAAACAAGCAAAAGTTATGAGATTAATTGATTGTGACTGGGACTTACTACAAAGTCAAGTAATATACTTTACACCAGACACAGTATTTGTAGCTTTACCAGAATACATGAATCTAAAAGATTTTTACAAACAATTTTAAAACCAATCTATGAAAGGAGGTGATGTAAAGTAACACAAATACAAAAAGAAAGGAGGTGAAGAGAATGAACTACATCAAAAGAAACTGGTTTTTACTCCTGCTCATCATATTACTATCTGGTTACACAGCTTACACGTCATACTTAGTACTATCAAACGATAACCAGAAAGTAATAGAAGAGCAACAAAAACAGATATCACTTTTGTCTGACAAAATAACAGAACTAGAAAATAAAGAGACACCAGAAATCCCAGTGCTTGACACATCAACATTGGAGAACAGAATAAGCGCCTTAGAGCAAGCACAGCAAACAATCACATCAGGCGTTGAATCTATGAATCAAGCAATAGAAGGAAATCAAAGTCAGATAAAAGCGATCTGGGCAACGTTAGAAGAAAACGAACTTGTACACTCTAACGCAGGAGAAACAAACAGATAACTTTTTAATTGCGGGGCAAACGCCCCACTTTTGTTATTTGATAATTAACTGCTGTCCCGGATAAATTAAGTTAGGATTGCTGATCCCATTGTCGTTTGCAATCTTTTGGTAAGACGTGTTAAACTGACTAGCAATCCCAGACAAAGTGTCACCCTGTTTTACAACATAAGTTTTGTGTGCTGGTGCACTCCCACCATTAATTTTTAAAACCTGCCCTGGGTAAATAAGATTAGGATTACTTATACCATTATCACTAGCAATCTTTTGGTAAGTTGTGCCATATAAGCTAGCAATACCAGATAATGTATCTCCACTTTTTACAACATAATCAACCGCGCTAGGTTTTGGTTTTTCTGCAGGCTTGTTTGTTACAGAATTACCTTTGATCTCTTTTAACAAATCTCTTACCATCTTATTACAATCAACTCCTCCATTAATCCCCGGCACACTTCCGTCACTGCAATACTGCCATATGTCAAAAGGCACGCTGGGCTTACGACTATAGTTTGCGATCCAACTTGTGAATCTGTCCAGACTATTTTTAATCACATTTTTAGCCCAGTCCTCATTACAATAATATCCAAACCAATAACCAGCGTCCTCAATCGCCTGCCCCATATCAATAAAATATTGAGCATTGTAATTTGCCCTTATGACAGCATCCTCAATATCAATATAAATCGGTAGTGACAATTTGCATTTTTTAGCCAACCTTAAAATGTGTTTAGTCTCCGATTCTGCGTGCGCTTTTGAATTGGCATAACTGTAAAGATAAATACCATAAGGTATACCCAATCTGTTACACTCCTCAATGTTGCGTAAAAAATATGGATCATCTTGACTAGTAATATCGTCCCCAAATCCGCACTGAATAATAGCACCATCAATAGCGCCGCTTACCGAATCCCAATTAATAACTCCCTGCCATTTTGACACATCAATAATCATATATACCTCCTTACTTGCCAATCAAAAGCATCCCTTGAGTATGCTCCTGCATCCGGCTTGACTGTTGGGCCGTAATAGGGGTCACCCCCATGCCCACATAATTGATTGTTACCTATATACATTTCTACGTGATCAAAATACGGATTGTGATACCACCAGTTAAAAAATACTAAATCTCCATTTAGCAGATCACTTGTGTCTAATGTCCCACTACCCTCTTTGATTAGTGTGCCGTTTTCTACTTGCGTCCCTGTCCACGTGCCTATCTCCACACCCACAACACTGTTGTAACAATGCCATACTAACCCAGAGCAATCAGCATAACCATTGTCAGGCCACATACGCAGATCACCAGATTGAGAGTAGCCGAGTTTACCCTCATAACTTAAAATTTTGTCAACTAATTGTTGACGCTGGTCTGGTGTACCTGTACCTGTATTAGGATAAGATGGCTGAGGAGTAGTAGTAGTTTCTCCCTGTATTTTTTCATTACGACAAATTGGTAACCATAATTTATCGCTAGCTTGATAAAACTCAATCTTTTTATTAACACCTTGGTTATCCAAGTATAAAAAGAATGTTTTACCAAACTTTTGTAATGACTTAATATTTATGGATGTCTCAAAAGGTTTGGAGGTATTATCTGGGTTACCACTATTTTGATTTTGATTTCCGCCGATACTGTGTTGTGGGTCATAGTTACCAAAACCCTCCTTACCACTTTCTCCGTCCCATTCATCCAACAGCGCTTTTACTGTATTTTGACGATTAGAATAACTACCAACTATGCCATTATTGAGTACTGTCATATACCACACATCATAGTTACAATTACCACATCCGTTAAAAATCTGATAAAACGCCTGGGGTGATTGATGATAATTAGTTAACCCAAAAATAGCGGTCTTAGGATCAGTTATTCCGCACTCATCACGCAGAAGGGGAATATAAGAATTATCACAATCTGACTCCCACAACTTATTTTGTGTGTTAACACCCTCATCAGTAACAAGCACAGCACTAACCTCATTAGCTTCATTTTGTGTAAAAATTTTGTTGCCCCAGGCGTCTCTACCTGCCTGGATTTGAGGTAACAAAATTGGTAGTTGGTTAGCAGTATCAGGATAATCAGTTATTAGCAGATTTAATAAATCCCAACTCCTGCCATATGTCCATTGCATAATACCAATACCAGCCATAGCCCACGACTCAACACTACCATAATTGCAGTTAGTCTCTACTGTGCTTGTTACGTACATTGCATAGCTTTTCCAATTTTGGTCATAAATACTCATTTATTTTAACCATTTTTTGATATAATACATGCGTGATAAAATTGAGAATCTATATCTCCCCCCACTAGGTACTGATCCGCCTAATGTTTTTAGATATATTTTACCGTTGCCAATTATGTATTGTGGATTAGTATAACTAATATTGCCTTGTGAGTCAGATACACTAACATTACCGCTAAAATATAGCGTAGATTGGAAAGTATTGTTAAAATACTGATTAGGCAAAATAATAAAAGGAGTACCGGACAAACCAAGAACAGGTGTAAATCCCTCTTTAAACTCTATTAAATTGTATAGACTAGCTATCCCCAAATCTGGATTAAATTGCAAAATGCAGTTGTACTGGATAAAATTAGTTGGATCTGGGTTATCGATATTCATCTCAATCCAGTTGTCAATTTCTGACAACGCGTTTGTCGCGGAACTGTTAGCAGAGTTAGCAACAGAGTTAGCAGATTGCGCTAGAGCACTAGCTTCACCAGCCGAAACTTCTGCCGCCTGTGCGGCAACCTTGTTAGCCTGCATCCCAGCATCAATTGCCAAAAATGCTGGGTTTAAATCTCCCAACCAGCTAGCTTTGTCTGTACCGATAAATTGAGGTAAATCGTAGTTTGGTGTTTTGTTTGTGTGTGACATATATTAATCCTCCTTAAGCTACTGCAAGGACAGTCTTGCCCTCCCAATCATATTGATAAGTTGTAATATCATAGTTATCATAACCATCTGTTGTGATATTTTTATCGTCATATCCAGCACAAGTTAACGCGTCCTCTCTATGCAAGGACACTAAAAAGTCTATCACGTTTTTGTAAAAAACTCGTTGCCCTGTCACTGGATTAAACATATAAAATCTGTCATCCTCTGTCAGATATTTTTTAGCGTAAAAATCATACTGGTAACATGTGATATTTTTTGAGTCATACATATCTGCTGTAAGATTAAGTCCATCATACTCAATACATGTGAGTGCGTAATAATTAAAATAATTATAAAAATCATTAAGCACGTTTTGGACTGTATCAGTATAACCCGTAATTGGATTAATCACATAAATTGATTGCCCCTGTTGCTCTAACCAAATCGTTAAATCTGTAATCTGCTCTGTTACCCATGATCTTGTTTTTTGGTCAGCGCTTTTAATCGCATCACTTAAAACAGTAAATTGGTTATTGATAACAAGTTCCAATTCTGACACTCTTGAATCTGTGTAATTATTGGCAGAATTTAACATAATTTTATCCTGTTGATCAATATATTCGTAAATTTCGGAATAATCTTTTGATAACTGGTTTATTACGTCATTTAACTTATCTGTCAGCTTACACAGTACCTCATAATATGACAATGACTCATCATATACAAGCGGCATCACTTTAAAACAACGCCAAAATGGATATACATTTCCGATCATATTTTTTCACCTCCTTACCATAATTGCATAAACAATTCGTCTAATTCCTCAATAATCAGCATATCAATGTTAAGAAAACTTTGCCTGTATTCCATCAATAACTGACTATTTGATTTTGAATCGTTTTTACCAGACAATTTACGATTATATTTTTCCGTTTCTGACGACTGTAATTTGGATGTATTAGTTGCGTTTGTTTTTTGAGAAGTTGTAGCATAGTTTTCAGAAAATGGATCTTGTAACGATCCCATAGGCGTATCGTTTTGCAGTGACTTGTTTTCTCCTTCGTCTTGACTGGTATTATCCCCTGTGCTACTTCTTTCATATTCTTCGCTGGTTGAATATGTTTCAAAAGGATCAAACTCAATTTGTGCTGATAAATACATCTGATTATAATATGGCATAATCTCTTCCATTTTTACGTTCAGATATCGTTTGAAAAGTCCTGCTGTTTCGAAACCAATTTCCCGCATATAATAGTGATTAAGAATTTTTTCATTTAGTTTCGAACGATAATTTTCATCAAAAATTGGGTAATTTCTTAATCCTAGATCAAACCCGGATTGAATAATGTATCTTAATTCTGTTGTATATTTACTCATCAAGTTCACCATCCTTTTCAGATGTTTCACGTGAAACATTTTCATCCGTGTTATCAGTTCCGAAAACCATTGCGTTGTATAACTCTTCTAATTCTGGATTGTAATTAACAGAAATTTCTGTTCCGAACATCCTGTTTATTTCTTTTGCGCCCTGTCTTCTTGCGTTTAAACCAATTTGACGGCTCATAGAAATCTGCTCAAGATTGCTGTTAACCTCATCGCTGATCTGTCTCTCTTTTTTATCCATGTTATTATTGTTAATACCTAAAAACAACATAGCTTCATTCCAAATTCTGTTCTTTTCAATGCTCAATCTATCTGCGATAAATGGCGCATCTGTTTTCAGAACCTGTATTGCATTTGTTTCGAAATTTTTGTTTGCGAAAATAAAAGGTTCGTTTCCTTCATATTGCATATACACATTTTTCATCGTTAGTTTTTGTTTTTCATCGCAAACGATCATAAGCGGAGTTTTTTGAGCGTTAATATTAACGTCAATTGCCCTGCTCACATTGTAAAGTTTTTGTGCAAACATATCTATATCAATATGAGTGGTGGTATGCAAAAAGTTGTTAAAAACAATAACAGAGTCAGCTTTAGTTTTAAAATTTTGGTAACCATTTACACTGTACGCCATACGATTAATTGGGATCCTGTATACATCCAATTCTCCTCCAATCGTACACTGTAAAAATAAATCGCCAATAATCTCGTCTCTAAAATACAGCCCATAACCATTGTCAAAAAGCGTCAACTCTAAAAACCGCTCGTCAATTGTATCTGGTAAACCCTCCCATTTGTACATATTTATGGCCAACTCTTTAAGAAAGTAATAATAATGTAAATATGTGACGTTGTTTTGCCACAAACTACTCCATCCGTCCAGGGCTTTGTTGTAACCATAAATTTTATTGTAATTTTTTCGTGCCATTTTAGCCTCCTGTCCACGGATTATCATTATACTTACCTATATCGCCATGCCATATAGTTGTGCCGTTGTCAAACATATTTTTTAGTATCTCAATATCGTCTTTTGGAATGTTACCAGCCAATATGCATCCAGTAGTCTGTACGTAATTAAAATTCTTATTTCCCGTAAGTGTTGGAGTTTCGATTTTATTCTGAACGTAACCATAACGAGTAAAATACTCTTCGAGTCTTTCCGCATATTCTGGTCTTATGGTTTTCCATTTTAAAGTGATCCCATTTATTCCATTTGCAATATTAAACGCATCGCCGCCCGTTTGTCCTGCTAGTGTAGGTGGGGCGATTTCCGCGTCTTGAATTTTAGCCATCTGTTGACGTATAGCAATCTCACTGTTTTTAACTCCTGTGTATGCACTCTTTGCACCACTATAAATTGAGCCAATTGTACCTCCAATATTACCAGACAAAATGGAACTTAATGCCCCTGCACCTCCCTCTATAACACCCATAGCAACAGCTTCTTTTTTGTTGTAACTGTTTATGCTATTTGATAAAGCAAAACTATTTGCATTATTAGCCATATATAACAGATAATTGTCAACAGTTACAGGGAGTTGTGGGAAATTAGCGATAGATAATCCTGCATCTAAAAACTCTCCGTATTCTGGTCTCCCATCATACTCGTATCCATTGTCGCCAAAATCGTTGTAATATTTAATATAATATGTGAGTCGTGGTGATGCTCCCACATAATTTACTAACCCTAACTCAATTTTGGTTACCTCATTAATGGCTTCTGGTTTTATAATAAATTGACTGCCATTATACGCTGTCATTTCTATATAGCTATATGGATAGGTATATAATTTCGAATTGTCGTACTTTGGAAAAAAAGTCCACCAATTGTCTATACTACTTAAGATAAAATTTGAACTTTTATATCCGTCACGTAGTCTCCCTATCTTTTTACCAGATGCCATGTTTACTATCTCAAAATTATTACCAACGACCTCCTCTGGTACTATGGTTAGAGATTGTATACATTGAGTGATCCAAGGCACGTTTTTTAACTCATCTAAAATTTCCTGCAACGAGTCAGTCCTTGGTGCTGGGTTATCATTTAAATTGTCGATCACATAATAATCTAACACAGATGGCATTTTGTCAAAAGTTCCGCCAGATGATGATTTTAGATTAGGGTTGTCTGTATCTCCAAAATCTGCTGTAAGATCAGCACTAGTACACATAAGTACATAATATGTATTCCAGCTTATAACCTCCGTGTGAGTCACAACATAATCACGCCCATATTCCACCTGCTCGGGAAACAGATTTGATAACCACGGACTACCATCAGACAAAAATTGTTGCTGATGTGATCGACTGATAAAAGACTTTAGATACTCGATATCAAATTGCCAAGTCTGGAATACATCAATCTCAAATGTGATTATAGTGTTATCATCGTTACGATATTCTTTGTTACGCAAAAAAGCGTAAAACCACTTTGTTCCAAAATTTTTGTTTTGAAACATAATGTAATCACAGTTATACAGATTGTCATAATTGTCCGGAACAGCGATCGTTCCATCCCTGCGCAGATATTGGAAGTCATTATACTCTCTATATTTTTTATTTAAAAAATACGTGGACTGTTCTGACTTATTTTTAAAATCCATCTGGTTTTTATAATCAGTTAATCTTGTATTGTTAATCAAAATTAACCTAGATTGTGGTGTGAATGCCATGTGATTACTCCTATCCTGTTACAGTTACAGTGGCGTTTGCAGATTTTGCCGGGTTAGCCATACTTGAGTATACAACTATTAATTCTGTATTTGTTTCTGTGGGCGATACAGTCAATAAACCATCCTCACTTATAGTTGTTCCCTCTGATCCTTTTTGTACCGTAAACCTACCAGACTTATCTACTAACCCAGTACCCTCAATAGTGCCTGTAAACCGTGTTACACTCCCTTTTGCAACAGTAGCAGTTGTAGGTGAAATTGTCACACTAGTTATTTCAGGCTGTACAGTTGTAAATAAAATTGCGTTAGAAAACGGCGAAATTGAGAAAGTTTTCCATACATGATAAAAATAGTTCCAATATAATCCCTCTGGGTTATAGATTTCTGTCATATTGTAATAATTGTCAAAAATCATAAACCAATCACGGTCTACCATCAACCCGGATATTGACTTAAGAGCATTTAACTCATCCTCTGTAAAAGGAGTATAAGTGGTATGTGGATCATCTGCAAAAATTTCTTCCAGACGCGCTTCATCAATTGTTCCAAATCCATCTACTCCAATTTGTCTGCCAATTAACTCTGCTTTATCCATGTTAAATGACAATGCTAAAACTTCTACATCAAAAATTGACGATAATTCTGTTGTCAGGATAGTATACAGATATCTTGGATCAGTATAAGTCCTAACTCCTGCGTAGTTGTAAGCATCTGACATATATCCAAGATTTCTAGCCGCCGCTACCATTGTAGTTGTTACTGACCTAGCATTATCAGCCGTTACTGTTGGTATTACTGATGTTGCAATTTTACCTTCCAAAGCACATCTTGCGATGAGATATTTCATCACCAAAAATTCATCGTAGTTTGCACCTGTATAAAGTTGTTCGATAATTCTGCCAATTAAGTCCGTAATACCTTGCCAAGATAAAAATGCCTGTCTTAACTGGTCATTACTAACAGTTGTCGGATAATATTTCTGATAATTCATAGTATGAAAAGCCGCCTGTACATCCGGTATTCTCCTCTTAAATACATCTGTTTCCGCCTTTGTGGGATCAAACTGGTATGGCCTTGCAATTTCCACAAAAATTTCTTCGACTGTTTCTCCATATTCTAAGAGACCTTTTTTAAAACCAGACCAAGGATTTTCATAAAGTCTGGATGTTATGATTACCCTGCCAATTCTGTTAACAAGGTTTGATAAAAAAGCATTCTGTAAAGGCTGGTATTGCATAATTACATCACCAATACCGCGTAGTGATTCCAGAGACTGCGCTTTTGTCACTGTTTTTCCGTCCACTACGTCTCCCTCTTTTAGAGCCGCAGGAACCTGATCTGCGTATGTGCCGCCTAATTCGTTTCGCGTAACATTTAAAATGTCCGCTGAATTTAATTCGTTTAGATTTTTGGTTGCTTTCGGTTTCGTTGGCATATTTAACCCTCCACTCTTTCTAATAATTCGTCAAAACTCTGTACAGTTCCGTCTCTTTTTACGTCTTCTTTCGTGTCTTCCATTGTATCATCAAATTCTTCTTTAATATCAGAAGTTCCAAAGAAACGGTTCATGTAGCGTTCTTTTAAATTGTCATATTCCTGTTTCCAATCTTTTTCCTCTTCTTTTGGTGTGTAAATGTTGATGTCATCACGCTCGGAATAATCGTATTCGTCACGATCTTCACCGTCATATGTTTCTCCATACCTTTTTAAAATTCCTTCTTTTTCGTCAAAATCGTCTTTCAGGCGTTCAATGTCTTGTTCCATATCTTCGGTCATTCCGCCACTTTCCATAATACGGCGTAATATTTTTTCCATGCCTGACCTTGTTAAAATAGCCACTTTTTATCCCTCCTTTTTAAATTTGTCCACTAGCTGTTGGATAACTAGCGTGTTATTTTCGATTGCTTTTCGCATGTTTTCAGATTCTTCTTTGTGTTGCGCGTCTTTTTTTATCATATACCAAAACATTGCGCCGCAACAAACAATTGGGAATCCATAGTTACCTATCATATTGGCAACATCCACAGGTGTCATAACCTTACCCTCCCTTCTTTATTCTCACTTTAATTATAACACAAAACGTATAAAAATGAAAGTTAAGACTTTTGTACCAAAAATGTTTCACGTGAAACATTAAAAAGGGCGGATCGAAATCCGCCCTTTGTGTATCTGAAATTGACAAGCCTGATAAATCACGTTAGCAAAACGGTCAACTTGACAGGCGGTTTTTAACCCGTGCTACCCCATCACAGTAAGTATCAGCGTTGCCAAAAGATACCTATATGGATAAAATATCAAAAATAATATTCTTGCTGTCTAAGTTATTAAACCTTAATTGCCCATGATCAAAAACTTTGCGTAAATACTGCATTACAAAAGTTGACTTGTTTACCATTAATGCATTTTGCTCATGGTCGTCTGCCTTAAAAGTTAACTTTACTGGATATGTCATATCTGGGCTATCGTTAACGTATACAATTCCATCTTCAAAAAATTCTCTAATTGCATAATACTTTTGCCCATGTTTTATAGTTGCTATATAACGACATTTACCTTTTATGTGTTCTATAAAAGTTTCGTTGTCATTAAGATAATCATTTTGAGAAGCATAATCAGAATATCCATCGTCAAAAGCCTTTGAAAATCCAGAACTTGACAGGGATTTACTTGCACTCTCATTAAACGTTTGTTCCATCACCCAGCCATGCCCACGCAAAAATTTTGTGTCATTTCGCAACATTTTATGTATACCCATTGACTTATAATACGGGTTTAACATAGTCACGCTGTTTGATGCTAATATTGTACGTACATATCTGTATTGCTTTCCTTTTCCTCTAGCTATAGTAACGTGGATTGACTGAAATTTACGAATCTCATCTGGACAGTAATGATTTGTTTCAGATTGAAACTCATCCAGAAACACGTTTTCCACCTCGTTAAAATAAGAAGAGTATTTTTTTAAAGGGTCAGCATTACTTAAGGCAATAGCAAAACCACAGCTTTTCTCATTGTAATACAATTCGTAAAAAAGTCCTTTTGCAACAGGTCTTGCTGTGAGTTCTCCATTTTCAAAAAATAAAGGTCTTATGTCCCGGAAAAACATATCGGCACATGAGGACAACTCATAATTAAATCTGTACAAAAGTACAAATTTTCCTTTGCCTTGTATAAAGTTGTTTAAACAAAGTCTTTTAAAAAAGACTGTTTTTCCTGCTGTACGATTTCCAACACATAGATATATCTCTGGTTTGTTTCCATCAGCATCCTTTAGCGATAATAATTTCGTTCCGTTATAGTACATATTTTTCTCCTTATTTTGGGGCTGTTACCAGCCCCGCCACAATTTTATACTAACATACATGTTAAAAAGTCTTTTCCTTTATAGTTTTTTGACTCTTTCCTTATTACTTTAATAGACCACGGTTCCTGACTATCTTCCATTTCTTCTGCTATTTCCTCATATGTTCTGTAAAGAGTTTCTGATCCGGAAATATACATGGTTCCGTCTTTGTCCACGTAAACGAATTTGATATAGTTCTTGTTATCGCTTTTTTCATTGTAAACTTCCACCACCGCGACATAATCAATGTCTATTAAAACTCCATTTTCATCACGCTGGGTAAGTTCATCTAACTGCTCTGCCCCGGTAAACATTTTCACAGCTACTCTTTCCTTTGGTGATAATTCTCTTGTTGCACTTACTAACTTTGCCGAATATGTTCTGTTTGTTTCTCCCATTGTTATTCCTCCTTGTATATCTTTTCAAATTCTGATTTTATTAACCATGTTACGTATCCAGACTCATATTTAATTAAATAACCCTCATCATTTGGGTTTTCATTTTCAGGCACTTTCCAATTCCTGTAATTGTTGTATTCCAATCTGGTCATTTGTTTCGCCTGTAATTTAACTTTTCCTACATATGTTTTCATACTTCGTATGCTTCTTCTAATTCAGCGTTTTCAATAAACTTTTCCAATGCCATAGAATATTTTTTTTCAATTGGAACATCTGATACTACTACTACCTGTTTCTTTCTTTCTTTTGAGAGCGCAGACAAAAACCGTGCCCCCGGTGCTTCTGCCATTTCACGTACTTCAAACATTTCAAGATTTGTTCCGTTAACTTCAGCAAAAGTAATTGAATGAGTGATTACTGTTCTTGTGATTTTTTTCATATTTGTTCTCCTTTTTTCTTATTTGGACAGTATTATTGCTACAATTATATTGTACCATATTAATTACAATATGTCAACATTATTTGCGCATTTCATAATAATTGTCAATCAGCACAATCCCCCCTCTTATTCTTTTTGGCTTCAATGCCCCTTTGACGCGCAAACCAATTTTAAAATCTTCCATTTTGTACTCTTTCAAAAAATTTTGTTTCGCTCGTTCCGGCATTCCTGCACACTTTATTTCTATTTTTGGTTTGCAAGGTTTTTCTTCTTTTATCACCCTTTCGATATATGTTTTTTGTCGTACAAATAACCCCTTATCCCATTCTGACTCTTTTTTCCAACAGCAAAAATTCTTGTCGTGGATTCTTACAGCTTTTGGCGTGCAGGAGGTTAAATGTATTGAGTCTGTGTCAGAGTAAATAAAATTGTCATAATTTTTCTGTGCCGCTTTTATTGTAAAGTTGCGTGCGTATGATGTTATGTAACTACCTATCGCAATATATCCGGGAGTTTTTTCTTTCTCCTCCACAAGATCAAAAGATAAACAATCTTTATCTGGATTTAAATAGGGTATTTTGTAACTGCTGTCTGTGCTTGCGGCTTCTTTGCCATATAGATTGTTTAAATATAGTTTAGCTAACTCTCTTTTTGCACCTTTTGAGGTCATTTTTATTTTGCGGTACTTGTCAATGTACTCATCAAAAATTCCCTTCTGTGTCCAAAAATAACAACAGTCTAAAAACTTAAAATCATAGACATCGTAATGTTCAAAAAATGTTTCAAAATCTGGTTTAGTCATTGTTAATGTTACTCTTGCTTCTTTTACGTTTCCCTCCAAATCAATATAATACCTATGATAATGACCTTTATTATATATATTAGATGTTACTAGATATTCGTTTCCTTTGTATAACATATTTCCTTTTATTTGTACAGTTGGTAGATAATTTTCTTTCAGTTTAAATCTGCATTCAAACCTAACAAAATATAAAAATTTTTCAGAATGTTCTATCTTTTCTTTAAACTCATAGTAATTATCCAAAAATCTTGGTTTTCCTACTGGGTAATAATTTCCGCTTATTGAGTGCATCATACTAGGATATAATGAGTTAACATCTAATGTTATTCCTCCTTTTATTATTTTGTTTGCGCAGGATGGTTTTAGATAACAATAACCTCCTTTGTAACTTTTTCTGATGTATTCGCCTGCGTTCTCTTGTCCATATTTTTCGTCAATTTCTATTTCATATAAATTTGGAAAAAGATTGTTGTAGTCAGTTTTGTCATAAAATGATTTAAACTCTTTTAAGCAACAACTGCCAATTGTAATAGAGTTGTGACCTTCATTAAACATAATTTCCAAGGCTTCTTTTAACACTAAAACATCATTTTTGATATATTCTTTTTCTTCCAAGGTTATAGGGCAATTTTTATACCTATAACCTTTATACTCCATTTCAAGTTTTTTATGTATTGTATCAAAAGATTTTCCAATTCTTTCCAAACTAAATGGCAACAATTTTAATGAGTCTCTTATCTCTATTACCTTGTTATTCTTTTTTATTATTATGTTATACCATTGCCCAATTTCTGATATGGACGTTTTAAATTGGTTATTTTCCATATCTTTTTCCGGGACTCTGTTAAAAACATAATGCTCTCTTAATAGATAATCAATTATAAAAGATCCATCAAATTTTAAATTGTGGAAATATAATATATTGTTACCAGACAAGTTAAACATATCAATAAAAAAGTCCTCTATGCTACCTCTTATTATAGGTTCAGCATCGTCATATAATTTAACGTAACAAGCAGACCACACTTCTGTAGAGGTTTGACCATCAAAAACAGTTGTCTCAAAATCACACGCATAATAATTAAATTTTTTAATCCGCACTTCGTCAACTACACCCCAACTCTCTATATTCATACTTCGTAATTCTCCTCATATTCTAACGCTTCTATCATACTTTCTCTTTCAATAGGGCCAAGTTCCATAAAATCCATCATAGATGCCAAGGCATTAAAAAGTTTCTCTGTATAAACTACCTTATAATTTATAAGTTCTCCATATTCACCTGCCTTTTGTATCATACCAGCAACTTCGTCTTCTGTGTGTTTAAAAAGGAGATTATCTAACCATAAGTTTATTATACCCCTTGCCCATTCGTTAAAGTGATTTACATAACTTCTAAAATTGGCTATTACCATATGTGATTCTTGAGGTATTTCATCGTATAAATCTAATGGCTTTATTTTTATCTTTTCTCTTTGTTTCTTTTTAAACTGATAAAATGAGGCTTCTACTTCTCCAAATTCATTTAGTTGGTAGGTTTGAGCCTGTATCTTCTTTGGCGTTATTTTTGCTAATCTTCTTACGGATGCTTGAGTTATTCGTTTTGGGATATTAGGGACTACAAAATTAACATATAGTCCCTGCTTCTCATATCTTCTTACTGTCGCTAATACTCTTGATCTCTCTTTTCTGTATGCTTTGACAGTAGCAGATACTTTTTTAGTCCGTCTTCTAGTAGCCAATGTTATTCACCCTTCCTTATGATGATGCTGTTTTCTCTAAGTTCCATTATCACTTTTGGGTCTTCTGGAGTAATGTTCAAAAATGATGCCCATTCATTTGGGATACATGCTTTGATTCCATAATACTTTCCAGACCGATTAAAAATTAATTTCTTTACTTTTACCATTATTTCACCTCCTTTACATAGTATTCACAATATCTAAAATCAGGGCATTTTTTGGTGCATAATACATGGCTATAATAAAAGCATTGTAATTCATCAGATATTTCATTTATTAGTTGTTCGTACTCATATCTTAATAAAGTAACTTCTACCTCTAATTGTGTTACGTTCAAAAATAAAGCATCCAGTAAAGATTTTGTTTTATTACATCTGTTAATCAAATAGTCATAAATCTGATATTTTGTTATTAATTGATCTTTGTATTTGCAATATGATAGTGATCGTCTGTAATCTTCTCTTACAGTCTTTAAGTTAATTTCTAGTACATCTGACTTGTACACTATACCATCTAATCTTAATTCTCTAAGTAAGTCGTACAATTCGATTTCATTTGTAAAATTAAATCTGTCTCCATAGTGATAACCATAATATTCTTTTCCGTGAGCGTAATATTTTACTACCTGTGCTAGTGGCATGTTGTGTCCTCCTTTAAGATCTTTTTTATTTTATTGTACCACATTTTGTACCAATTGTCAAGTACTTTATTTTGTACAAAATAATCTGCGCGGAATGGCTGGGGGAAATTTAGTACAATTTTGAAGTTA
>OGQC01000823.1_pt1 | contig 15246 bp, 13 predicted proteins | sample 1553081 | NCBI WGS metagenome assembly OGQC01 (sample SAMEA2580267, study PRJEB22360) | human gut metagenome | biome: human gut; feature: human-associated habitat; material: faeces | place: Denmark | collected 2008/2010
AAGGCTACCACCGTTAAGGCTGCCAACGGGAGTACATACAGATACTTCAACCGTGCCCATGGACTTGATTTTTGTTTTAACATCATAGCTATTCGCTTTTTAAGTGAACTGTGATTAAAGCTGTTGGCCATAGAAGTGAAGCGCTGTGCACCAACAGCTTTTTTGATTAATAATAATTGATATCTTTTTGCGTCGACGCCTTGATTTAATACGCTCTCGTCGGCCTCGTATTCATGGATATTTTGCAATTCCTGTCTCAACAACCAGACAGATGGGTTGAACCAATGGAACAGGATACAAATCTCGGAGATCAGCAGATCAATGGAATGACGGGCTTTTATATGCGCCATCTCATGCGTCATGATCTCTATCCCACTTTCCTCAAAATCCTTCCGGCTTATTACGATCGTTTGCATCCAACTGAACGGGGCGACTGGTTGGTCCATAAGAATCAGATGGATTCCGTCCACCAGCTTCGGTGTACCTTGTCTCATCAACCGGAACAAGGCATAAAATGAATATGCGAATTGACAAAGCGTTAATATCCCTCCGATTATATAGGCTATCACCATAACTCGTAACCATACAGGTTGGCTAGCGGATTCTGCCGACGTTCTCATGGAAACCGCCGCTAGCAAATTCTCCAAATCCATGACCGGACGCTGAATGGCCGTCGCTTCCTCCAAAGTAATCTCACAAAATGGGATGATAACCGAAAGCATGATCAAGCTTAATAAAGCGATCCGGTTGAAACGATGGAAGGTATCACGGCTCAACAATAGCTTATAAAACAGATAAAATATCGTCAAGCACACGGATGATTTAAGGATATATACAAAGAAGATTCCCATATTCGTTCTTATTTACGATTCCCTTGTTCTACATCATCTATTAGTTTTCGCAGATCATCCACAGAGATATCCTCTTCCTTGATCAGCGTAGAGACAACCCCCAGATAAGAATTATTGAAATACTTAGCGATCACATTTTTCAACGTACCGTTGCTATACTCCTTTTCTGTTAAGACCGCATAATATTGATAGCTATTCCCGAAATTCTTATGGGCGAGGAAACCTTTCTCCTCCAAGCCTCGGACAATCGTAGAAAGGGTATTGAAATGAGGTTTAGGCTCCTCGTAATATTCAAGTAACTCTTTCACGAACAGTGGGCCTTTCTGCCAGAACCAGCCCATGATTTCTTCTTCTTTCGCCGTAAGTCGTTTCATAACCTTATCTTGTTTGCGACAAAGTAACTAAAACTTTTAGTTACCAAACTGATTCATATAGTTAATAAACTAAAAGAGATAGTTTATTCATCGATCCAATCAAAAAAGCCGCCCCGGGAATGTCCGGGACGGCCTCTATTATATCCAGATGTTTGAATGATTAGGCGACAGGAATCGTTCCGCCAATCAAGATCACAACCAATAAGGCCAAGATAGCGTACAACTCTGGGAATACGGCCATTACCATCGTAGCACCGAATACGTTGTGTCCGGCACCAACACCAGCAATACCATTCGCGCAAACTTGAGCTTGGCGGATTGAAGAGTAAAAACCAGCGAAACCTAACACTAAACCAGCGCCGAAAACAGCCGTAGCGGCCAACATGGAAATATCAGCGACCAAGAACTTCTGCATCATAAAGTAGCCCACGAATCCATACAAACCCTGTGAAGAAGGCAACGCACTTAAAGCGATGTACGTACCCAGAGCATCCGGATTTTTCTTCATCGCACCTACCACCGCATTACCTGCGATCGTAACACCATAACTACTGCCGATAAAAGTTAAACCTGTCATCAACGCAATACCTACATAAGCTAATAAAATTGGTTCCATAATAAAATGTGTTTTTAAATTATTCTTTTATTGTTTTATTTTCTCGTTTAATTGTTATGCTTTTCTGAATGGCTCATAGGCCTTACCTCCACCTTCGAACTCCGCGTTCTTGTAATATTCCACGAAGATCAAACGAAGCGGGTGTACCAAGGAGCTGATCGTACAAAGAGCGATATTGATGGAGTGACCCACTAACAAGATCAACAACATACAGATCGCACGTGCCACGATATTCATACCGTCTGTCATCGTAACCGCCAACGTATTAAATACGCCACCCAAGATGGAACCGGTCAGACCGATAGCGAACAAACGAATGTATGATAACGTATCCCCCAGCAATCCGGAGGCCATATTGTACGTGTTCCAAAGTCCGGTACCAAAGTTCAAGAATACGTTCTTGCCCGGTGTATTGTACAAATAAGCGACAACCAGACCCAAGATGGCGATTCCGTAACATACCATAACGACAGCGTTCGGCAAGTGAACGTTCAACATCGGAAGTCCGAACGCCAATGCCAAGGATATGATCACGAACACCCAAGCGAACGGAGCGATACTGTGTTTCGTTCCTTTCTGTATCTTGATCTTGTAAGCAGCGACACATTTACCGAATATGATCTGTACCAAACCGATGACAATAGAGAATGTCATCAAGTTGTCACTATTCACAAAGTAGTTCTTGATCTTTGACAAAGCCGGGATATCCGCCAAGGCCACTCCGAAGAAAGATCCCGTACAAGTACCCACCAATAAGGCGGCAAAGCCTAAATACTGGAACAAGGTCAAATAAGGCTTGAAATCCGGGTTCACCTTCTTCTTCAAGATCGTACAAGCGATCATGACCAGCAAACCATATCCGCCATCGCCGAAACAAAGTCCGAAGAACAGCATAAAGAACGGGGCGAACAACGGGGTCGGATCAAGTTCACCGTAATTAGGCAAGGAGAACATCTTCGTGATAGGCTCGTACAGCTTACTGAATTTATTATTCCGTAGCTTGATAGGCACCTTATCCCCATCCTCGATCTCTAATTGCTGGAAGAAATAACCTTGCTTATCCAGCTCGTGCTCCAAGGCCGGAGCGTTTTCCGTCGGCACCCAACCTTCCAACAACATGAGCTTATCACCCGCTTGCCGATCTGTCTGCACTAACGCATTAGAAAGATTAAACTCGTCCTGCAGGTTCTTATCAAATTCCTCCAACGTTTTATAATCCTCCACGGCACGATGTTTCAGCTCATCCTCCACATTCTGGATATCCTTGGTACGTTGATCCAGACGGGCACGCAACTTCGCCAATCCTTGAACCGGCATCTTCGGACGTTCAGCGTCTATATCGATCAAGGTACCTTCCTTGGTAATCGTGATAAAATACGTTACCGATTGGAAGTTATTGATCAGAATGGCGTTATACAGCACGCCCCATTCCGGCTCGTACTTAGCGGTAGGACAGGTAAAGAACGTAACATCGTATCCCGCTCTTTTCAGACGGTTGATATTTTGATAACTGAACTCACCCCATATTTCCATATAAGCCAGATCCTTCTCGATCGATTGCTTGGAAGCGATCAATTGCGCTTTCTTATCTTGCAATTCCTCTATCTTACGCACCAACTTCAAGCCCTCCTCTTTCGTCAACTCACGGGCCGGAGCAAACTTAACGTCTTTCTCCGCCGCATGGAGGTTCTTAAAGTAACGCATCAGCGTATTGATCTGTTTACGCTCAGCCAGAAGCTCTTGCAACCTCTCGTTATCCATCACGGAGTTTGTCTCCTTGATATGGACGACACCTAAGTCACGAAGCGTAGAAAGGAACGTATCATACTCCTTATGGTACACCATAAAGGCATATTTACTCATCTTTACTATCATACCTCGGCCTCCTCTTTTTCTTCTTTTGCCTTACGTTTCTCCTGATTGGCTCTCATGATCTTCTGTGAGGACTTAGAAAGACTCTCCTCGTCTTCCATAAACCGTTTCACCTTACGGATCGCATCCTTATAACCCGGAATCTGTACCTTCTCAAACAGGTTCACCTTCTGAGTAGTCTTTTTCCTAGCATGCTCCAACAACTCCAGCTTCATGCCCGAGAACTCCGCCTCAATACCGGTACGAGCCAGCTTTTTCAGCAACTCGATACCATCCGTATACCATGCGGGGGCATTAAAGAGACTATAGTGTCCGATCTCGAACTTGATCTCGTCCAATAACGGGACGATCACGCCGGCGATCTTCTTCGTGGAAAGCGTCACGTCCTTCACGGAGATCAACTCCGGATTGAACTCGTTCCACAAAGCCACCATATTCTCGTAACTCTGAATCTCTCGTTCTAGCTGAAGTTCCAATTTATTCACTTCGTCCTTGGTCCGCTTCACCTCGATACGCAGGGCGCTCTCCTTGCTCTTGATCGTAGGCAGGGAGCGTTCACGCATCTTCAGTTGCTTTTCCAATTGCTGAAGAGAGGTTTTATTATATTGAAACTTTATTGCCATGTTTATTTAATTTACTTCCAGTACTTATCAACCAATCCTTGTTTGATATTTACCTCCTCCGGGCTGAAATATCTAGCGAACAATCCCCAAGCTACGTCCAGCATCTCCGTCGTATCCAAGTTTACGTCGATAGCCAACAGCTTAGAAGAATAATCCTTGGCGAAAGACAAGGTACGGTTGTCGTAGTCGGTCAAGTCGAAACCGTTCTCCAGCTTGGTCTTAGCGTTGGCGGCATCGGCATACAAACGTACGGCGGCGTTCATTACCTGTGGATGATCCTCACGGGTCTTCTTTCCGGTTACCAGCTGTTTCAAACGAGACAAGCTTCGGAACGGATCGACGATGACCTTACCCACATCGCTATCACGACGCAAATACAACTGACCTTCCGTGATATAACCCGTATTATCAGGTACGGCATGCGTGATATCACCACCGGATAAGGTCGTTACGGCAATAATCGTGATGGAACCTCCCGCCGGGAATTGAACGGCTTTCTCGTAAATCTTCGCCAAATCCGAATATAAGGAACCCGGCATAGAGTCCTTAGACGGGATCTGGTCCATACGGTTTGATACGATCGCCAAGGCATCGGCGTAGTTGGTCATATCGGTAAGCAATACCAAGACCTTCTCGTTCTTCTCCACGGCGAAATACTCAGCGGCGCTCAACGCCATATCCGGGATCAAGATACGCTCTACGGACGGGTCCTCGGTCGTGTTGATAAAACTAACGATACGGTCTAGGGCTCCGGCGTTACTAAATGTATTCTTAAAGAACAGGTAGTCGTCGTTCGTCATACCCATACCTCCCAAGATAATCTTATCGGACTTCGCACGCAAGGCTACCATCGCCATAACTTGGTTGAAAGGCTGGTCGGGGTCGGCGAAGAACGGGATCTTCTGACCGGTTACCAAGGTATTATTCAAGTCGATACCGGCGATACCCGTAGCGATTAATTCAGAGGGTTGTTTACGACGTACCGGGTTCACGGACGGACCACCGATCTCGACCTCACGTCCCTCGGGGATCGGGCCGCCATCGATAGGCTCGCCATAAGCGTTGAAGAAACGTCCGGCTAACTGGTCACCTACTTTCAAGGAAGGGGCCTTCCCCATGAATACCACCTCGGCATTCGTACGGATACCTTCCGTTCCGGAGAATACCTGCAACGTCACCTCGTCACCGATAATCTTTACCACCTGAGCCAGCTTTCCGTCTACAGAGGCCAACTCATCATACCCAACTCCCGTTGCTTTCAGCGAACAGGTAGCTTTTGTAATCTGGGTAATCTTCGTATATATTTTTTGAAATGCTTTTGTTGCCATAACTCTTTTAATTTTCGATTCTCTCCTTCAAAAGTTCATCCAGTTCCGTATTAAACTTCTTGAATTGGTCACTCTCATATTCCGAATAGTTCATCTGCTTAAAGATGTTGATCATCTTCTTAAAGTAGTCCATAACCTCAAGGAAGTTATCAAACTTAAACTCTGAACGGCAAACGTTCACGACTCTATCCAGCATGAATTCCTGACGTTGCAACGGAGTAACCGCATCAATGGCATCGAAAGCATCCTGTTGCAAGATCACGAAGTCGATCAACTCGGACTTCCAGAATGTAACGTGATACTCGACAGGCACACCATCATCACCCAAGATATTGATTTGCTCGGAGATCTCCTTACCACGCAACATACGGGTCTTGATCTCGTTTACTTTCTCGATCCATTCCGGGGAGATATGTTTAGCGATGTATTCCTGAAACTCTGGATACTCGATATACTTGGAATAACTCTCGATCGGGTTTACGGCCGGATAACGTTTACGGTCGGCACGCTCCTGCTCCAAGGCATAGAAACAACGGGCCACCTTCTTCGTATTCTCGGTCACTGGCTCCTTCAAGTTTCCACCGGCCGGCGATACCGTACCGATGAAAGTGACGGAGCCTGTAGCGTTGTTATTCAAATGAACGAATCCCGCACGAGCGTAGAAGTTCGCCACGATAGCGGACAAGTCCATCGGGAAAGCATCCGGTCCCGGCAACTCCTCCAAACGGTTGGACATCTCACGCAAAGCCTGTGCCCAGCGGGAAGTAGAGTCGGCCATCAACAGAACCTTCAAACCCATGCTGCGATAATACTCGGCGATGGTCATCGCCGTATATACGGATGCCTCACGAGCGGCTACCGGCATGTTGGATGTATTGGCGATAATGATCGTACGTTCCATCAATTTACGTCCCGTATGTGGGTCTACCAATTCCGGGAACTCCGTAAATACCTCTACGACCTCATTCGCACGCTCACCGCAGGCGGCGATAATCACGATATCCGCTTCCGCTTGTTTAGAGATAGCGTGCTGAAGCACCGTCTTACCCGTACCGAACGGACCGGGGATAAATCCGGTACCACCCTCAACGATCGGGTTCACGGTATCGATCGTACGAACGCCCGTCTCCAGCAATTTGAATGGACGGGGCTTTTCCTTATAACAAGTGATGGCTTTCTTTACCGGCCATTTCTGGATCATCGTCACGTTTACGTCCGTGCCATTTTCGTCCGTAAGGACAGCCATCGTATCATTGATGGTGTATTGTCCGGCTGGAACCACCGACTTCACAATATAAGATCCCTCGAACTTAAAGGGGACCATAATCTTATGAGGTTGGAAATTCTCGTCCACCTCTCCCAGCCAATCACCGGCGCTCACGGTATCGCCCGCTTTAGCCAGAGGCTTGAAATCCCACTTCTTATCATTGTCCAACGCAAACGTATAATCGCCACGTTTCAAGAATACACCTTCCATCTTGTCCAAGTCATTCTGCAAACCGTCATAGTTGCGGGACAACATACCCGGACCCAGCGTAACTTCCAACATATGCCCTTGGAATTCAGCCTCGTCGCCGACACGCATACCACGTGTGCTCTCAAATACTTGTACAAAGGCATTCTTTCCTATCACCTTGATTACTTCCGACATCAGCTTCACGCCTCCGACAGAAATGTAACAGATCTCATTCTGAGAAACCGGACCACCCACCTCTACGGTTACTAGGTTGGATACGATTCCTTTTACAATTCCTTTCGTAGCCATAATTTATTTTATATTGTTTCTTTTAAATTCTTCCAACGCATTCTCACTACCCATCTTCATGGCGCCTACCAATTCACGGAAAGTCTTCTCGCCTCTCGCCTTATCCAAGGTTACCCAGCGCTCTATCATCTCCAATTTCAATAAATAAGCGAATACACTCTCTATGTCGAACGTCTTGAAGAAGGTATTATCGTCCAGCCATTTCCATTTCAAAAGATCGATTTTCTTCTCACGAACGATCAGATCGGTCTCTTCGGCGATGCGTTGTAACTCGGGCAAATATTCCACGGAATCGCCCAAGCCGAAATCACGGGCGTTCGACGTACGGATATTTTCTGCTATCTCATTATGCCCCACGATATAATTGGCCTTATCAAATCCATATTTACGGCAAGTGATCGCAGTAAGAACATTGTTGATATTCAGGTTAAGCTCGAACCAATCGGCCACGAACTTATTCCCACATTTCATGGCATATTCATAATATAACGCAGCCAAGCGGTCTTCCCATGATATATATTCTTTCTCGCTTTTGGTGTCCTTAGCCTCTTCGGCTAGATACAGTTTAAAGAATTGCACGAAATAAGGCGGGAGATTATCATTTTTGGGAATTTTTTCCTCATCCTTCAACGCTTTATATAAAGTATTGAACTCATCATACGTTATTCTTCCTCTTTGATCCGGATCGGAGTCCGGTCTTTTAGCGTGAGCCAGCAGATTTATATTATCATATTTCAAATAAAATAAATCAATCAGCTTTTTGTCCTTAGAAGATAGCATATCCTCTATTTCTGTCCGGAACTCACAGACCGAATAGGCTAGTTTACTATCATCCAACGCTATGTTAGGAAGTCCGGAGATTAAGTAGTAATACTTACTCATATCAGAACAGCATTTCTACTAATTGCGGACGCAAGAACTCTTTAAAGAACTCGATGAACTCGTCTTCGCCAAACGTCACTTTATAAGACCCATCCGCCGGGATAATAGAGAAAGACGCTTTCTTTCCGCTTACCTTCTCGATCTTATACCCTTTCTCTAGCAAGCCTTTGGCATTGGCCTCAAAATACGCCTTCAAGCCATCGGAATCAGAAGCTTGGATAGTCAAGAACTCATTAGCGGGCCAGCTTTTCACAAGCTCAAGGATCACTTTCTGCATATAGGCGGGATCCATCAACGCCGCTTTCACATTCGAACTAGCGATATCACCAGTGATAAGGTTTGTCACCTCGCTCTTTAACGCCTCGACAGACTGGGTGGCGAACAATTTCAATTCGGCTTCCGTATTCTTCTTCAACTCGGCAGCTTGTTTCTCGGCAGGCCCTACCATACGTTTTCCTTTCGCCTGTTATTTTTTAAGAATCGTATCCTTTTGAGCATTGGCCTCGGCGATTATACGCCCCGCTTCTTCGTTCCCCTTCTCTACACCTTCCTTGTAGATCTTGTCTGTTAGTTCCTGAATCTTTGTATCCATTTCCTATTATGTATTTGAATTGTATTTTTCAATAGTAAACGCCCACAAAGTTATTATTTTTCGCGGATTAACATCAAAATAAGTGTGAAATCAAGCTAAAAAATAACACTAGTCAAGTAAAATTCTATTTACATTCGTCTATATTGTATTTTTGTTCGTCTATTTGTATCTTTGTGAGTCAAAATACAAAATTAACATGTTTACGATTAGAAAAGCGACTATTGATGACCGTTCTCTTATTCATGACCTTGCCTCACGCATTTGGGAGAACACGTATGGAAAGATACTTTCTAAAGAGCAATTGGATTATATGTTCGATATGATGTACGCTCCGGATAACATTCTTAAACAAATGGAAGAGTTACATCATCAATATTTTATTATATTGGCGGACGATATGCCGGCAGGCTATTTATCCATAGAGAAAACAGGTGAAAACACGTACAATTTTCAAAAGATCTATTCCCTACCGGAAATGCATGGCACGGGAATCGGGCGTTTTATCATCGAACAAGGTATTAACTATTTGAAGGAGGTACATACCGGACCTTTCACTATAGAATTATACGTAAACCGCTACAGGCTTCTACAGACATATGGGATTACGGGAAATAGGCACACGGGACCATCATATAGGAAACGGCTATTTCATGAACGATTATATCATGGGCATGGAAGTGGAGAATAAATAGACAGTCATCCCCTATTCATATATTTATATATAGAATAGGGGATGATGATTGTCAACGGGTCTTCCCTCTTTTCGGATTACGAGGTTTCTCTAGGATTCGTACACTACTAACTTTTACAGAGTAAATAACAGCGATCCTATCATTCTTCGGATTCTCAATCGCAAGTTGAGAGTTCCAGATTTTCTTTTCTTGTTTTTTATCCATAACGCTACAATTTAATAGTTCATATTTAATAAGTCAAACCTTGACTGTCTTTTTCTCTTTTCCTTCCGCTATCTCAACCAGATAAACCCCGGCGCAAATACAGATAATGGCGAACGTCTGTGTCCAACTGAAACGGTCTTGCCCGATCAATAGGGATGTAATCGTTGCCACGATCAAGATCAGATAGCCATAAATAGCCACTAACGTAGTTTTCAAATACTTCAATCCGATAGGAATCAACAGATAACTGATTACCGTAGGGAAAATAAGCACAAACATCAATACGGCAAAAGGCCACCAATGAAATGGCTCCGAGAATAAAGGAGCATGAAAGCCTTCTATCGGCAAAATCAATAGACTGGAGAAAGCGGCGCCCGTGAATGTATATCGAAGCATCGTCATCGTCCCTACTTTTTGTAAGATCCGCTGGCTTAATACCAGATACACGGCATAAAACACGGAGCTAGCCAGACATAGCATATTCCCATTAAAAGCGTCCGCCGCTAAATCGTCGCTTTGCTGGGTCAAGATGCAAACCAAGGCTCCGGATAAACCAATCAAGATACCGAGTATTTTCATCCAAGTAGCCTTTTCCTTATAAAAGAATACCATAATCAAAAATACCCAGATCGGTTGCAAGCTCGTGAAAATAGAACTCGAGACCGGCGTTGTCTTGCTAAGCCCCACTAAATAAAGAAACATAAAACCATAGATACCGATAGCGCCTAATAAGAATAGCCACACCTTATCTTTCGTCGTAGAAACCTCCGGTTTCATAAACCAGCCGATCACCCAAAACGCCACGGCCGCAAACACGCATCGGAAAGAAGCGCCCGTCAACGGGCTCATCCATAAGGGAAGCAAGTATTTCAAGGCGTTCATATTCAATCCACTGAAAGTTTTTGAGACCACCATGCTAATATTAGCTTCTGTTTTCTTATTTTTCACTGTCTATCGTTTTTTAGTTTTATATTCGTAAATCATATTTTATCGTTGAAAAGGAACGAGTCTCGTTTTACATAAGCCCAGATCGTAGCGACCAGCGCAATACAGAGATTAAAAATAAACGCGAATTGCTGGCTTTTGACATGGAACATAGACTGGAAGAAATCGATAATAAACGGACAAAGTAATATCGCCAAATAATTCATCGCCATCACGAAAGCTAATGCCAATGTAACTTTCTCAGGAATGGCCGTACGAGTCGTTTTATCATAAGCGATTGGCTGGATAACACCATATCCGAAACCGATAAAAATACATCCCAATCCAATTAGCCATTCCGTACGAGATATCAAAATCAAGGCCATCCCTAAAGCGATCGCCAATAGACTGACAAATTTTGTCTTTTGCTTAAATAAATCAACGATCTGATTCAAGATAAAACCGGGAGCCATAATAGCCAAGAAAAACAATGATATCATTAATCCGGAATTACCGCTTGTAAACTTATATTCCTTCATTAAAAACGGTAAGTTAAAGCTGACTATAATCACTAAATACGTAGCCAATCCATAAAAACACATGATTTGTACCAGATGCTTTATATCCACACCATATTTACCCGGAACCGTGACGGGATCTGCCGTAACAGGGGCTTTCACTTCTGATTTCGATACGATCGCCGACTCATTTTCCATACTCCTTTTCAAGTATACGGAAAGTACGATGGAAATCAAGGGCAATAGATAAACGGCAAACGGTAAATGCCAATTCACCTCCGCCAGATATCCCGTTAAGATCGTGGCTAATACCAACGTTACATTCGTAATAGCAGAACTTAAACCAAATTGCTTCGTCCGGTATTTCCCGATAAAGAAACGAGATATCAAACCGGTCGATAAGGGTACGATCAAGCCAGATCCGATTCCCATTAAGGCGCTCACCGCTATCAACTGCCACATCTTATTAGAGAGTAAGTATAGAATACCACTTAGGGCAAAGATCACCAAGCCTAATTGCAATAGACGTATCTCATTTACTTTCTCCGTTAATTTACCCGACAATATAATAAATGGAATTATCAATAACGATGGCAAAGAGGAAAGCATCTGGATATCCAGTTCCGTAGAATGAGGAAAAATAACGGAAAGTTTCCCTAATATCGGAGAAACCGCTAAACCCGGTAATGCATTTAAAGCGGAGATAGACCATATCCCTACCAGAGTTATAAGGGGAATTGTGCCCCGGCCTGTCTGTATTCTCATAAAGATTTAGTTTTACGTTTTTATCTAATCAAAACAAACATTTTATGTGAAAGTTCATCATTTTCGCTCTTTCCAAGAGGACTGGACTTGTATCGCTAATAAACCCCAAATAATGTAAATCCAAAAAACTTTCCAATCCATAATCTGTTTTGGCATAAACGCTCAGTGGAAGCAGTATTCCATTGATTCAAATCATTTTATTAACAAAAAAACTAAAGAAAAATGAAAGACTCAAATTTCAGAAATGGCGATGCCAAAACAGCGATTTTTGGCTCAGAAGTGATGTTGACACCCTCTCCTGTAGATAAGATTCCAGATGGCCCTACAACCCCGGAGATCGCTTATCAAATGGTTAAAGACGAGACTTTCGCACAAACACAGCCTCGCTTGAACCTAGCTACATTCGTTACTACGTATATGGACGAGTACGCGACAAAATTGATGAACGAGGCTATCAACATCAACTATATTGACGAAACAGAGTATCCGAGAATCGCTGTTATGAACGCCAAATGTATTAATATCATGGCGAGTCTTTGGAATTCTCCCGAGCAAGAAAAATGGAAAACCGGAGCCTTGGCTATCGGTTCTTCAGAGGCTTGTATGCTAGGTGGTGTAGCCGCTTGGTTACGTTGGCGCAAAAAGAGACAAGCACAAGGTAAACCAACTGACAAGCCTAATTTCGTGATCTCTACTGGCTTCCAAGTCGTATGGGAGAAATTCGCCCAGCTATGGCAAATCGAAATGCGTGAAGTTCCCTTGACTTTAGACAAGACGACACTTGATCCGGAAGAAGCACTTAAGATGTGTGACGAGAACACGATTTGTATCGTTCCTATCCAAGGTGTAACATGGACAGGACTGAACGATGACGTAGAAGCCTTGGACAAAGCGCTCGACGCATACAATGCCAAGACCGGTTATGATATACCTATCCACGTAGATGCCGCCAGCGGTGGTTTTATCCTTCCGTTCTTAAGCCCGGAGACAAAATGGGACTTCCGTTTGAAATGGGTTCTTTCTATCAGCACATCCGGACATAAATTCGGATTGGTTTACCCGGGATTGGGTTGGGTTGTTTGGAAAGACAAGAAATATTTGCCGGAAGAAATGGCATTCAGCGTAAACTATCTTGGAGCGAATATCACTCAGGTTGGTTTGAACTTCTCTCGTCCTGCCGCACAAATCCTCGGACAATACTATCAGTTTATCCGTCTCGGATTCGAGGGCTACAAACAAATCCAATATAACAGTATGGAAATCACGAAATACATCCACCAAGAAATCGGTAAGATGGCCCCATTCGTTAATTACAGCAACGAGGTTGTGAATCCATTGTTTATTTGGTACATGAAACCGGATTACGCTAAGAACGCCAAATGGACACTTTACGATTTGCAAGATAAATTGCAACAAAGCGGTTGGATGGTTCCAGCGTATACACTACCGAAGAAGCTGGATAACTACGTGGTTATGCGTGTCGTAGTTCGTCAAGGTTTCAGCCGTGATATGGCCGATATGTTATTAGGTGATATCAAGAACGCTGTAGAGGCATTGGAGAAACTTGAATATCCGACTCCTACTCGCATCGCTCAAGACAAAAACGTTCCGGTTAAGGGTAAGGTATTTACTCACACCGCAATGAGCAACGCTAAGAAATAAAAACAAAATTCATCAAGGCGTGCATGAAAGGACTATCAGTGTTTTCATACACGCCTTCTTTAATCCAATTCATATATGGACAAAAAAATAACGATCGCCCAAATAAAGGAAGTAGCTCAACAGGCTTACGATCTTTACAAGACAAATACGGATGGTAAGAATGCCGATTACATTCCTTATCTGGCGAATATCAATAAAAATCTATTCGGAATCAGTATTTGCCTTTTAAACGGACAAACCATCGAGGTGGGAGATTCCGAATATCGTTTCGGTATCGAATCCGTATCGAAAGTACACACCGCTATCTTGGTACTGCGCCAATACGGAGCGAAAGAATTATTGGAGAAAATTGGTGCCGACGCTACCGGATTGCCATTTAACTCCATCATCGCTATCCTATTGGAAAACGACCATCCTTCTACCCCATTGGTAAATGCCGGCGCTATCACGGCTTGTAGTATGGTGAAGCCTGTCGGTGATTCCAAACAGAAGTGGGATGCTATCGTAGCCAATATCACGGATTTGTGCGGAAGCGCACCGCAGTTGATCGACGAACTCTACAAATCCGAGTCTGCAACGAACTTCAATAACCGCTCCATCGCTTGGTTGCTAAAGAATTACAATCGCATTTATGACGATCCGGATATGTCTTTGGATCTGTATACCCGTCAATGTTCTTTGGGTATCACGGCTAAGCAACTATCTGTCGCTGCCGCTACGGTCGCAAATTTAGGTCTTAATCCTGTGACAAAGAAACAAGTATTCGATGCGGAGTTATCTCCGAAGATCACTTCCATGATCTCTACCGTAGGTTTTTATGAACACACCGGTGATTGGTTGTACACTTCCGGTATTCCCGCAAAAACTGGCGTAGGCGGTGGTGTCATGGGTGTACTTCCCGGACAATTCGGTATTTCCGCATTCGCTCCTCCTATTGACCAAGCTGGTAACTCTGTAAAGGCACAGCTTGCTATTAAGTATGTAATGAATAAACTCGGATTGAACGTGTTCAACGGTCACCGTGTGACGATCGTTGACTAATAGACTGAATCAGTTTAAACGAGAAGTAGTATAGAAAAAGTGTTTCATTACGATGGGCTGTTATACCATCTAAATGAAACACTTTATTTTTTGTATCAATAAAAATCGGATCAATTCTCCGACACGACCCAAGCCGAATCGTATACTTCCGTATTCGGGGTCTTATAATACATATCCTTTTCTTGAGGAATGCTTAATTTATAGGTCTTCCCACCTGTCACCAACTTACGATCACGGAGCCAAGGATTAAAACGTTTCAAGTCCGCATAAGTGATCCCATGCTCTTTAGCGAAAGCCGACAGATTCTGTATATCTTGGCTTACAGCCACATCTACGGTAGGGATCGGCTTATACAGGTCACGGGCACGAAGCACAAAACCGTACTTCGACGGATTCTCGAAAATTTGCTTGATCGCCATGATTCGATAAATATAACGGGTAGTCTCCTCCACCAGCCAGAGATCAAAGGAGGAATCCGCATCTTGTTTGACCAGCTCACCGGATATACGTCCCATGCCGCCATTATAAGAAGCGGCT
>OGQC01000844.1_pt1 | contig 14858 bp, 23 predicted proteins | sample 1553081 | NCBI WGS metagenome assembly OGQC01 (sample SAMEA2580267, study PRJEB22360) | human gut metagenome | biome: human gut; feature: human-associated habitat; material: faeces | place: Denmark | collected 2008/2010
AACACTATACCGAGGATTATCCTCACAACGCTACGAGTAGAAGCGTAGCAATTACTCAAAAATAACAAAAGCAGTTCTTTCGGGGGCTAAGAATTAAAAAAAAGCCCCCAACATACATCATATTAATATTGCCACATAAAAACATGATAAAGCATAAGATACCTGATGTTGGGGGCTAATATCTTCAACATAAATATCTTATGCTTTGTTCATCAAAATCTCATGTTTTATGTGGCGAGGCAAAGATAAGCATAAAAATTAGAAAAAACTATGTGCAAATCAGAAATCTTTGCCAAGATAATTAATATTGTTTCAAAAGAAACCGAAGTGCCTGTAGACCAAATATTATCCTCTGATAAAAACATGGAAACAGTGGATGCCCGGTATCTTCTTGTGTCTCTCCTGTCTGAAAGCGGCATGTACCCTTCACAAATAGCCGTTCATATCCACAAAACCAAACGTGCTGTCAACTACATGATATCAAATTTCTATGAGAGGATGGAAAGTGGGAAAATGTTGAGAATATATTGGGATAATATAAAGAAATCATTGGGAAACAACTGATTTTACATAAGTTACAACATATGTACTTTTGCATACGGTCAATTTTGACCGGGATACAAAATACAAATACTTATGGAACGAACTTATGTTTTTGGAGATCCGTCAGGTAATGGAGGTGCTGCTAATAATCTGCTTGCCTCCATCCTTCCGTCTTTGCAAAACCGTGGCATTGACACAGGCTATCTGATGGGGTTACTTGGCAACGGTAACGGCAATGGTGGTTTCTTTGGTAACAATGGCGGTTTTCAGGACATCATCGCATTGATTGTGATTGCAGCCATCTTCGGTAACGGAAACTTTGGATTCGGTGGCAACAACAATAAGGGTGCCGATGAAGGAAGAGAAATGATCATGCAGACACTTAACCGAAACGGTGTAGACATTGCATCATTAGCCCAAGCAGTGAACACCTCTTCAGACCAAATCCTTGCCGGTATTAACTCTGTATCACAGGCAATCTGCGGTCTCGGTAGTCAAATGGGTCAGAACACCAACAGTATCCTGACTGCGATTATGCAAGGTAACAACGCTCTGACATCTCAGATTTGTAGCTGTTGCTGCGATATGAAACAGCTTGTAACTACACAAGGATACGAGAGCCAGCTTGCAATGTGCAACCAAACTAACGCATTAATCAACACTGCTAACCAAAACACATTGTCATTGCGTGACGGGGCTACTGCAAATACGAATGCTATCCTTGCCAAACTTGATGCAATTCAAAATCAGGCATTGCAGGACAAGATTGCATCTCTTACTGCGGAAAAGGCTACTTTAACAGCCGAAATATCCCAGCGTAATCAGAACGCCACTATCCTGAGTGCAGTAGGACAACAGATTGCTCCTTTGGCAGCCGGATTGCAGGCATTACAAAGCGATGTTGAAAAGGTAAAATGCAGCTTACCTCCTACAATTTCCGTACCTTATCCGACCGTAACCGCAGTAAATACAGATTTGTATAGAGCTGCTGCTTATGGTGCCGCTGCGGGTAGCTATGCCGGAGGATGTGGCTGTAATGGTTATTGGGGATAATTAGCCATTAGGTAAAGAGTTCTTTGACTTATTGATAAGGGTTTCGTAGTCGGAAAAATACATCCATTGAAATTTTTTGTAGTGTTTACATCGTCCTTTGCAACAATTTATAACTCTACCAACAAAGAATCCTTGTTTTTCAGTCTCATTGATTGAATTAAATATATGGATTAAAGAGTTGCCCTTCAGTTGAACAACTGGCTTAAATCTCTTTTCATTTGTTAGAGGATTTAAATTATTCTGAGAGAATGAACACCATTTTAAATTTTCAACACGATTATCATATCTATCCGTATTTATGTGGTCTATACATGGAAAGTTATTAGGATTAGGTATAAAGGCAAGTGCAACAAGTTTGTGGACGTGAAATCTCTTTTTTACTCCGCCTTTAACAAGAGTAATTGCATAATAATCTTTTCCTTTGAGTCCTGACCTTGTTGGAGATAATATTTTTCTTGTATAAGATGAAATAGTTCTCCCTAAAGAGGATATTTTATATAATCCTTCATATTCAGGAATATCTTTCCAAACTTCGCCATCTAAAGATGATGTGTCATACTTCTTCCTTCTATCTTTAACTATAACCCACTCAAGGTTAGAAACATGGCAATTTTTGTTATTACCATCTACCATTCTTACAGCCTTGCATTTATTGGGATTTGGTATAAAATTAGAAGCCACTAGAAGTGGTATATGAAATTTCCTATCTTTACCATTATTTGATAATGTTACAGATTGAGTTGATCCTCGATTGTCATGTAGTAGCATCAGTCTAGGCTCTTTATATACATTCTTAAAACGGTTATTTACATATTTAGCCATAGATACTACACGACCAAATGAAGAAACTTTATAAAGCCCTTCATATCCGACTACATCCCTCCATTCTTCGCCTTCAAGAGACACACTTTTGATAAATTCTTCGTTTGTCATTGATTTTACCGAATTAAATGATGCCGAAAATTGAAAAATGGGAAGGGCTTCGGTTTACCCTTATCAGTTGGTCATGACTCCAACCTATCCCGATTGTAAATATAGTAATAAATAATTAAATTACAAAAGATTATGGCATTATTTCCTTTTAATAATTGGGGATTCCCATTCCCATCAATCGGAAGAACAAATTTCAACACTCTTCCTACGGTGGCTGTGACCGTCGGCACGGAGAATGTTACTTTGGAACTTCCTAACCACGCATTCCGTAACAGGGATTATGTTGGAGGGTTCTATATCAGCCTCCGTCAGGCTATACCTGCCGGCACGACTGCAACTCTTCCGATACTGATAGGGACTAATGGGGACACAAGACCGTTGATGGCTTATAACAATGAGCCTGTGACTGTTGAAAACTTAGCCGGAACAGGCATCTATGAAATTCACTATAACAAGTACACCAACGAATTGTATCTTGTTAATGGTGGATACAGACCGACAGCGGCTCCGGCTCCTACAGCAGAAACAGCTTCTTTAAGGAGCAAGTAATAATTAACATGGAGTTTTGTGGTGATTTCCAAAATGGGAATAGCCACACTCCTTTAAAATCAAACAATCATGTTTCAGAACTTACGAGTAAACAGTACATTATATCTTCTTCATAGAGGTGCAAATCCAAGTTTGGAATGTGGGCAGGTCGTTAATGTAAGCCCCATAAAAACCATATATAAGACTGTTCCCAACATGCCTTATCCTCAGCCGGTACAGGTTATTGATTTTGTCGTGAATATAAACGGACAGAATGTCAATTTGCAAGAGATACCGGCTAATGCCAATATTGCCGATGATATTAAGACAGGGATGCTGATTACAGGGTCAAGAGACGAAATGAATACTGAGGTCCTTACCATGAAGCAGAAAAGTGAGGATGTCCTAAAAAGTGTGGAATATCATCAGAACTTTCTTAGGGTATGTGACCAAATGCTTGCCATGCTGAACCCTGAATTTGCAGCCAAGCAACAGCAGGAGCAGGAAATATCCGCATTGAAAGGGCAAATGTCCAATATGGATAAGAACATGCAGGAAATGAGCAAAAATATGGCTGATCTCATTGCACAGAATCAGAAGTTAATGGAACAGCTCGGAGTGGTTGAAGCATCTAAAAACAAGAAATGATTATGGGAATGTGGGAAATATTAGAAGAAGGGCGTGACGATTACGGACGCGGCTTCGGTATGAGAGGTGACGAAGTGGAGGAAGCCTACAAGGAAGGCTTCCGCAAAGGTTACGAAAAAGCCATGAGAGAGATGCGCGGAGAGATGGGTTTCCGTGATGGTGGGAGAAGTTATTCAGGTGGTGGAAGCTCATCCGGCATGGATGAACGCAGATACCCCGGATACTTTCCTGAATATCCGCGTATGGATGAAATGGGCGAACGCAGACGCAGACGCTCTAACGGTGAATTCTATTAATAACAGGAGGGGTGAAACGCCCCTCTTTTTAAATTAAGGCTATGGAACAAAGATTAGATACATATAGCAAATTCCCATCAGGAATGCAAGAATACCTGGAATCATACGGATTCCATTTCAGTAAAAAACTTTACGAATGGGCTGTTTCAAAAATGAAAGTGAAAGACGAGGCAACAGGCAAGGAAAAGAAACTTGACCCTTGGAGTAAAGATGAGGTGGACGATATGCTCAAAGCAAACGGAATTACCATCGAACACGACAAAGGATATGACGTTGCCTATGTTGCAAATATGTTGAAAGCGGATTTTTTCAAAAAATCATTGGTTGACGAAGCACATTTGTGCAAACACATAAAGTGCTACCTTGATGATATTGATGGGGACCCTTGCAGGGCGTTTGATGAATTCTTTGCCACCTGCATCGGTAAAGGAGTTCCTGTAATTTGGTCTGATGTTATATGATTGTTCAGGAGTTCTACATACCGAAATATGGGGATTGGCACGTCAAGGTGTATTATGCGGTACACACTTATTGGGCTAAGGAAATCATTACCGACCTATACCGTATAGGATGCAGGGGGGATTCCCTCAAACGTGCGTATCGCAACCTGACGGAAGGCAGGATGAATACCGGACTTACCTATTCGGACTACAGGAGAAGAGAGACGGTAATGGTGATCTCTTTGACTTCTACCCCCGAACAGTTTCAAAATTCGTGGGACCACGAAAAAGGTCATTTATGCCGGCATATTTCCAAGGCTTTCGGAATTGACCCTTATGGAGAGGAAGCACAATATCTCAGCGGATATGTCGGTCAGAAGATGTTTCCTGTTGCCAAGAAATTCTTGTGTGAACATTGCAGAAAGGGAATGGAAAAATAATAATCGAACAGAAGCGTTCTTTGACTTTTGGGAACTACTGCTAAAAATAATAAGGGATATGATTTGCAAATATGTAGACTTATCACTTAATTTGCATCATGAAGAAGGTGATTCATATACCAAACGTGGATAGAGATGAAAGAATAGGAAGTGCATTTAATCATCTGTTTCAAGTCATACAACAGACTGACAATTGTTGCATGAATGATTTATGCTGGGATTTAAGTAACACTTCTTTTTTTCATCCGTTTTTTCTCGCTCCGCTTGTTATATATAAGCAAAGGTGTGAGAAGAATGTGATATGCATAAACAGACCGATACGTATCACTGGCTATTTGGACTTGGTTTATTTTGAGAACCCATTACTTGTGGATGCCGGATCCAACATGAAAGAGGTTTTGGAGCCATATATCTCTAAAACATATTTGCCAGTATGTCAGTTTGATTTGCACAAAAGTAATATTGACGATTTACAAAGCATTCTTCAAAGAATTATAAAGACACAAAGTGGAGCTGATTATCGTATCGTTACTCCTCTTTCATATCTTTTAGGAGAATTGATTGATAACATGAACGAACATTCTCAAGGCAAGCATGGTTATATCTTTTCCCAGTATTTAAAGAAAGAGGATTGTATAGATTTGGTCTTGGCTGACGATGGAATAACCGTGCTGGGAAGTTATGTAAAGGCCCAAAAATTTTTGGATGAGATTAATGGGAATGATGCCGAAGCGTTAAGGTTGGCAAATGAGGGGAAGTCTACAAAGAACTTGCCTAATGCAGAAAATAGAGGATACGGTATATCTTCATCCAAAGAAATGCTTTCTGATGGGCTTCATGGCTCATTTTTCATGTTGTCCGGAGGTGCGTTTCATAGGCATGACAGCTCCGGTTCTGTATTTGTTAAGCTTCCCAATTCTATATATTGGGATGGAACAATAATTCTAATGAGAATTCCGGTTAAGGTCCCATTGGACTTTGACTATAATAAATACACTCGATAAAAATAAATATATGAATACGATGTTAAAAATTGCGGATTTGATTAGTACGGATATCCGTTCAAGAGCTAATGCGGATATTATAAGATCTGCCATTGATGGCATTAAAGAGGACGTTATATTAGATTTCTCTGGAGTGATATTTGTGTCTCGTTCCTTCACGGATGAGTTATATAATGTGATGGAAGAAAATAAGAATGTTTCTTTGGTAAACATGTCTAATTTTGTAAAATCCATGTTGGAGGCTGTAACAAACGGTCGTAATTCAAAAAGAGTTTTCAGACAAAGTGAATCTGAAATAAAAGAGTTCGAAGACATGAGTAGTTTGTCCTCTTTCTTGGCAACAATTTAAGTCTACGTCCTTGCCACAAGTTTACCCTTCAATGATTGTAGGTATACCTAATGCAAGGATATTTATTCTTTATAGAGATTTCAAAGCGGTAATTCCCAACGGTTTTACCGCTTTTTTTATGTTAACATAATATGAAAGATGATAAGTTGAACATATTGCTTGAGCAATCGGATGATATTCCTCATTGGGTATTCTGCCAACTGCTAGCCATGATACAATGGAACGTTTAGAGAGGTGGATTTATAAAATGATTCCCTTTGTCGTTTTGATGAAGGTGGCTTTGTTGTGCGGCTAATTGAAGCTTATGGGATATTTGGAATGAACTACCTATCATTGGATTATCCATAGCTTGTTAGTGTGAAGAAAAGGGGACTACCCGATTAAGAATGATCCCCCCCCCAAAAAAAATGGTTACTTTATAAGGACTCGCATTTGAAAACCCCTAAATCTTCAGTTTAGCGGTAGTTCACAAAGTGAATGCTGCTACTGCCCGCACCCTGTAACTGTAGCACTTGTCGCCGTTGCTCGTCTGCCCACTGAAGAAGTGTACGTACCAACTGAGGCTGAGACTGTATTCTGTACTGGACCAATACCATGTGGAGGATAACGGTTCTTTGCCTATGTACCTCAGCGCATCGTTTATATTATCTTGATAATGAGCCATTAAATTAAGCTGTCCTAATGATGGGATATATTCGTCATCTTTCAGCAGATTAGACAGTTTAGGATTTCGCTCAATCAGCTGAGTAGTGTTACGCTGTCCATTCATATCAAATAGTGCATCACATTCACGCCCATAATAGATTTGATTTCCAAATTCCTCTCGGCTGTCATTGTCAAGCAGCTGAACATCCTTATGCTCCGTCAACGAGATGGCAAACGATACGTCTTTGTGCTTTAATCCGATGTATCGTACACAATCTTTGAAGTTATCGCCGGTAAACGGTTCTGCATGTCCGTCTTCGTAGATTAGATACAAGCCGTTAGTCCAGTCTGCCCTGTCTTCTTTAGTCGGCATCATAACCGATTGGCGTAAATTTTCAATGTTAACCTTCATCGTCTTATTGTTTTTAAATTATTGCTCAATACTTTTTCCCATTTTTGTTTTCTCTCAATTCATTGTATCTCATCTTCTGATTGATGTGCCATGTGAGGTCTATGTCCAAATGGTTGGCAAGCCCGAAAATAGCCAATAGCATGCCATTTAATTGCTTTTCTAATGGATAGTCATATTCATACGCATATCTGATGGGAATTGTGGATATAGCGTATATACTTTCTGTAAAGGTCTCATCCTCGCAACTTTCCTCTGCCTCATATAACATTTCTTCCGTAAAATCCTCGATGTCTATCTTACGCAATCCGCACAAATCAAGCAGGCGTATAGCTGCATCGGCAAGTTCATCGGGAAGTGTATCTTTTACATTCTTTTCAAAGGAACACTTAAATCGCTTTTCTTCTTCCACTAATGCAGGATAGCAATTATAGTCCATTTCAAAACGTGATTTACATTTCTTTCCTAATCTTCCCTTTCTATCTGCTTCCACAGCTTCCATAAGCTCGGATGTAACTAAACAAAGGTAGTGTTTATTACTCAATTCCTCATCGTGAAAACCGTGTTCACAAGCGGTTTTATAAGCGCGATCGCGCAATTCGTTTAAATTAATATTGTTCATTTCCTTATTCCTAATTTGATTTCTTCATCCTTGATTATTCTCCAATCTTATCGGCTTCCTCATACCGTTCCTTATTTATCCACATCTTTGCAGTTCCAAGAGCTGGGTGATGTAAACAATGTCGTTACGATATGGCACATGACGGACGCATTTTTCTATCTCATCAAACCTATTCTCCATGCGTCTGTGACACTTGCTTACCAAAATTAAGGTAAAAATGCCAAAGTACAAAAAATTAATGGGGCAAGTACGGATTTAAATATTAATTCTGCTGTTTCCATACTTATTTAATCATAATCAATAGCTTTGCAGTCCAATAGAATATCACGCAATATAACACATATCCGAGTAATCTTTCGCAAGTTTGCGAAGGTTCTAATCCTGTAATAAAGTCCCACATATTATACTCATATACACAAATTAGATATGATATGATGGCAGATGCCAATACATATGTGAATTTTCTCATAATCATATAAGTTTTAATGCTTCCTGTAATCCTGCTTCAAGTGCTTCCTCGTAGGTGACATATACTTTATAGCCATTCCCTTTGTTTATTTCGTTCTCCATCCAGTCGCTTTCTTCTGTTGGAACATTGAAATCACAAAAAGAAAGCTTCCATCTTTTTCCAATAACAGGTTCTACATATACATACACACCTCTTATTTCACGCAGCCACTTTTGGGCGATATACAATGTTGGACACAAAAATTCAACTGCTTCGTCATCTATTTCCGTACAACACGACATACTTTGCGGAAGGTTATATTTTGTAATAACCTTATTGCGGTCTATTATGTGTTCACACTTCCAATTGAAGCCCTTATCTTTCAGCAGCTTCGCAGTCTCTAATGTTACGAGTTCTTCGGTCATAATTAACTTTTATTAAAGAGTTCAATCAATTCGTTTACGGTAGCCTTGTGGATGGTATCCGTGTTAATGTAAACATCATTGTAAGCCCAATAGGTAGAGAACTTGATTTCCGGACACAGAATCCATTTATCTCCATCCGTAAACCATTGGTTCTTGTCTGTATCATTCCTCAATGAAGCTATAGCCAAGAAAAGTTCTTCGTTGGTTCCGCAATCAATAGAAGCATCTATATCTGGGTTATTTTGCAAATCCCATTCAGGGGATGCAACATATCTCCATTCCTTTGTTTCTTTAATTTGGAATGCCGCAAGATATTTGCCCATCCATTTGCCATTATTGAGCTTATACCCCAACTCTTCCAGCTTCTTCCGAAGCTCCGGTGTATTCTTTCTTATGAAACACGGTGTTGTAAATCCCATAGTTATACCTCCTTCTCTATTTTTACTTTTCCGCGGTTAACAAAACCATCACAGTTCATCAAAGCACAAAGACAGATGGCATATTCTTCCTTTTCTGACTTACTGCAAATGCGCAACAGTGAGCATTGGTTGCATGGGACATTTTCACTCGTCATCTCATGCAACACTCCATCTATTATTATTCCGTTCTTTACTTCCATAATCAGTCTCCTTCCTCTCTAATCTGTTTCACAAATACATTTTTAAAATGCAAATTTTCACCTCTCTCTATGCTATGCAAAAACAGATTGTATTCAGCTTCTGAAAAATGAGAATAATACTTCGTAAAACATGTTGGGCACTCTTTTATAGAGACTATCCCAATACGAGCTTCTGCAATCCCACAGATATGCTTATGGTAATCGTTGAGAATACTTGTACCACATTCGGGACATTCAAAAACTAACGCATTATAGACCCCGACAAGGGGAATCCTATATTTGTTATCTATGTCCATTTTCAGTCTCCTTTCTCTTTAATTCGTTCCAGTACATCCCTGTTGGCTTCGAGTATCTCATCAAAAGAAGGGATAGGCATCCAAGCTACCGTATCATAATGCGCTAATATTTTTGTTTCCCATTCCCCATCTATATAATTGTTTACCAATGTAAAATAGCTATTAAAGCGCTTCATCTTACAAAGCACTAATACTCTATCTTCATTTTCCGGCAACCGTTCCTTAACACTTATCCAAGGAGATTGATTTGATTGCCATTCTGCACCGGATTTGAAAATATCTACTACTCTTGGTCTGAATATATCTTTTGCCAAATGAATTTTGTGTCTTTCGTAATATTCTTCTGCTGCTTCTTCTAACTTCTGTTTCATAATTTATCAATTAGGGGTGGTGTGGTTGAATGTTCAATTCGTTCTCTATAAATTTCTGTAACTTATGGGCGCATTCCGAGCATAAGTCGGCTTCTTGGATGAATATATCTTCCCTTCCACCAACAGAGCCACCATCCCATTTATCTACCTTGAAATCTAGCCGCGCATTACGGAAATACGATGGCTGTATCTCTCTTCCGCATGCATCACATATTATCGTTACTTTTTTCATATTTGTTCTGTTTTAAATCAGTTTTGAGGGTTATTCACTATCGTATTCTGACATGATTTCCAAAATATCGCTTTGTATATTTTCATCAGTTAACATGTGCTCAACTAATTCTTTTTGCTGCGAGGGTGTGGCTATAATACACTTCACTATTTTATTGCTATCGGTAGCCATTATTATAATTCCACCTTCGCGAGTCTTAGGTAGGCGTACTGCTATTTCTTTAGCAAATGCCTCTACGTCTTGAATAAATTGACATTCCATATTAGTTCCTTTCTAATTTGTTATGAGTTATTTTTCCCCTTTTTTGCATCTACGTTGAAAATCCAACATAGATTTTTTCCTATCATTAAGAGCACGTGACATTTTAATAATCATATATATTGTCACAATAAATACAATGACAGATGAAATACCTCCGACAATTATATATGTACGTACTAATCCCGTCAATCCGGATTGATTCAAATAGTCAATAAGTTCTTCCATAATCAATCTCCTTTCTCTTTAATCCGTTCCAGTACATCCTTGTTGGTTCAATAGCTCACTAATGTTATCTATAACTTCCCCATCTGTCAACGTATCATCCAGGATGATAGATTTAATCTGGCTTGAAAGCCATGATGTGCCATTTTCAAAACTAAGAGCAATCATGTCCTTAATATCGGAAACGCCATTTGGAACTCCGTTTGTTCCGAATGAATCAATTACTGATTCTGCATATTCTCTTACTGCTTCTTCTAACTTCTGTTTCATATCTGATTTTGGTTTGAATTATTTTTTTATAACTACCGCCATTGTACTAATAGATGTGCCACTCTCTTTAAACTCGCCTGCGCTGATTTCAAACACCTCTCCATGTACTTCTTTCAGCCAGTTGCGGAAATCAATACATTTCTTTTCCGAAGCGAATCTCCAGTGTTGGCTGGTTATTGCTGCAAGCGTGCCGCCTTCTTCCAAACGTTCATACATAAGCTTGACATGCTCTATATCCTGATTACCGGAAAACGGAGGATTTGCAATTATCTTAGCATAACTACCTACACTGTCCTTGGTAAAATCTTCATCAAGCAATATTACGTTGCTAAGGGTATGAAGAAATTCTCTGTTTTCCGGCATCAGCTCATAACATTCAACCATTACAGAAGGACAAGCCCGGTGGATTGCTTTTATAAGCGCGCCACGCCCAGCACTCGGCTCCAGTACCGTATCATCCTCATGTATCCCTCCGGCAAGCATAACCAGCCAGTCAGCAACATCGGCCGGAGTTTCAAAGAACTGGTAATCTTGCTGTAGGTTACACCGTTTACCCTCTTTCAGTATGGAAAACACACGTTCCGGATTAAACGGGAATGTGAAACCCTGTATCTTCCCACCTTGCCATGAGCCGCCAGCTTCTTCTATCCACTTCTTTGCTTCGGCATAAGTTCTTTTATTGAATTGAACCTTAGGAAGTTTGAGGATATTGTTCTCAAGAGTACAATGTTTCAATATCTCTTCCACACTCCATTTCTTACCTTCATCAGCCTGCTCCTTTTTTTTGCTTATTGAGGCATCCGGAGCTAGCAACGAAGATATCCTTTGGACAACTATGTTGCTTGCGCCCATGAAGGCATTGACGCAAGATAGCGTCTCTATAAGAAAATTTGTATCAACATGCCCGGTAGCATCATAGATGTCTATCCCTTCGGTCATAGCTGACAGCTCATTGAGCTGTGCTACACTACCATGTAACGTTTCGATTAAAATCTTTTTTTTGTTCGTCATAACTTTTCTGTAAATAAATTCTAGTTGTGTCTACACTCCCATGGCCTAAAAGGTCAGCGAGTTGAATTACATCTTTGTTTTTCTTCAGGAACATCTTAGCGAAAAAATGGCGAAAGGCGTGTGCGTGCATCTTCTTTGAATCAATGCCGCAATGTTTCCCCCATGCTTTCAAGTTTTGGGAAAAGCCCCGCTGTGTAATCGGTCCGAATCTCCCTACCGCAAAAATCCCAGTCTTACCATGTTCCTTAGCATAAGCCTTCGCTTCCTGCTGCAATTGCTTTTGAAAGAAAAAACGTCTGTACTTGTTACCCTTTCCTCTTAATGTCACTTCCCCGGATATGATATCTTCCCATGTGAACTGCTGGAATTCTGACAGGCGAGCACCCGTTGTTCCCAAAACTTTAACGAAGAAATAGTAATCCTTATTGCTTTTCTCCTTAAGATAGTTCAATAACCTGTTATACTCATCTTCAGTCGGGACATTGTTTACATCAAGTTTGCGCTTAAGCTTAGGTCGCTTAAGCTCTATCGGCTTTTTCATCCATTTTGAAAATTTTTCCAAAGCGGTAATACGTAGACGGATGGTCTGTGGGGATAATGATTTCTCTTCTAAAGTCCGTATAAACCTCTTGCAGTTTTCCATGTTTATAACGTTGGCGTATGCAAAAAATTGCTTCATAGATGTATGATAAATATCCACTGTATGCGGTGAATAATCATTACTATCAGTCAACCATACAATAAAATCATTCAATAGTCTTCTATTCTTCTCCGAAATGGCATCAAGCCTTTCTAATGTCTTTATCTTCTGGTCCTTACGGTTATATCCGATTTTAAGATGGTGTAATAAATCACAAATGGCTTCACTCATCAATGGATAACGTGCCCCAATATTGGCATTCTCACGCTTATAAGCCATATAACTACGACGATTAATATCTTCAGCACTTTCAAGAAAATCAGTTACATACTTGATGTATTTACCGATGGTATCATAGGTCCTTCTTGTTGTAAACAAGTAAGAGACGTAATCAGCTAATATTTTTTGACGATCATTATTCATGATTATTTATTTCTTTTTCCCCTTGATTTAATCTTGATTGGATTGTTTTTTTGTTCCAGTACCGAACCACTTTAATCGGCAGCCATGTATCCGGAGCCAATATTTAAATTCGAGAATGGTTGTCTGTTTCATATCTGATCTGTTATGCGTCATTTGATAGCTTCATAAAACACATCCATATTGTTTTGCTCTGCCTTCCGGTAGTATGGCCAAACAACGGTTTGAACGGAATAACAGACAAAACTTCCGCAGCTTTTATCTGACTCTCGTTCCATTTGAATACAAGCGTGCCGTTAGGCTTCAAGACGCGCATACACTCAGTAAATCCATCGTGTATGAGTGACTGCCAGTCTTTCGGTAGTTTCCCGTACTTCTTAGCCATCCATGAGGTTTCACCAAGTGTTTTCAGATGAGGTGGGTCAAATACTACCATGTAAAAAGAATTGTCCTCAAACGGCAAGTTGGTAAAATCGGCTATTATATCCGGTTTTATCTCTATGGTTCTGATTTTACCCCTGTCATTGGCTGTTACTATCTCCGATCTCTTATCAACGAATAAGGCAAGAGGATTATGTTTGTTAAACCAAAACATTCTACTGCCACAGCAGGCATCTAATATAAGTTTTCCATTTTCCATTAAGCTATTTCTTTTGATTTCTTCAATCTCAACTTTCTCAATACTTTACAAAGTGCTTCAGTATTTTTTCTCGCTTGTGTAACCTCCACCGCATTCCCGATAAATTTCTTTTGGTCAGCTTGTGTGCCTATTAAAACATAATCTTCAGGGAATCCCATAATCTTTTTGAGTTCCGGAATGCGAAGCATCCGCATTTTAATATCCACTATGCCATACAGTGCCATGAACTCCTTTATCTTCACGATCATAGGACTATCATTGTCGTAGATTTCAATCGCTAGCCGTCCACTTTCCGTTGCTACTAGATAGGGCGGCATCTTATCCATGCGGGCTATCAATGTAAAGCAAGGGCTATCAACAGAGCCGCCAGCACTGTTGAACTGTGGATTCATCAGATAGTGCCATTTCCTGTTTGCGGTAATGGTCTGGGAGGGTTCCTCTATACTACTACCTACATTTGAGAATGCAGTATTCATTATCCACGGCTGGCATATTACTAAGTTTTGTTTCGGTGTTGTGGTAACAGCGGGGCATGGTGAGTTTATATCAGACACCTGACCACCTCCAGAATATTGATTCATAAAAAATGGAGATACAAGGGAAAGTCTGTCTTTCGTCAGAAGTGTAGGACAAGGCTGATTAATATCCTTTCCTGTATCCTTAAAGTTATAAGAACACATAAATCGGCTTTCAATTAAAGCCATCCTGTCCTTCGTTGTGACCGTAGGTGCAGGAAGTCCCACCGAATGATTATGCCCGTTCCCATAGTAAGCCGATACAAAAACGTGGTGGTCTTTACAAGTGATTGCTCCAGCCGGTTCTTCCACTGATACGTTCTTGCTGTCGGGGTGTCCGCTAAACTGCTTAGAGAGGAAACAAACTTGCGCTACTCCAAGTCTGCCTTGCGTGGATACCACCGGACATGGTTCGTCAATCCCAGGAGCGTTATATTTCCCTGTACGGCTCATAGAATTATACTTTACGAGGAAGGCATCCTTTCCTCCGGCTACAAACTTGATAAGTCCGGCATAGATACGTTCAAGCGTTTTCTCTGCAAGAGGCTTTTCCCTGAAGATGGTAGTTCCTTCATCAG
>OGQC01000853.1_pt1 | contig 14704 bp, 9 predicted proteins | sample 1553081 | NCBI WGS metagenome assembly OGQC01 (sample SAMEA2580267, study PRJEB22360) | human gut metagenome | biome: human gut; feature: human-associated habitat; material: faeces | place: Denmark | collected 2008/2010
AAGCCATAAATTCCACCTCGCCCTCTACCTTGAATTTAGCGGGATCGGTAACTTTTAGTTTTTGGATGAACGATACCGTACCCGGATACCAACGAAGATTCATGGCAAATTGCTCGTCGTAAACCGTGGTCGGCTTTACAGAAGGAACCGGTTGACCAATCAGTTCAGCTCCATTCAATGTCTCGAATGTGAAAGATGTAGAAACAGGACCTCCTTCCGGCAGGTTCATGTCATACAGGTGCCAACCTTTGTCCGCCGTGGCGGTAAAGACGATCTCTTTCTCGGGTGCGCCGCCCTTGTCGTCTAGTTTAATTTTCCACTTGACAGGCGTAAGTATTTGTGCCTGCGCTACCAGCGCTATTAGCGCCAGCATGATCGAACTGATGAGCTTCTTCATTTTTTGTCCTTTATTGATAGATTACTTTGCTGTCGATGTGAATTTCTCCGGGATCCGTGTCTCGAAGCGCATCTCCTCGCCTGTTACCGGGTGGATGAAACAGAGCCTGCGGGCATGGAGCATCAAGCGTCCGGCGGGATTTGTCTCCGCCCCGTATTTAGAGTCTCCGGCTATCGGATGGCCGATGGATTGCATCTGCGCACGGATTTGGTTCTTGCGTCCCGTCTCCAGATCGAGTTCCACGAGCGAATAACGATTGTTCGTTTGCAGGAGTCGGTAGCGTGTGATCGCTTCCTTCCCGTCACCATCTTGTGTCACGTACACTTGCATATGCTTGTTCTCCACGAGGTTGGATACGATCAAATCCGTGTCTTTCTCCGGCCGTCCCTCTATCACGGCCACGTAGGTCCGTTGCGTGATAGCCTCGCTCCAGTTGGACTGTAGTTGCTCTTTTACCTTCTGGTTCTTGGCGAACATCATGATACCCGATGTGTCTCGGTCCAGACGGTGCAAGACGAATATCTTGTTGCGAGGGTCGCATTCTTTCAAGTAATCGCTCAGGATACGGTAGGCCGTACGCTCTTTGATACGATCGGTAGATACGGATAGCAAACCTTCCCGCTTGTTGATCACGATGAGGTCATCATCTTCCCAAACAATTCTAAGTAACGGATTGTTGAATTCCACCTTCCCTCTTCCATAGTTGATCCCGACCGTATCGTTAGGGTTCAGCGGGGCATCGAACTGCCGGGTGACTTTCCCGTTTACCGAGATCTGTCCCCTGCTCAATAATCCTTTCACGGATGAACGGCTTTGCTCTTTTAATAACTCGAACAGGAAAGGTAGCAAAGTGTTACTTTCACCCACCGTTACCTGTCGTTCTTTAGAGGGTTTACGTCGATTATCCCCTCCTTTATACTCAGATCGCTTTCTCATATCTATTTTTTATAGTACGCGAAGATACAGGCATTTACGCGAAACTGCAATAGCGTGGAATAGAAAAACCGTTATAAATAGTTTGCTTGTTATAGGAATAAACCTTCAAATCCCCGGATGTAAAAGTAATTGCCATTCACTCTATTTTCAAAATAGCGGCGTGGTCTTTATAAATCACGTCGTGATCTGTATAAACCACGACTTGGTCTGTACAAACCATGTCGTGGTTTATAGAATATCCGAGAGAGAATGCCTATTGTCTCGGCCGACTATATTTCCCGATGCTCAGCGTTTTTTGTCTATATTTTTTGTACTTTCGCGGATCGAGAAATGTGTAAAGACTAATTAGTTATAAAAATATGGAAATCGCTAGTAAGTACAATCCCGCTGAAGTAGAGGGGAAGTGGTATCAGTATTGGTTGGATAACGGCTTCTTTAAGTCAAAGCCAGACGGTCGTGAGCCGTATACGATTGTAATCCCGCCCCCTAACGTCACCGGCGTATTGCACATGGGACATATGCTTAACAATACGATCCAAGATATCTTGGTTCGCCGTGCCCGTATGATGGGTAAGAACGCTTGTTGGGTACCGGGTACGGACCATGCTTCGATCGCTACGGAGGCGAAAGTGGTGAATCGTTTGGCCGGGCAAGGAATCAAGAAGACCGATCTGACTCGCGACGAGTTCTTGCGTCACGCTTGGGAATGGAAAGAAGAGCATGGCGGCATTATCTTGAAGCAACTTCGTAAATTGGGGGCTTCCTGCGATTGGGATCGTACGGCGTTCACGATGGACGAGAAACGTTCGGAAAGCGTCATCAAGGTTTTTGTCGATCTATATAAGAAGGGCTTGATCTACCGGGGCGTGCGTATGGTGAATTGGGACCCTAAGGCGTTGACGGCCCTGTCCGATGAGGAGGTTATCTATAAGGAAGAGCATAGTAAGTTGTACTATCTTCGCTATAAGATCGTAGGCGAGGAGGGATACGCCATTGTCGCCACTACCCGTCCGGAGACGATTATGGGAGATACGGCGATGTGTATCAACCCGAACGACCCGAAGAACCAACATCTGAGAGGAAAGAAAGTGATCGTTCCGCTGGTAGGCCGTGAGATTCCGGTGATCGAGGATGATTACGTGGATATAGAGTTCGGTACGGGCTGTTTGAAAGTGACCCCCGCGCACGATGTAAACGACTATATGTTGGGCGAGAAATATAATTTGCCTTCTATCGATATATTTAACGATAACGGTACGTTGAGCGAGGCTGCCGGCCTGTATGTGGGCATGGATCGTTTCGATGTCCGCAAGCAGATCGAGGAAGACTTGCGTAACGCCGGTCTTTTGGAGAAGGTAGAGGCTTACGAGAACAAGGTGGGTTTCTCGGAGCGTACGAACGTGCCTATCGAACCGAAATTGTCTATGCAATGGTTCTTGAAGATGGAACATCTAGCCCAGATCGCCTTGGAGCCGGTCATGAAGGACGATATCAAGTTCTATCCGCCGAAGTTCAAGAACACCTACCGCCATTGGATGGAGAATATCAAGGACTGGTGTATCAGCCGTCAGCTTTGGTGGGGACACCGTATCCCGGCTTACTTCTTGCCGGAAGGTGGTTACGTGGTAGCCGAGACGGAAGAGAAAGCTTTGGAACTGGCGAAAGAGAAATGTGGTAACCCGAATCTGACCATGTCTGATTTGCGTCAGGACGAGGACGTATTGGATACTTGGTTCTCCTCTTGGTTGTGGCCGATCTCCCTGTTCGACGGTATCAATAACCCGGATAACGAGGAAATCAATTATTACTATCCGACCAGTGATTTGGTAACCGGACCGGATATCATCTTCTTCTGGGTAGCCCGTATGATTATGGCCGGCTATGAGTACAGAGGGAAAATGCCGTTCAAGAGCGTCTACTTTACGGGTATCGTTCGCGATAAGCTGGGACGTAAGATGTCCAAATCTTTAGGAAACTCTCCCGATCCGTTGCAATTGATCGAGCAATACGGTGCGGACGGCGTGCGTATGGGCTTGATGCTCGCGGCTCCTGCCGGAAATGATATTCCTTTCGATGATGCTTTGTGTGAGCAAGGACGTAACTTCAATAATAAGATATGGAACGCTTTCCGTCTGATTAAAGGTTGGGAAGTCAGTGCGGAAGTTCCGGTACCGGAAGCTTCAGAACTGGCAATACGCTGGTTTGAGGCCAAGCAGAATGAAGTGGCTGCCGAAGTGGCTGATTTGTTCAGCAAGTACCGTTTGAGTGAAGCGCTGATGGCTGTTTACAAACTGTTCTGGGACGAATTCTCTTCCTGGTATCTGGAAATGATTAAACCGGCATACGGCCAGCCCATCAACCGGAAAGTGTATGAAGCAACTATCGGTTTCTTTGATAACTTGTTGCATCTGCTCCATCCGTTCATGCCATTTATTACAGAGGAGTTGTGGCAGCATCTTTGCGACCGTACAGACGGTGAGAGCTTGATGGTAAGCCCGTTGTCAATGTCGGCATTGGTAGATGAGGATATCATCCGGGAGTTTGAAGTGGTGAAAGAGGTTATCAGCAATATCCGTTCCATCCGTTTGCAGAAGAACATCGCCCAAAAAGAGACACTTGAGTTGCAGGTTATCGGTGAGAATCCGGTTGTGGCATTCAACGCGGTTATCATGAAAATGTGTAACCTTTCCTCCATCAATATAGTGGAGAACAAGGCCGACGGTGCTGCTTCCTTCATGGTAGGTACTACGGAATATGCCGTACCTTTGGGTAATATGATTGACGTGGAAGCCGAGATAGCCCGTATGGAGGCCGAACTGAAGCATAAGGAAGGATTCTTGCAGGGTGTGCTGAAGAAACTGGGTAACGAGAAGTTTGTGAATAATGCTCCTGCCGCCGTTCTTGAGATGGAACGCAAGAAGCAGGCAGATGCTGAAAGTATCATCAAATCTCTCAAGGAAAGTATTGCAGCATTGAAAAAGGCATAACTGTCCATCACATAAAACAGAGAAAAAGCTCCGGAACCTTCAACTCCGGAGCTTTTTTTAGCGGTATAATGAACTGTTTATTTGAACAGTTCTGCTACGCACCACATCAGGCGTGCGGTGGTGTGTGTCCAGATTTCCTTGTAAGTGCAGTTATTTTGTATCGGGAAGTAGGGTTCGTCCTCATTTTCGAATGTTTCGATTCCTACGGGCACGGCTCCCACAACATTTCCGGCGTATGCCCCGTAAAGCGGCGGATAGTCATATCCGTCTCCATAAACGGTACTCATGGCAAACGGGTTGTAGCCTAATATGTATTCTACCTGGCGGGTTGCAATATCCCTTAACGCTTTATCATTGAATAGGCGTGCAAGAATAAAGGCAGCCTTGGCTTTGCCCATGACAACAGCGTGGAATCCCCTGAACTGATAGGCGACGGGGAAACGGCGCAGATAGAAATCCTTCGAGAGAGGGATGCCGTTGCGCACTTGTGCATTGTATTCTTCCAGGCTGGGAAGCCCTACCTGCTCACCTTCGTGGTACAGATTTTTATAATCGGTATTATCCACCTCGTATACGGCGCTTGGCAGTATGCCATACGGCTCAATCAGTTGTGAAATCCCGCGTAGATAGTCTGCATAGGCTTCACAGGATGCCTTCCACAACGGGGCGTCCGGATGGGTAGGGGCATCTGTCAGTAGCATCGAGAGTCCTTCGGTCATCAAGTGCTCTTGGCTTTGGTGATAATAGGCCAGGATACGTTTTTTCCGGGAAGATTCATAGAAGAAACCTCGTAGGGGGATTTTCCAGTCGGTACGCTTTTCCAACTGTTGGCTCGCCATGACGGTACGTGCCAGCCGGGTTGCCCAGTCCAGATAGTAAACATCTTGTGTAAGGCGGTACAAACGCATGGCTGTGACGGTGGCAAGGGCATAAAGTTCGGTTTCGTTCTGTTCCGTCCTTTGCGTATCCAGCAGGTCGATGGCGAATTGGAAGTCCTCAATGGCACTGTTCCGGCACCACCGTGCAAACACTGGGTCTTTCTTTTCAAAATGAGGGGCGGCGAGTGCGCAACTGGAAGCGGCTTTCAGATTGTCCGTAGGCGTATTTCGTGCTTCTGTCTGCATGTCGTCTTTGTCACCACGGATATTCTTTGTCCAAATGCCGATAATCAGTCCACCCAGTCGGTAGCCGTCACCGAAGCGGGTACGCAGAATCCAGTTCACTCCCCAGCGTGCCTCTTCCAGCAGGCGTTCGTAGAAGATACTGTCTTTGCCTTGTACGGCACCGGCCATATCGAGGAGGGCGATGCACGATTCGGCTGTATTTCCCGTTCCTTGAGTCAGGTCGGCTGCATCGTGCCATCCTCCGGCAATGCTCATGCTCCGTCCGTCGGGATGATAGGCGAATACATCCTGATGGCATTCCTGATGAATGCCGGGCTGGTCGAAACCGCAACGTTCGGAAAAGAAGAAGTTCAGCGTGTGCCAGGCGGTAGACAGGTAGGCATCATTTCCGATGGGGAAAGGCTTTGATTGTACGTCGCCGATGGAGAGGAAGTATTGTCCGGGCGTATTGAAACTGCTGAAGTCCAGCACAAGAAATCCTTTGTCCTGCTTCTTGTCCTGATTCAGAGGACTGGCCGTACTTTGATAAACGGTTTGTCCCGTGGCGGCATCGTGCAGGCTGAAAGCCCTTTCCGGCATGTGCTGCACCAAAGCCTGCTTGCGTGCTCCCGGCTTGTATCCGCTGTGGCAGTAGGCCATTGCATCTTTTCGCAGGTCGAATCCCCGGCTGTTTTCCGCTTCTACCTTTTCGATGCGCATGTCGTCTATGTATAGGCTCATGTGTTCGCTGGCTCCTGCAGGAGCACCTGCCAGCATGATGTTTACCGAAAAGCCGGTGACACAGTCACGGTATAGGTCCGGTATTTCCCATATGATGTGTTGCCATTTGTTGGGATAGACAGTCTCGAAGTGTTGTCCTTCAAAGCGTCCGGGAGTCGGCATGATTTTCTCTCCTTCATTGTATAGGGTGAATCCGGCAAAGGTCAGATAAACGCCCGGTGCATCCACATATACCCAAACGGAAAAGCGGTTGTATTCCCGCAAGTCTTCCCGGTCGAGGGGACGGATAATCTCCGGGGTGGCGTAATTCCGGTTTGTTGGATTCTTCTTGCCCAAGGAGGCAGGAGTGTCCAGACGGACACTTCCTTTGCCTGAGACAGTGACTTTACGGTCCACATGTATGGTTCCGGGTCCGGTGTGGCGCAGAGCGCCGAAATCTTCGGCCAGGGGGAGTACCCTGCTTTTCAATACCTTTTTCTTTTCCCACCGCGTCAGTCCGGCGTGTGCGAGATTGGCTTTCATTATGCGGTGCACATGATTGCTTTGCTGTAATTGTTTCTCCAGTTCCGTATCGGGTTTCCATGGAGCTTGTGCTTGTGCCTGCATGCAGCAGCATGCCAGCAGCAGTGTTCGGATGATGTGTTTCATGGTATTCAGTGTTTGGTTTCAGGGTAAGCATGAAAAGGAGCCTTGAACTCCGGACGTAATGTATAAGTATCCTTCAGTGGGAAATCTGCGGGAACTTCTTGGGTGACGGCACCGGTGGCAGCCCATTCGCATCCCCGGAGTAAAGTCACCTGGAAACCGGTGCAGCGCATGGAGTAAGTCATGTTCGGGTCGTTGCCGCAGTGCCCCAGGAGGTCGACGAATATGCGCCCTTTCCCGTAGCTTACTGTCCACATCAACGGTTCATGCCGTCCGCGTTCGTAGGCGGTGGCCAATATTTCCATGTTTCTTACCGGACCGCGTAGGCGGGTATATATCTCGTCCTTGAAGTGTTTCCATTGAGGAGGCAATCCTTGCAGGATAGGATGATGGGGGGCGCGGTGTTCTATGACGGTTTCGTGCTGCAAGCCGTGGTAGCCGGCATACCCCGGAGAGTAGTCGTAGACGTATTGTCCGTCTTTCCAGTACAGATACGGACCGTCCTTTTCGTTTCGTCCGTCCCAGGCTCCCATGCCTATTATCTCGTTGTATTCTTTCCAGTCGGCCATCGGGACGACGGAAGAATGTATCACTACCACACCGCCTCCATCGGCAACGTATTTCTCGAAATTCTTGCGTACGGGTTCTGTCCATGTAGCTCCGCCGTAGTTGATGACGATTAAATCATATTGGTGGAAATCGGGTTTGAAGGTGGCGATGTCTCCACCAAAGTCGGGTGTAAAGGCAAAGTCCACTTTGAACATTCCGCTGTTTTCCAATATCTGCTTCATGGCTTCGCAGGCGCCTTGCCAGTAATGGCTGCCGTCCTGCCCGGCTATCATCATGGTTTTGATTACTTTCTTTTGCTGTGCGTGTGTGTGCGAGGCAGCTCCTATATAAATAAGGAGTACCAGGATAAGTGTCAGTCTTGTTTTCATTTTCCGGAAGATTTAAAGCTTTTGCCAGTAGGGTTCCATTCTATACGGTCGTAGCAGCGTGTGGTGCGCAGATTGTAACCTTGTTCGTCTACGCTGAACTTTCCGTCTTTGAAGTAGGATATGTAGAGCTCGGAGATGCCGTCCTTGTTGCGGTCTTCTACAAGGAGATTGTACTTGTCGGTGACATAAATCTCGTCGGAAATGTATTGTATTTCTTTGGTATAGTTGTCTACGATTGCATAGTAGGCCTTGAAAAGGTCGAAAGTGGGGTAGTGCCCGTTGTCACGTCCGAAAAGCATTACTTCTTCAAGGGCATCGTCCCCGTCCATATTGGCAAGTACGGATTGCTGAAAGGAAAATCCCGGTTTTTGTACTTGTGGAGGGATATTGTCCCATCCTTCCTGATGGGCTGTCACTGAAAATTGCGCTTGTGCATGGATGACGTACACCAGCGCCGACAATAGGATAATCAGTTTTCTCATTGCGTGCATTTTGAGGTTATGATAATAATAGGGTTACTTCTTGCTTATATGACCGGTGGCCCGGAGTTTTCCCTAACTTTTTTTAGAATAATTAATGAATACGGGATGTATAGGGACTTAGTGCCTCTCCCATCAGGACTGAACCGGTCTGACCCGTATACTGAGAGGTCATAACATCCGCATCCTTTCCATTAAAACACCCGGATGTTTTTGGGTAATACATCCGGGTGTTTTGGGTGAAAACATCCCCATGTATTGGGTTAAAACATCCGGATGTTTTGACCTCTCAGTCCTATACTCTTTAGGGCTAAGTCCCGGTGTGTAGCCGGCACGGTATAGGGGACGTTCTGCTTGTGTATGGTCTTAATGCGAGGTGAGCAGGTGCATCAATATCAGTGGCAGATAATCTTTCAGCTTGACCCTTAATATCTTCAAAGCCTGCTGAATGCGGTAGTCTACCGTTTTGGGGGAAACGTTGAGTAGTTCGGCAGCTTCCTTGTAACTCAGATTCTGGAAACGATGCATGATGAAAGCTTCCCTATAAGTAGGCGGCAGTTCGTTGATGGCCCTTTGTATATGCTTGCTTAATTCGTTGATTTGATAGATATCCACCTCCTGCAGCATGGCGAACATTCGTTCATAGTAAGCGGTGTCTGCCCGTTGCTTCACTTCATTTTGGGCAATCCGGGTCATGCAACGATGGTAGACAGCCTTGAACAGATATTGCTTGAGCGAATATTCGATAATGGGTCTTTCGCGGTTTTCCCAAAGCCATAGCATGACGTCCTGAACAATCTCTTCTGCATCTTCCAACCGGACAAAACGATAGCAGTAGGTGCAGAGCACTGAATAGTACTTTTGAAATAACACATCAAAAGCACTTCTATCTCCTTTTTGTATGGCGGATAATAAAGATGTATCTTCTAATGGTATGTTTCTCATAGGGTGGGGGTTCATTATTGTTGGGCAAAAATAGCTTTTTTTCCTATTATAATCTAAGTATATAAAATATTTTTAGTTTTTTGTTTAGGAGTTCTTTTCACCCGTTTGTCTTTAGATTAAAGCTAGCAATAAAAATTATGGTAAAAAGAGAGGGAATGGAGAACCTGCTTCTCAGGTATTATGAAGGAGAGACAACGGAGGATGAAACTGCTCTGGTAAAGGAGTGGCTGGAAGAACCGCAGGACAGCCCGCCAGGTTCAGACACTCGGTCTGGCGGCGGACATGGCGCAGATTTCATCCAGGCTGGATGTAAAGAAGGCCTTGGAGGATGTACATCGTAAGATGAAACAGAAAAAGGTCAATAGGTATCAGGTATTATTTAGAGGGATGCAACGGGCGGCCGCCATTTTATTCATCCCTTTGATGGTATCGTGGTCTATCCTTTATTGGGACAAGGATAAAGAAGAGATACATATGATGGAAGTCAGGACAAATCCGGGAATGACTACTTCTGTCGAATTGCCGGATGGAACGGAAGTCGTTCTGAACTCGTCGTCGTCGTTGCGCTATCCTTCCCGATTTGCCGATGATAAAAGGGAAGTGAAGTTGGTGGGTGAAGCATTCTTTTCTGTCGCAAAAGATGAAAAGAAGTTCATTGTCGGCACGCTGAACAATTCCAAGATAGTGGTACATGGAACGGAGTTCAACGTAGAGGCTTACAAAGGGAGCAGGACGGTACAGACCACTTTGGTTTCGGGTAAAGTCAGTTTCTCCTATGTGAATAACGGCAGGAGAAATAATGTAATGATGATACCGGGGCAAAAGGTTATTTATGATATAGTGCGGGAAAAGGTCGTTGTGAAAGAAGTCAATGTAGACGTGGAAACATGTTGGAAGGACGGACGCTTGATTTTCAGGAACACTCCGTTTGAAGATATATTGAAGAGTTTGAGCAAAAGATATAATGTGGAATTCATTCTGAAAAAGGCTTCATTGAAGCAGAATTCCTTTACGGCTACATTTACCAAACAACGTTTGGAGCGAATATTGGAGCACTTCCGAATATCCTCGAATATTCATTTCAAGTTTGTTGAAGATGGTGATGTGGATGCCGAGAGACAGGTAATAGAAGTTTATTAACCCTTTAAAAAGTAGTATGATGAAACACAAGTCCGTTTAGAAAAACATGCAGGAAAATGTTGGCGCATTTTCCTGCATGAAACACAGTAACTTTTAAATATCTGTTTGGCGACAGATAAAGTAACTTTATTTTTTCACTAGAAATCAATACAAAATTATGAAAAAACACTATTGTATCCAATCATTTAGGGCAAAAAGTGTCCTGATGAGATGCATGAAAAAAATTCCTCTTGCTATGAGATGCACATTATTTATGTTGTTTTGTTTGGTTGGTATGACTTTTGCCAATGAAGGTTATGCTCAAAAGACAATGGTAAACATTGCTCTTGAGAACAAGACTGTTGATGAAGTACTGACGGAGCTGGAACAAGGTACCGAATTTGTTTTCTTCTACAACAACAAGCAGATTGACGTTAAGCGCCGTATATCGGTCCGGGCAAATAACAAAACCATATTCAAGGTTCTGAATGATGTATTCAAAGGAACCAATATAGGCTATAAGATATTGGACCGTAATATAATCCTTTATGATAAAGCTGTAGGAGCTGATGGGGTACAGATAGCTTTGCAGGCTGCGACGGTGAAAGGTTCTGTGGTCGATGCAACCGGTGAACCGGTGATTGGTGCCAGTATCTTGGTGCAGGGAACTACCAACGGTGTCATAACAGACATTGACGGTAATTTCATTCTGACCAATGTGGGCTCTGATGCTACTCTTATAATAAGCTATGTAGGTTATAAGACACAAAACATAAAGGTTGCAGGCCGAAATTCGTTCAAGATAGTTTTGGTAGAAGATGCTGAGATATTGGATGAAGTGGTTGTTGTAGGATATGGTGTACAGAAGAAAGAATCACTGACCGGTGCCATTGCAGCCATTGGTGCTGATGAAATAGCTACGACCAAGACCGAGAATCTGATTAGCAATATTCAAGGTAAGATGCCGGGACTATTGATTCGCCAGAAAACCGGAGAGCCGGGAACTTTCGACAATATGGTGAGCATTCGCGGTTATGGTGACCCGTTGGTGGTAATTGATGGTATCACGCGTGAAGGTACTGAAGAACTTGCACAGCTGAATTCTGAGGATATAGAAAGTATCTCTATTTTGAAAGATGCTTCTGCCGCTATTTATGGTATGAATGCGGCTAATGGCGTAATCATTGTTACTACCAAAAAAGGTGTGGCCGAAAAGACCAGAGTATCTTACTCGGCATTGTTCGGTATGAAGAATGCCACGGGTATGGAAGAAACGGTAGATGCTTATACTTATCGCATGTTGGCCAATGAAAGGGCACGTAATGACCAGGCTGCCCCTGAATACACTGACGATATTCTGGAACTGTATAGAACCGGGGCTAAGGGTTATACAGACAATAACTGGATTGACATGTTTATGAATAAACTGGCGTTCCAGCAATCGCATACTGTTTCTGTGAGAGGCGGAACGGATAAGGTGAAATATTATGTGAGCTTCGGCTATAATGGCGATAATGGTTTGCTGAAGAGTGGTATCCAATACTATCATAGATATAATCTGAGAAGTAACCTGACTGCAGAGCTTACGAAAGGGCTGAAACTGAATGTGAATCTGTCCGGGCGTTGGGATGAAACCCAAAGGCCGAGAGAGGATTTTATGTGGACTTTTAAGACTTTGATGGTTAATGACCGTGGTATCGGTACTCATACGATTAATAATCCCAATCATTTGTCTGCAATCGGTCCTGAAAACAAGAATCCTTTTGCGTTGGTTGATCCGGATATAGACGGTTATCGCAAGAACAGAGGCCTGACGTATTCTGCCGATGTGGAATTGAATTGGCAAGTTCCTTTTGTAAAAGGGTTGGCATTGAGTCTTTTGGGGTCATTTGACGGTAACAATCGTAACAACTCTTCTTTAAATCGTTCTTATCCGTTGTATGATTATTATACAGATGCGCCTGCCGGTACGGGAGGTAGTACTGATGCTTATTCCAATACGATGAGAATATATCAGAAGATTTATGGCAGGTTGCAGGCTAATTATATGCGTTCTTTCAATCAGCACAATTTGAATGTGACAGCTGTGGCAGAGTTGAACAGTACACGACGCGATGAATTATCCGGTTCCCGGCAATATTCAGAGTTGTTTACTAATGATATTTTGAATCAGGCAAGTCCGGGTACAGCTACCAATTCAGGGTATCGTAGTTTTGGCCGTTTGGCAGCCTATCTGATGCGTGCGAACTATGATTATGCCGGTAAATACTTGTTGGAAGTAGTAGGGCGTTATGATGGTTCTTATCGTTATGCTCCTTCTAAGCGTTGGACGTTCTTCCCGTCGGTAAGTGCCGGATGGCGACTTTCGGAAGAAAGTTTCATCAAGGACAATTTGCCGTTTATTACTAATTTGAAAATCAGGGGTTCTTTTGGACAAAGTGGATATGATGCCGGTGATCCTTTCCAATATGTATCTGCTTATAATTCGGCTTCTAATGGTTATGTTTTTGATGGTGCCAGCCAGATTATGGGTATGGTAGCTCCTGGTGTAGTGACTGACCGGCTTTCTTGGGTTACATCTTCTATTTCCAATGTAGGTCTGGATTTTGACTTATGGAACGGTAAGTTGAGTGGTACTATCGAGTGGTTCAATCGTAAGAATGAAGGCATTTTGGCCGACCGTGCACAATCTGCTCCTGATACATTTGGTGCAAGTTTCCCGAAGGAAAATCTGAATTCTAACCGGAACCGGGGTTTTGAGATTGAATTGGGACACAGAGGACAAATCGGTAAGGACTTCTCATATTCAGTAAGTGCTAATTTTACGTATGCCCGTGAAAGAAGTCTGCATGTGGAACATGCAGAATATACCAGTTCTATGGATAGATGGCTGAATGGAAAGGAAAACCGTAACAGTAATGTGATGTGGTTGTATAAATACGATGGCCAATATACTTCTTTGGAACAGTATGAAACGGCTCCTTTGATTGGTGGGAACTTGGGTAACTCTAAGATGCTTCCGGGTAGTTACAGATTGCTTGACCTGAATGGTGATGGTAGAATTAACAGCAGTGACCGTGTTCCGGAGTTTTGGGCAACCGGTGCAAATCCTCCTATCCAGTATGGGTTGACTTTGGCGGCTTCTTATAAGAATTTTGATCTCAATATGCTGTTTCAAGGAGCTTCCGGTTACTCCATCGGATATGCCAATGATGATGTTTGGGGATATGGTGGCAAGACAAATAAATCTTATTTAATTGCGAAATATGTAGATCGTTGGCATCCTGCAAATATAACAGATGATCCGTATAATCCTGCCACACAATGGGTAGCCGGCTATTATCCGGCATTACGCCACAATTTCTCTAATACTTCGGATAATGGTAGTAGATGGAATTATGGTATTTCCGTTTGGCTTCCGCAAGCTACTTATCTCCGTTTGAAGAGTATGGAGATCGGTTACAATCTGCCAAAATCATTTATGAAAAGAATCGGGTTGAACAGTGCCCGTATCTTTGTCAATGGTTCAAATCTGCTTACGTTCTGTAACAAGGCTTTGAAGGATGCTGACCCCGAACGTGAGGAAAGGGATTGGGGAGCCAACTTGGCATATCCGTTGATGAGAACTTATAACTTTGGGTTAAACATAAACTTTTAATTCTGAAATACCATGAAAAAAAATATTTTATCGATATTCTCATTATGTGCATTGATGGGATTGTCCGGTTGTAATGCCTTCTTGGAACTTGAACCGCTGGATAAAGTGTCTCCCGATCAGTTATTGGAGACAGAAGGTGGTGTAAAGGCACTATTGGCAAACATATATACCATGATTCCTATGGAAGATTTTAATTATCGTCCGAATGCTGGTTTTAATCAACGCGGTTATGATGGTGTGAATGAAACTACTAATTTAGCATTTCTTACCGACGAAGCTACCCGTAGTGACGGAGGAGTGGATATAGGTTATGAAGGATTCAATTATTGGCCCTATGGAGATATTCGTCAAGTGAATATTTTTATGCAAAATGTAGAAAAAGCCAAAGAAGCAGGAACAATTTCTGTTGCAGATGCGGATCGTATGACTGGTGAAGCCCATTTTGCACGTGCTTATATGTATTATGGGCTTGTAAAAAGATATGGCGGCGTTCCTCTGATTGACAAAGTGCAGGACGATGATTATGCCGATGGTGGACCGGGTGCTGTGGCAGTTCCCCGCAGTACAGAGTTGGATACTTGGAAATTTGTATTGAATGAGTGTACCCTTGCTGCTGCTACCTTGCCCGATGCGACTTCTGGTTCGGATTTGTATCGCGTAACCAAGTGGGCAGCTTATGCGTTGAAGTCAAGAGTTGCACTTCATGCAGCTTCTGTAGCCAAGTATTGGAATCTGGCACCTTTGGCTGGTGAGGCT
>OGQC01000859.1_pt1 | contig 14660 bp, 11 predicted proteins | sample 1553081 | NCBI WGS metagenome assembly OGQC01 (sample SAMEA2580267, study PRJEB22360) | human gut metagenome | biome: human gut; feature: human-associated habitat; material: faeces | place: Denmark | collected 2008/2010
AGGCACCGCAGGGAACCCCGTGGGGTGGAGCCGTGACAGTACAGTTGAAGCGTGACCGCCTGGCGGTTCACGGATACCGGTCGGATGTGGAATTTCCCGTCTCCTGAATGGTCAAAAGCTCCGGCTGCTGCGGCACTGCGCAAACGTGCTTTGGCCGGAACGAAAGAAAGAGGATGGAATGAAAAGCATTTTAGAAGATATCAAAACGCAGAATTTTAAGCAGGCCTACCTGCTCTACGGAGAAGAAGCCTATCTGAAGCATCAGTATAAAAACAAGCTGAAAAACGCACTGCTGCCGGAGGACGACACGATGAATTTCTCCCGCTTTGAGGGAAAAGGAACCGAGATTCCCAAAGTGATTGACCTTGCGGAGACGATGCCGTTTTTTGCGGACCGCCGTGTGATTCTGCTGGAAAATACAGGATTTTTCAAAAACAAAGCCGACGCGCTGGCAGACTACATGGGATCCCTGCCGGATTATCTGGTGCTGATCTTCGTGGAGGAGGAAGTCGATAAGCGGAACCGTATGTACAAGGCGGTGCAGAAGCAGGGAAGAGCAGTGGAATTTGCTCGTCAGGACGAAAAGACGCTGATGACCTGGGTACTCGGCATGATGAAAAAAGAGGGAAAAAAGATCACACGCCAGGATATGGAAGATTTTCTGGAAAAGACGGGCACGGATATGGGAAATATCTCGCAGGAGCTGGAAAAACTGCTCAGCTATACGATGGGAAGAGATGTGATCACACGGGCGGATATCGAGGCAGTCTGCACAACGCAGATTACGAACCGGATTTTCGAGATGATCCGCGCGGTAACGGAGAAGAAGCAGCGGAAAGCGCTCGATCTGTATCAGGATCTGCTGGCTTTAAAGGAGCCGCCGATGCGGATTCTCTTTCTGCTGGCACGCCAGTTCAATCTGCTGCTGCAGGTCAAAGAGCTGCTGGCAGAGCACTGCGATCAGGCGACGATCGCAAAACGGACGGGACTGCAGAGCTTCGTTGTGCGGAACTATATTCCCATGTCGCGCCAGTATGCGGCGGAGGAATTAAAAGCGGCGGTCAATGACTGCGTGCAGATGGAAGAGGACGTGAAGACGGGAAAAATTTCCGATCTGCTGAGCGTGGAGCTGCTGATTACGAAATACAGCAGGGCGGCGTAAGAGCAGAGTTTTCTATAGCAAGACCCGAAAATAATGCAAAAAAGGCAGTGCTGCTGAGCGCGAATTGCAAGGAACAGATTTGAAGGCGTACCGGGGTACGACGAAAATCTGTGACGCAGTAATTCACGCTCTGCGGTGCTGAATTTTTTGCATTATTTTCGGGGATTGCTATAAAAAGAACAAGGCGTACCGGTACAGGAAAACTGGCCGATACGCCTTGTTCTGTGTTTATCAAAAGATCTGTCGCGGCGCACTCTTTTGGTAAGCATAAAAAAAGAACCCAGCCACATGACGGTATGACTAAGTTCTCTTTGTTTTATATCTTTATTATGCGATTGAGTTTACAGCTTTGCTCAGATTGGATACTTTTCTGGCAGCGTTGTTTTTATGATAAACGCCTTTAGAAGCAGCCTTGTCGATGGTAGAGATCGCATTTACTAATGCAGCAGCAGCAGCCTCTTTATCGTTTGCAGCAACAGCAGCATCTACTTTTTTCATAGAAGTCTTAACTGCAGAACGGATTGCTTTGTTGCGGTCTGCCTTTGTCTGATTTACCAGGATTCTTTTCTTTGCGGATTTAATGTTAGCCAAACTGTACACCTCCAATATTTTTAAAATTAATGTGATTTAAGGGATGTTATTCAATGGAACAGACACGGGCGCTCCACTGAAACATGCTTTATTATCCTATAATATTTCGCATGGTTTGTCAATACATATTTTTGAAAAAATTGCAAAAACTACAACAAAAATACAGGAGAAGGAGAAAAGTATGATAGGAAAGTATAGGATGCGGACAGACCTGGCGATGGAGAATCAGGAAAAATTTGAGAGGGACCATGTGGAGATCTCCGGGGTCGAGATTGAGAAGAAGAAAAGAAAGGCGGAAATTCAGACAACCATTGTGAAAATCACATCGGAGCAGGGTGCAAAAATGATGGGAAAGCCGAAAGGGACGTATGTGACGATCGAAGCGCCGCTGCTTTTGACGGCAGACGAGGAGGAGAGCCGGAAAGCAGCGGAGGAGTTTTCCCACTGTCTGATGGAAATGGTGCCGGAAGCGTGCGGATCCGTTCTTGTGGCCGGCCTCGGCAACCGCGGCATCACGCCGGATGCGCTCGGGCCGGAGACGGTGGAGCAGCTTAACGTTACGCGCCATCTGGTGCGCACCTACGGAAAGAAGGGCCGGGAAGTGAGTGCCCTTGCTCCCGGCGTTATGGCACAGACGGGCATGGAGGCAGTGGAAATCCTGCGCGGAACGGCAGAACAGACCCATCCAGATGTGATTCTCGCCGTGGATGCCCTTGCCGCATGCAGTATTCACCGGCTGAACTGTACGATCCAGCTTGCCGACACCGGAATCTGGCCGGGCTCGGGCGTCGGAAACCACCGCAATGCCTTAAATCAGGAGACGCTTGGCGTGCCGGTCATCGGAATCGGTGTGCCGACCGTTGTAGGGGCAGGAACGATCGTCCACGATGCCGTCGCAGGCGTTCTGGAATCGCTGGAGGAGTCCGAGATGGATGAATTTCTGGGAGAAGTCATTTCACCGGCGCTCGAAAGCCTTTACGTGACGACAAAAGAGATCGACGAGATGGTCCGCCGCCTGGCCGGGGTTCTTGCGGCAGGTATGAATCAGGCATTTTCCGGGGAACTGTAACATATCATGAATATGGTGATAATATGTGGAATGCCAGGCGAAATGGACGATGGTTCGGATGGGGATGTCTTTTCCTGTCCTGCAGTATACTGCTGTTCCGCAGTGCAGCGGTTCTCCGGAAAAATCATTTCTTAGAGGGGAAAGTTCTGCTGCAGCGGGCGGCAGCACAGGCGGAGCAGTTATCCGTGGATGTGATGATGCCGCTTCTTTTTTATGACGGAAAAGAGGACGGAAGGGGATGGATGGAAAATCTCCTCGCGGCAGTGCGGGATCAGATACCGGCGCTTCGGGAGGGAAGCACGGCAGAGAATACGCTGTCTGCCGGGACAGAAGCAGCGGAAACGGATACGGCGAAGCAGGATTCGAATCCGGGACCGGGAGCAGAAAGAGGGCAGACAGAATCGAAGGAGCAGGGAACTGAGGAAGATCAAAAGGATGGAACTCAAAAAGATGAAACTCAAAAAGATGGAATGGAAATCACGGAGTCGGAGCAGACGGAAACAGGAATCACAGAACCGGCAGCCGGAGAGTCGGCATCAACGGCAGAACCCGAAGCGCCGCAGTCTGTCCCGGAGGAGACCATCGAAACCGGCGGCGCACCGCGTGAGATTCTCTACCCGGAGGCCGACACGATTCAGGAGACAATTTCCCCTGACCTTCTTGCTGACCAGCAGGCGCTCCTGAACCGCTTCTTCGTTGTCGATCCCAACACTTCGGTCCTGCCGGGCGAGATCGACGGCAGCACCCTGCTCGGAAAAGACCTGACCCTGCCGGAAAATGCCGAAGGCCCGCAGATTCTGATCTATCATACCCATTCGCAGGAAACCTTCGCCGATTCCCGGCCGGGAGAAAGAGCGGACACGGTAATCGGCCTCGGTGATGATCTGCAGGAGCTTCTGGAAAAGCAGTACGGATACGAAGTGCTTCATATTACAGAGGCATTTGACATGAAAGAAGGCTGTCTCGAGCGGAGCCGCGCCTACAACTACGCGGAGCCGGTCATCGCAGCGGCGCTGGAAGAACACCCGTCCATTCAGGTCGTGATCGACCTGCACCGGGACGGGGTCAATGGTTCAAAACGTCTTGTGACAGAAATCAACGGAAAGCCGACCGCGCAGATCATGTTTTTCAACGGCCTTTCCCGCACGAAAGAAAGCGGCGAACTGACAAGCCTGCCCAATCCGTATCAGGCGGAAAACCTTGCATTTTCCTTTCAGATGGAGTATGAGGCAGAACAGTATTATCCCGGCTTTTCACGCTGTATCTATTTAAAAGGCTACCGCTACAACCTCCATCTCCGCCCGAGATCTGTTCTTCTCGAGGTTGGTGCGCAGACGAATACGGTCGAGGAGGTGAAAAATGCAATGGGGCCGTTTTCGGATATCCTGCATAAAGTTCTGTCGGGCAAAAGTCCGGCATCAGGCGGATAAATTTATCTTGCTTTTTTGAGTGGAATTTCGTATCATACAAAATAGACAGATTGCGGGAGTGCGAAATATGGAGCAATCTGGTATCGTAGGGAAAAAGCAGGAGGAAAAAACTTGTCAGGAATAGATCAGAGTAAAATTCGTAATTTTTGTATTATTGCCCATATCGACCATGGAAAATCAACCCTTGCGGACCGTATTATTCAGAAAACAGGCCTTTTGACCGAGCGTGAGATGCAGGATCAGGTGCTGGACAATATGGATCTGGAGCGTGAGCGCGGCATCACGATCAAGGCACAGGCAGTCCGTACCGTATACAAAGCGGCAGACGGCGAGGAGTACATTTTAAACATGATTGACACCCCGGGCCATGTTGACTTCAACTATGAGGTTTCCCGAAGCCTTGCCGCATGCGACGGCGCGCTGCTCGTTGTCGATGCATCGCAGGGTATCGAGGCGCAGACCCTTGCCAACGTCTACCTCGCCCTTGACCATGACCTGGATGTGTTCCCGGTCATCAACAAAGTAGACCTTCCAAGCGCCGAGCCGGACCGTGTAATTGCAGAGATCGAGGATGTCATCGGACTGGAAGCGCAGGATGCTCCGCGGATTTCCGCAAAAACCGGCCTGAACGTGGACGAGGTGCTCGAGCAGATCGTACAGAAAATTCCGGCACCGGAAGGTGATCCGACGGAACCGTTAAAAGCACTGATTTTCGACTCCGTCTACGATGCATACCGCGGCGTCATCATTTCCTGCCGTGTGATGGAAGGAAGCGTGAAAAAAGGAACGAGAATCCGCATGATGGCGACAGGCGCTGTCGAGGAAGTTGTCGAGGTCGGCTACTTCGGCGCAGGCCGTCTGATCCCGTGCGACGAGCTCTCCGCCGGAATGGTAGGCTATATCACCGCCAGCATCAAAAACGTGCGCGACACCCGCGTGGGTGATACCGTGACCGATGCCGACCGTCCGTGTGCAGAAGCACTGCCGGGCTACAAAAAAGTCAACCCGATGGTATACTGCGGCATGTACCCGGCCGACGGCGCACAGTACGGCGATCTGCGCGACGCGCTGGAAAAACTGCAGTTAAACGATGCATCCCTCTTCTACGAGCCGGAGACATCGGCAGCACTGGGCTTTGGCTTCCGCTGCGGTTTCCTTGGACTGCTTCACCTGGAAATTATTCAGGAGCGCCTGGAGCGTGAGTACAATCTGGATCTCGTGACGACCGCACCGAGCGTTATCTATAAGGTTCACAAAACCGACGGAACCGTCATTGACCTGACCAACCCGTCGAATCTGCCGGACCCGTCCGAGATTGATTATATGGAAGAGCCGCTGGTAAAAGCAGAGATTATGGTGACGACCGATTACATCGGACCGATCATGGAGCTCTGCCAGCAGAGACGAGGCCAGTATCAGGGAATGGAATACATGGAGACGACGCGTGCGATGCTTCATTACCATCTCCCGCTGAATGAGATTATCTACGATTTCTTTGATGCCTTAAAATCCCGCTCCAAAGGTTACGCGTCATTCGACTACGAGCTGCTCGGCTATGAGAGAAGCGAGCTTGTAAAACTCGATATCCTCGTCAATAAAGAAGAAGTGGATGCGCTGTCCTTCATCGTATTCGAGGGATCTGCCTACGAGCGCGGAAGAAAGATGTGCGAGAAGCTCAAAGAAGAGATTCCGCGGCAGCTCTTCGAAATCCCGATCCAGGCGGCTGTCGGATCGAAGATTATCGCCAGAGAAACCGTCCGCGCGATGCGCAAAGACGTCCTCGCCAAGTGCTACGGCGGCGATATCTCCCGAAAGAAGAAGCTGCTGGAGAAGCAGAAAGAAGGTAAAAAGCGGATGCGCCAGGTAGGAAACGTGGAGATTCCGCAGAAAGCCTTTATGAGCGTGCTGAAACTGGATGAAAATTAAGAGATAAAAATGAGACCGGCCTGTCGGCGCCGCCTGCTGTTGCGGCCGGTCTTTCGATCGTACGGAGGAAAAGCAGAATGAATAAAAAAAGAAAACCACTGGAACTCTATGTGCATATCCCGTTCTGCATCCGGAAATGTGCCTACTGTGATTTTGTCTCGGGACCGGGCACGAAAGCAATGCAGAAGGAGTATGAAGAGGCTCTGCTGGCAGAAATCGATGCAGCGGAAGAGACGGCAGAAAGGGAAGTGATTTCCGTCTTTTTCGGCGGCGGAACACCATCCGCAGTGGATGCCGGAATGCTCGCCCGTGTGATGGAAAAACTGCGGAGCAAGTACGTTTTTTCAGAGGATGCTGAGATTACGCTGGAGGCCAATCCGGGAACGCTGGATGCGGAAAAACTGAAATGTTACAGGAAGAGCGGCTTCAACCGGATCAGTATCGGCTGTCAGTCGGTTCACGATGAGGAGCTGAAACGGCTGGGAAGAATCCACACGTTTGCGGAATTTCAGGAGAGTTTTGTACTGGCACGGGATGCCGGGTTTGCGAATATCAACGTGGATCTGATGTCAGGTCTGCCGGAGCAGAGTGAAGAGAAATGGGAAGAGAGTCTTCGGACGATCGCGGAGCTTTCTCCGGAGCACATTTCCGCCTACAGCCTGATCGTGGAGCCGGGAACCCCGTTTGCGGAGCAGAAACTGGATCTGCCGGATGAGGACACAGAACGCGAAATGTATGCCAGAACGGCGGAAATCCTCGCAGAATACGGCTTTTTCCAGTATGAGATTTCCAATTATGCAAAGCCGGGCTTCGCATGCCGCCACAATATCGGTTACTGGAAAAGGACGGATTATCTGGGGTTCGGGCCTTCCGCGGCATCGTTATTCGGAAACCGCCGGTGGACGAACACGGCAGATCGATCTTTGTATCTGAAAGCGTGCGGAGCACTGGAAAAGATCCGTGAGGATGAGGAAATTCTTTCCCGGCAGGATGCCATGGAAGAATTTATGTTTCTCGGCCTTCGAATGACACAAGGGATCTCGACGGCGGAGTTTGAGGAGAAGTTTGGAAAGGAGATCCATGCCGTATACGGCGGGGTTCTGAAGAAATACGAAGCGATGCATCTTTTACAGGAACACAGCGGGCGCCTGGCTCTGACACGCGATGGGATTTCCGTCAGCAATGTGATTCTGGCAGATTTTCTGCTGTAAAAAGATGATGAAGAAATAGAACAAATGTTTGCATAACGCACGGCGGTGTGCTATAATGGGAGAAAACGAGACAAGATTCCTGTCCCTGTCCGGACAGGGATTCCAATTAATAAGAGGAACAGTTATGGCAGAGAAAAAAGAGTTTATCAGAATACGGGGAGCCAGGGAGAACAACCTGAAAGCACTGAATGTCGATATCCCCAGAAACCAGTTTGTTGTATTTACGGGCCTCAGCGGTTCAGGAAAGAGTTCGCTTGCGTTTGACACGATCTATGCGGAGGGCCAGCGGCGGTACATGGAGAGCCTTTCCTCCTACGCGCGCCAGTTCTTAGGACAGATGGAAAAACCGAATGTGGACAGCATCGAAGGCCTGCCGCCTGCTATTTCGATCGATCAGAAATCGACGAACCGGAACCCGCGTTCCACCGTCGGAACCGTGACGGAGATTTACGATTACTTCCGTCTTCTGTACGCGAGAATCGGTATTCCGCACTGCCCGAAGTGCGGAAAAGTCATCAGCCGCCAGTCGGTGGACCAGATGGTCGATCAGATCATGGCACTCCCGGAGCGGACGAAAATCCAGCTTCTCGCGCCGGTTGTGCGCGGCCGCAAGGGAAGACACGAAAAGGTGCTCGAACAGGCAAAACGCAGCGGCTATGTCCGCGTGATGATCGACGGCAGCCAGTATGAGCTGTCCGAGGAGATTACGCTGGATAAGAACCTGAAACACAACATTTCCATTATTGTGGACCGTCTTGTAGTCAAACCGGACATTGAGAAACGTCTGACGGATTCCGTCGAGAATGTACTGGATCTGGCGGACGGCCTTCTGGTGGTCGACACGATGGACGGAAATCAGCTCAACTTCAGCCAGAGCTTTTCCTGCCCGGACTGCGGCATCAGCATGGAGGAGATTGAGCCGAGAAGCTTTTCCTTCAACAACCCGTTCGGCGCCTGCCCGAGCTGTGCCGGCCTTGGCTACAAGATGGAGTTCGACGAGGATCTGATGATTCCGGACAAGACCGTATCCATCGCAGACGGAGCCATCACCGTGCTCGGCTGGCAGTCCTGCACGGACAAATCGAGCTATACGAGAGCCGTTCTCGATGCGCTGGCAGAGGAGTACGATTTTTCCCTTTCCACTCCGTTCTGTGAATATCCGAAAAAAATCCACGATATCCTGATTTACGGAACGAACGGAAAATCCGTCAAGGTGCATTACCGCGGTCAGCGCGGCGTCGGTGTGTACGATGTGGCTTTTGAGGGGCTGATCAAAAATGTAGAGCGCCGCTACCGTGAGACCGGATCGGATTCTACAAAACAGGAATACGAAACCTTCATGCGTGTGACCCCGTGCCAGGCGTGCCATGGCCAGCGTCTGAAACCGACGTCGCTTGGTGTGACGGTCGGAGATAAAAATATTTTTGAAGTAACATCCCTTTCCATCGACAATCTGCAGAAGTTTATGCAGAACCTCGAACTCTCCGAACAGCAGCTGCTGATCGGAAAGCAGATTTTAAAAGAGATCCGTGCGCGTGTGAGCTTCCTTGCGGATGTCGGATTAAACTATCTGACCCTGGCGCGCGGAACGGCATCGCTGTCCGGCGGTGAGGCGCAGAGAATCCGTCTGGCAACGCAGATCGGCTCCGGCCTTGTCGGTGTCGCCTATATTCTCGACGAGCCGAGCATCGGTCTTCACCAGAGAGACAACGACAAACTTCTCGCGACGCTGAAACATCTGCGTGACCTCGGAAACAGCCTGATCGTCGTGGAGCACGACGAGGATACGATGCGCGCCGCTGACTGCGTTGTCGATATCGGCCCGGGAGCCGGTGAGCACGGCGGAGAGCTGGTGGCGATCGGAACAGCGGAAGATCTGATGAAAAATCCGAATTCCATCACCGGAAAATACTTAAGCGGAGAGCTGAAAATTCCGGTTCCGTCCGAGCGCAGAAAGCCGACGGGCTGGCTGAAGGTAGTCGGAGCAAAAGAGCACAATCTGAAAAATATCAACGTGAATTTCCCGCTCGGTGTCATGACCTGCGTGACCGGAGTCTCCGGATCGGGAAAGAGTTCTCTTGTCAATGAAATTCTGTACAAACGGCTGGCAAGAGATCTGAACCGTGCGCGGACGATTCCGGGTGCACACAAAGACATCATCGGTATGGAACAGCTCGATAAGGTCATCGACATCGACCAGTCCCCGATCGGAAGAACACCGCGTTCCAATCCGGCAACGTACACAGGTCTGTTCGATCAGATCCGCGACCTGTTTGCGGCAACGCAGGATGCCAAGGCGCGCGGCTACAAGAAGGGAAGATTCAGCTTTAATGTGAAGGGCGGCCGATGCGAGGCCTGCGGCGGCGACGGTATCCTGAAGATCGAAATGCACTTCCTGCCGGATGTCTATGTGCCGTGTGAGGTCTGCCATGGAAAACGGTACAACCGTGAGACACTGGAAGTCAAATACAAAGGAAAGAGCATCTACGATGTGCTGAATATGACGGTCGAGGAGGCACTGGAATTCTTCAGGCCGGTACCGTCGATTTTCCGGAAATTACAGACCCTGTACGATGTCGGCCTTTCCTACATCCGCCTCGGCCAGCCGTCCACCACGCTGTCCGGCGGAGAAGCGCAGCGTATCAAGCTCGCAGCAGAGCTGAGCCGCCGCGGCACGGGAAAAACGATCTACATTCTCGACGAGCCGACGACGGGACTTCATTTTGCGGATGTCCACAAACTGGTGGAGATTCTGCACCGCCTGTCCGAGGGCGGAAATACCGTCGTTGTTATCGAACACAATCTGGATGTCATCAAGACGGCGGACTATATTATTGATATCGGACCGGAGGGCGGAGACGGCGGCGGAACCGTGATTGCGTGCGGAACGCCGGAGGAAGTGGCCAAGAGCCCGGTATCCTACACCGGAAAATATGTCGAAAAATATCTCTAAAAAATCCTTTCCATTTTAAAAGGGATTGTATATAATAAGAAGCGGGTTGGGTTCAGAGCACATTCGATCCTTTTGGGTTTCGGGTGTTTTGAACCCGAACTTATTCTATACAAATTTCAAACAGATTAAAATAAAGAAAAATAAAAGAGAACAGGAAAGGGGATTACTATGGCTGCAACGACCGATATCGGAATTGATCTGGGGACGTCCAGCATCCTGGTCTATGCCAAGGGAAAAGGCATTGTATTAAAGGAGCCGTCCGTAGTTGCGTATGATAAAGATGCAGATAAAGTACGGGCAATTGGAGAAGAAGCGCGTCAGATGATTGGACGGACACCGGGGAATATTATGGCGATTCGGCCGCTTCGCCAGGGAGTGATTTCCGATTATGTGATTACAGAGAAGATGCTGCGGTATTTTATCTCAAAGGCGATGGGAAGAAAAGCATTCCGAAAACCGCGGATCTCCATCTGTGTACCAAGCGGAGTGACTGAGGTGGAACGCAGGGCTGTGGAAGAGGCTACTTATCAGGCCGGTGCAAGGGATGTTACGATCATTGAGGAACCAATTGCGGCTGCAATTGGAGCGGGAGTGGATATTACCAAGCCCTGTGGGAATATGATTGTGGATATCGGCGGCGGCACGGCGGAAGTGGCGGTCATCAGCCTTTCCGGCATTGTGGCATCCCGCAGCGTGCGCTGTGCGGGCGATGCGCTGGACCAGAGCATTACCAGCTTTATCAAGCGCAAATACAACCTGCTGGTGGGCGAACGCACTGCTGAGCAGATTAAACTGGAAATCGGCTCCGCCTGCCCGCCAGACCCCACCGACCCCGCGCATGGCGAAACCACAATGGAGATCAAGGGCCGTAACCTCGTGGACGGCCTGCCCAAGAACGTCGTCGTCCACTCGGAGGATGTCCGTGAGGCTCTGCTGGAGTGCCTGGTCAAGATCACCAGCGCCATCAAGGAGACGCTGGAGCGCACCCCGCCGGAGCTGAGTGCGGATATCATCGACCGCGGCATCACCCTGACCGGCGGCGGCGCCCTGCTGCGCGGTCTGGATCAGCTGATCCAGAGCGAGACCGGCATTGATGTGCATATTGCGGAGGACCCGCTGGACTGCGTGGCCAAGGGTGCCGGTGCTGTGCTGGACCATGTGGATGTCCTGCACGACGTTCTGGATACCGACGGCGGTCATATGTAATCAGCGGCCCGGAAGCGGGCTGCCGGATCTCTTGCGGAAAAGCTATTGACGTTGCACCTGCGCTGTTTTCCGCTGCAAACAGGACCCTTGCGCGGATGGCACGGCTGTCCGCGCTTTTTTTGTGAACGCGCAGGTTTGCTCCGAATGGGAGGACAGACCCCTTGAAAGATTTTTTTGACACCTGGAAATTCAAGATCCTGGTGGGCATCGCGGTGTTTCTGGTGGGCATCATGGCCTATGCCGGTGCCAACGGACGCCTGACCGCTGCCCCGCAGGAACTGCTGGGCGTGGTGCTGATGCCGCTCCAGAAGGTCACATCGGCACTGAGCGGCGGCATTGGCTCGGTGTGGGAAAAATACACCAGCATCGATGAGGTCATGGAACAGAACGAACAGCTGGAAGCGGAGAATGCTGAGCTGCGCCAGCAGATCGTGGACTATGACCGCATCAAGGCGGAAAACGAAGCCTACAAGGCGCTGGCCCGCATTCAGGATTCCAACACCGAAGCAAGCTATATTTCTGCCTTTGTGATCGGTCGCGACCCGCTGGATGAGTTCGGAGGCTTTACGCTGGACTGCGGCACGGTGAACGGCGCAGCCGTGAACGATGCCGTGATCAGCGATAAGGGCTATCTGATCGGCATGGTGGTGGAAGCCGACACCACCAGCTGCAAGGTGATGACCATTCTGCACCCCAGCTTCAGCGCTGCGGGCGTGGTATCCCGCACGCGGGAAAACGGCATTATCAATGGCAGCACCGATTATGCCGGTGACGGCCTGTGCGTGCTGACCAATCTGGAACGCGCCACTGAGACGAAGATGGGCGATCAGGTGATCACCACCGGTCTTGGAGGAGTGTTCCCGCCGGATCTGCTGGTGGGAACTGTGCAGAAGGTGGAGCCGGAAGTCAGTGGCAAATCTTCCATTGCAGTGGTGCGCCCGGGTGCAGACCCGCGCACGGTCAAGCACGTATTCGTTATTACCGACTATTAAGGGGGCGCATTTGTATGGAATCACGCCGCATGCGCAGCCGCAGCCAGATCCTGAAATGGGTCTGCTACGCAGTGGCACTGTTTGTGTGCGCGGCACTGCAGACGACCCCCGGCCTGCTCCAGCTGGGGCAGGCAAAGCCGCTGTTCATTCTGCCGCTGTGTCTGGCTGTGGCCGTGTATGAAGGCGAGTTTGCAGGTGCGCTGTTTGGTGCCGTGAGCGGCCTTTTGTGGGACTACACCGCCGGGCGCACCGTGGGTATGCTGGCGCTGGAACTGCTGTTGCTCTGCTTTGCGCTTTCGGTGCTGGTTCAGGTGTATCTGCAGGGCAGCACATGGAACTTTGCGCTCATCAGCACCGGCACGGCCCTTGTGGTGCTCTCGCTGGACTGGCTGTTCTTCTACTACATGCCCGGCTACAGCTGGGCGCTGAGCCGCTGGCTGACCTTTGTGCTGCCTTCGGCCATGATGACGCTGGTGCCGTCGCTGATGCTGTTCAGTCTGGTGCGGCACATTTACAGCGCATTCAAAATCGACAACGGCGTAGTCTGAACCGCCGGAGGAAACGCGGATGAACCAAAACGAACGAAAAACCGTTGCGCGCCGGATGATCCTGCTCATTGCAGTGGCATGTGTTATCATGGGCCTGTACGTGATGCGGCTGATCTTTCTGCAGCTGGTCAACGGGGAGAGCTTCAAGGCGCAGGCGACCAACACCACCGATTATAACTTTACCGTCACCGCGGCCCGCGGGTCATGGTCTTCTGCGATACCAAATTCAATACGGCGGCGCTGGCGAACCAGCTGGCCCGGCTGAACTTCTCGGTGGACTGCCTTCACGGCGACCTCTCCCAGAGTGAGCGCAACCGCATCATGCAGAATTTCCGGGATGGAAAACTGAACGTGCTGGTGGCTACCGATGTGGCGGCCCGTGGCATCGACGTCTCGGATGTGGATGCGGTCATCAACTACGATGTCCCCGGCGACAACGAACATTACACCCACCGCATCGGCCGCACCGGCCGCGCCAAAAAGGAGGGCGTGAGCTACCTGTTCTATGTGCCGGAGGAGAAAAAGCGGGTGCAGGAGCTGCTGCGCCTGACCCGCAATACCGACCTGTGCACCCCGGTGCACTTCGACTTCAACCATGAGCACATTGTGGTGGAGAAAAAGCAGGACAGCGCCGACCGGTTCCAGATCAAGTGCTACTTCTGATAAAATAAGAACTCCTTCAGTCTCGCATTCGCTCGCCAGCTCCCTCAAGGAGGGAGCCTTTGGCAGTGCGGCAAAGTTTTATGTTTTGCCAAAGGCCCCATCTCCGAGGGGGCTGTCGAGCGAAAGCGAGACTGGGGGAGTGGACTTCTCATTTTCTTTATCTTACCCCGGGCCACGCTGCAAAACAAGAGACAAAACCGGCACTTTTTTGCCACAAAACCGGCAGAACGCAGCCAAAGCATAAAAATATCGGCGGCAGGCGGCGGATGCAATTGCAAATTCCGGCCCATACTGTTATACTGGAACTGCTACTTTGAATCGGAAAATGGAGGAAACCCATGTATCGCAATGGAATCAAGCGCCTGCTGGCGGTGGTGCTGTCGCTGTGCGGCATGATCTGCCTGTCCTGGCTTTTTCTCATTCTGGCCGTCGCCATCAAGCTGGACTCGCCCGGCCCGGTGTTCTTCAAACAGAAGCGTGTGGGCATTGGCAAAAAGCACTTTTACATTTTAAAGTTCCGCACCATGCGCATCGACACGCCCCACGATATGCCCACCCATCTGCTGCACGACCCGGACCAGTATATCACCCGCATGGGTCATTTCCTGCGCAAGACCAGTCTGGACGAGCTGCCCCAGCTCTGGAACATCTTTGTGGGCGATATGGCAGTCATCGGCCCGCGCCCGGCGCTGTGGAACCAGTATGACCTGCTGGCCGAGCGGGACAAGTACCATGCAAACGATGTGCGCCCGGGCCTGACCGGCTGGGCACAGATCCATGGCCGCGACGAGCTGGAAATTGCCGAGAAGGCCAAGCTGGACGGCTGGTATGTGGAGCATCTGAGCTTTGGGCTGGATGTGAAATGCTTCTTTGGCACCATTGCCGCTGTGCTTAAGCACGACGGCGTGG
>OGQC01000860.1_pt1 | contig 14656 bp, 16 predicted proteins | sample 1553081 | NCBI WGS metagenome assembly OGQC01 (sample SAMEA2580267, study PRJEB22360) | human gut metagenome | biome: human gut; feature: human-associated habitat; material: faeces | place: Denmark | collected 2008/2010
TGTAATTTATAAATTAAAAATCAAAAGCAAAGTATGAAAAAGATTCTATTTTTCATCATTCCTATATTAAGCATGACGACTTTAAATGCTGCCGACATCAATAACAATGATATTGAGACAATGGTAGAAACACTTCTGAGCAAGATGACCCTTGAAGAGAAAGTCCGCCTCAGTTATGCACAATCAAAGTTCTCAAGTCCGGGAGTACCGCGTTTAGGTGTTCCCGAGGTCTATACAAGTGACGGACCTCATGGTGTGCGGATGGAAATAAACTGGAACGACTGGGGACATGCAGGTTGGACTAACGACTCGTGTACAGCATTTCCTGCCTTGACCTGCCTTGCTGCCACATGGCAGCCGGAGATGGCGACCCTTTACGGGAAAATGGTCGGCGAGGAGGCTCGCTACCGCAATAAGACGGTGCTATTAGGCCCAGGCGTGAATTTGTACCGTACTCCACTAAACGGTCGTAACTTTGAATACATGGGTGAAGATCCATATCTTGCTTCTCAAATGTGTGTGCCATATATCCAAGGACTCCAATCCAATGGTGTGGCATGTTGCGTAAAACATTACGCGCTCAACGAGCAGGAAACTTTCCGCGATCATGTGGATGTGCGAGTGTCCGACCGAGCCTTGTACGAGCTTTATCTGCGTCCGTTCCATGCGGCTGTAACCGAAGGGGGCGCATGGAGCATAATGGGCAGTTACAACCAATATCTTGACCAACATGCAACCCATAATGCCCGTCTTATCAATGATATTCTGAAAAAAGAATGGGGATTCGACGGGGCTGTAATTACCGACTGGGGAGCAGCGCATAATACGGACGAAGCCATTTTCAATGGCCTTGACCTTGAAATGGGCAGTTTTACAGACGGCCTTTCTACGGAAGCTCCGATAAACTCCTACGATGATTATTATCTTGGAAAAGCCTATCTTGAAAAATGCCGTAAAGGTGAAGTTCCCGACTCAATCATCAATGACAAGGCCAGACGTATGCTACGTTTGATACTCCGTACTGAAATGGCAGAAAATAGAGGTTTTGGTTCTATGAATTCGCCAGAACACATTGCTGCTGCACGCCGCATAGCACAGGAAGGTATTGTGCTTCTGAAGAACAACGGCCTCCTGCCTCTTGCTCCAAAGGACGGAATGAAGATTCTGGTGGTAGGCGAGAATGCCACACGCAGCCTGTGCGCAGGTGGTGGCTCAAGTGAACTCAAGCCTCGCGATGAAGTGTCTCCTCTGCGTGGCTTAAAGGAACGCTTCGGCGACAGATGTACTGTGGAATATGCAAAAGGATATGAATCCGGTCGCTCAATGTTCGGTATGGTAGATGAATTGCCACAGGCTTTGTATGATTCGCTCCGTAATGAAGCCGTAGAAAAAGCTAAGGATGCAGATTATGTTATATATGTAGGAGGTTTGAACAAGAACCATACTCAGGACTGTGAAGGTGGTGACCGTGAAAATTATCAGCTTCCTTTCGGTCAGGACCGTCTTATTACAGAACTGCTTGCTGCCAACAGCAATACCGTATTGGTGATTGTGAGCGGAAACGCATACGATATGCCTTGGCTCGAAAAGGCTCCTGCACTGGTGCAGTCATGGTATCTTGGAAGCGAAGCCGGACACGCTTTGGCAGATATTATTTCGGGTGATGTTTGTCCGTCAGGAAAACTTCCGTTCTCGTTTGCATATCAGCTTACCGATTATCCTGCACACAAAATGGGTGCTGTAGGCTATCCGGGAGTATCACCCGACAAGCTGCCACAGCCTTTTGGAGGCGTAGAGGGTAAACCTATGAATTCCGCTGAACTGCTGGAAGCTGCTGTAAAAGGTTGGAAAGGTATAGATTTCTGCAAAGAACCTGGTAACGGGGCGAAGAGAAATGAAACTGAAATATATGGCGAAGACATTCTGTTAGGTTATCGCTGGTTCGACTACTTCAAGACTAAAGTCCGCTTCCCGTTTGGCTTCGGTTTGAGTTATACCACATTCAGCTACGGCAAACCTGCAATCAACGGACGTACAGTAACTGTATCGGTAAGTAATACCGGAAATGTAGCAGGTCAGGAAGTGGTACAGTTCTATGTAGGTGATGACAAGGCCTCAGTAATTCGCCCTGTAAAGGAACTCAAGCATTTTGAGAAGGTAGCTCTTGCACCGGGAGAAACAAAACAGATTACCTACACTATCGACGATGAAGACCTGAAATTTTTTGATGATACGCAGCATAAATGGGTGGCAGAACCAGGCAAATTCAAGATTTATATAGGCAGTTCATCAAAAGATATAAAGGGCGTTGTAGGGTTTAACTATAAGAATTAATACTGATATTAATAATTAAAAAAGAAATACCATGAATTTGATAAAGAACGTAGTTTTGGCTTCAGTGCTTGGATCTGGCATGTGTATGGCACAAAACGTGCAGAGCGTGACACCGGCTATTCCAGTAGATAAGACTATAGAGGCAAATATTCAGAAATGGCTGAATAAAATGACGCTGGAGGAAAAAATCGGACAGATGTGCGAAATTACTATTGATGTAGTAACTGATTTTGAGGCGAGTAAGAAGCATGGCTTTACAATGAGTGAAGCCATGCTCGATACGGTCATCGGGAAATATAAAGTAGGATCACTCTTGAATGTTCCGTTGAGTGTGGCACAGAAGAAAGAAGTTTGGGCCAAAGCAATCAAACGGATACAGGAAATTTCCATGAAAGAAATAGGTATTCCTTGTATTTATGGTGTAGACCAGATTCATGGAACGACTTATACTCTTGATGGTACCATGTTCCCACAGGGCATTAATATGGGAGCTTCTTTCAATCGCGAACTGACGAAGAAGGGGGCTGAAATATCAGCTTACGAAACAAAGGCCAGTTGTATTCCTTGGACATACGCTCCAGTGGTTGATTTAGGAAGAGATCCGCGTTGGCCTCGAATGTGGGAAAATTATGGAGAAGACTGCTACGTGAATGCAGAAATGGGAAAGGCTGCTGTAGAAGGATTTCAGGGAGAGGATCCCAATCATATTGGTGAATACAATGTGGCTGCCTGTATGAAGCATTATATGGGATATGGAGTCCCAGTATCAGGAAAGGATCGTACACCGTCTTCTATTTCTCGTAGCGATATGCGTGAGAAACATTTTGCTCCTTTCCTGGAGGCGATTCGTCATGGAGCCTTGAGTGTCATGGTGAATTCTGGAGTCGATAACGGAATACCTTTCCATGCCAATCATGAGTTGTTGACAGAGTGGTTGAAAGAAGGATTGAACTGGGATGGTATGATAGTAACCGACTGGGCAGATATTAATAACCTTTGTACTCGTGACCATATTGCAGCTACTAAAAAAGAAGCAATTAAGATAGCTATTAATGCGGGTATTGATATGTCAATGGTTCCGTATGAAGTCAGTTTCTGTACTTATTTGAAAGAGCTGGTAGAAGAAGGAGAAGTACCGATGAGCCGTATTGATGATGCTGTAGCCCGTGTGTTACGTTTAAAATATCGTCTGGGGTTGTTTGAAAATCCATATTGGGATATTAAAAAATATGATAAGTTTGGCTCGGAAGAATTTGCAAAAGTTGCCCTCCAGGCTGCTGAAGAATCAGAGGTATTGTTGAAGAATGAACAGAATGTATTGCCGGTAGCCAAAGGTAAAAAAATTCTTCTGACAGGTCCTAATGCAAATTCTATGCGTTGTTTGAACGGAGGCTGGTCTTATAGTTGGCAGGGAAATAAGGCAGATGAATATGCTGGAGCCTATAATACGATTTACGAAGCGTTCTGCCATAAATATGGAAAGGAAAATGTGGTTTATGAGCCGGGGGTAACTTATGCAGCATCAGACCCTAATGCCATAACGAATCAAAATGATAACTGGTGGCAGGAAAATGAACCGGAAATAGAAAAAGTTGTGGCTGCTGCAGCAAAGGTTGATGTTATTGTAGCTTGTATTGGTGAAAATTCTTACTGTGAAACCCCGGGAAATTTGACAGACCTGACACTTTCAGAAAATCAGCGTAACCTGGTAAAAGCATTAGCAAAAACGGGAAAACCTGTTATTTTAGTGTTAAATCAGGGACGTCCGCGTATCATTAATGATATTGAGCCTTTAGCTCAGGGAGTGATTAATATTATGCTTCCTAGTAACTATGGAGCAGATGCGTTGGCAAATCTGATGTCTGGTGATGCGAATTTTAGTGCCAAAATGCCTTTCACTTATCCGAAGTATATTAATGCAATTGCCACGTATGATTACAAACCTTGTGAAAACTTGGGACAGATGGCAGGAAACTATAATTACGATTCTGTAATGGATGTACAGTGGCCGTTTGGTTTTGGACTTAGTTATACAACTTATGCATACAATAACCTGAAAGTTGATAAAACTTCTTTTACTGCTGAAGATGAATTGACAATCTCTGTAGATGTAACGAATACCGGAAAGGTTGCAGGGAAAGAAGCGGTTTTGTTGTTCTCAAAAGATTTGGTGGCAAGTAGTACTCCTGATAATATTCGTTTGCGTAATTTTGAGAAGGTATACTTAAAACCGGGTGAAACAAAGACGGTTACAATGAAGATAAAAGGCAGTGATCTCGCTTTCGTTGGCTATGATGGCAAATGGCGTCTTGAAAAGGGAGATTTTAAAATAAAATGTGGTAACTTGTGGGCAGATATAAAATGTTCCGAAACAAAACTATGGGAAACTGCTAATAAGTAATTTTATGAGGTATGGTATTTTATTATTGGGTTTAGCTTTTTTAGGCTGTGCTCGTCCCGATTTCCGTGACTCTTCCTTACCTTCCGAACAGAGGGCAGAGTTGCTGTTACAGGAACTGACGCTGGAAGAAAAGATTTCCTTAATGATGGATGTATCAAAGCCGGTGGAACGGTTAGGCATAAAGCCGTATAACTGGTGGAATGAAGCATTGCACGGAGTGGCACGTGCTGGATTAGCTACGGTATTTCCGCAGTCAATCGGTATGGCAGCCTCTTTTAATGACTCGTTGGTATATGAGGTATTTACGGCAGTGTCGGATGAGGCTCGAGCTAAAAATGCATATTATGCGTCGAAGGGAAGTTATGAAAGGTACCAAGGGCTTACGATGTGGACTCCAAATGTGAATATTTATAGAGATCCTCGTTGGGGCCGCGGAATAGAAACATACGGAGAAGACCCGTATCTGACTACTCGTATGGGGGTAAATGTAGTAAAAGGGCTGCAGGGTGTCAATGACGGAAAATACGATAAGTTGCATGCCTGCGCTAAACATTTTGCCGTGCATTCCGGACCGGAGTGGAACCGCCATTCTTTTGATGTGGAAGATTTGCCGCTTCGTGATTTATATGAAACTTATTTGCCTGCTTTCAAAGCTTTGGTACAGGATGCAGATGTGAAAGAAGTGATGTGCGCCTATAATCGGTTTGAAGGAGAGCCGTGTTGTGGGAACAAGCGTCTGCTGACTCAGATTCTGAGGGAAGAATGGGGGTTTGATGGTATCATATTAAGTGACTGCTGGGCGATTAATGACTTTTTTGAGGAGAAAGGACATAAGACGCATAAAGATTCGGCTTCTGCTGCTTCTGCCGCTGTATTAAGTGGTACTGACCTTGAATGTGGTGCAACCTATCAGTCTTTATTGAAAGGGGTACAAAATGGTCTGATTGACGAATCTGCAATTGATAAATCGGTAAAGAGAGTTTTAAAGGCTCGCTTTGAATTGGGAGAAATGGACGATCCCTCCAAAGTGTCCTGGACAAAGATTCCTTTCTCTGTAGTGGCTTCTGCCACACATGATTCGTTGGCATTGAAAATGGCTCGTGAATCGATGACATTGTTGCTCAACAAGCAAAATGTGCTTCCATTGAAACGTGGAAACTTGACAGTTGCCGTAATGGGGCCGAATGCCAAAGATTCTGTCATGATGTGGGGAAACTATAATGGAGTACCGGCCCACACGGTGACCGTATTGGATGGTATTCGTGCAGCTCTTGGAAAAGGAGATAAACTGATTTATGAACAGGGATGTCCTTGTGTAGGTGATGATTTGCTGGGGAGCGTGTTCAGTGAATGCAAGTCGGAAGGCAGACCGGGATTCAGTGCCCGTTACTGGAACAATGTGAACCATGAAGGGAAAGTGGATGTAGAAACACGGGTGATGACTCCGTTCAACTTCTGTACTTCAGGGGCTACGGTGTTTGCACCGGGTGTGAATCTGACGGATTTCTCTGCGACCTACAATGCGACTTATGTACCAAAGGCTTCCGGTGAGGTTATCTTCGATGTGTACAGCTTTGGCAAAGGACGGTTGCTGGTGAATCAGAAAGAAGCCATGTCATTTTATAATAGCCATGGCGGAAACAAGCAATCGTATGCTTTGCAAGTGGAAGCAGGGAAGAAGTATGACATTGAATTGCAGTTTGAATATCTGCAGAGTGATGCGCAGCTGAATTTTGACATGGGCTTTAAGAAGAAAGTAGATATTGCCCAATCTGTCAATGCAGTCCGGAATGCCGATGTCGTTGTTTTCGTGGGAGGTATTTCCCCGAGTCTGGAAGGTGAGGAAATGGGAGTCGATTTGCCTGGCTTTAAGAAGGGAGACCGTACCAGCATTGAACTGCCGGAAGTACAGCGGAATTTGCTTGCTGCCTTGCATCGTGCAGGGAAAAAGGTAATTTTAGTGAACTGCTCCGGTTCACCTGTCGGACTGGTCCCTGAAACTGAGACTTGTGAGGCTATCTTGCAGGCCTGGTATCCAGGACAGCAGGGTGGTAGGGCGGTAGCCGATGTCTTGTTTGGTGATTACAATCCGGCCGGAAGATTGCCGGTTACTTTTTACAGAAGCATCGAGCAGTTGCCCGATTTTGAAGATTATAATATGACAGGACGAACTTATCGCTTCATGAAAGAACGCCCGCTGTTCCCGTTCGGATATGGTTTGAGCTATACGACGTTTACATACGGGGCAGCCACTTTCAGCAAGCAGACGGTAGGCAGTGAGGATAATCTCTCTCTGGTGGTTCCGGTTTCGAATACGGGCAGCCGGGATGGAGAAGAAGTGGTGCAAGTCTACCTGAGCAAGGTGGGAGATGAGGCTGGTCCGGTCAAGACTCTGCGTGCATTCAAGCGTGTATCCGTTCCCGCCGGAAAGACAGTCAATGTACACATTACCTTGTCAAAGAAAGATTTGGAATGGTGGAATGAAGGCACACACAGCATCCAGTTCTGTCCGGGAGAATATCAGGTATGGATTGGAGGTAGTTCGGATGAGAAAGCGTTAAGCAAGTATGCAATACAGCTGAAGTGATGTGAGTTTCCCTATATGACAGGCAGGGCGGTACCTGAGAAATAAAGGTATCGCCCTGCTTGTTTTTATAATACTATATTCTCTTATAGAATCAGTTCATAATCTACGATTCCTAACCACTTCCCGAATTTACGGCCTACTTCCCGAAAATAGGATACCTTTTCAAACCCTAACTTTTCGTGCAGGGCGTAGCTGGCCTCGTTACCTTCCGTGATACAGGCAATCAGGGCATGCAGTCCGTAGCGGCGGCATTCTTCTATTAGATGCAGCATCAGTTCTTTTCCGATACCTTTCCCGGTATGCGAAGGAGCCAGGTAGATGGTGGTCTCTGCACTCTGGTTGTAAGCAGCCTTTTCTTTCCATCCGTGCACGTAGCAGTAGCCGGCAATCTGCCCTTCCGTCTCATATACAAAGTACGGATACTTCTCACTGATGTGCTGGATACGTGTCCACATTTCCTCTTCGCTTACCGGTTCCAGTTCAAAGGTGATGGTGGTGTGGGCGATGTAATGATTATAGATGGCAGTGATGGCCGGTGTATCTTTTTTGCGTACCTTTCGAATCATATTAAAGTATTAAGCCGAGGGTGAGTAATAATCCAAAAATAAGCATGTTGCGGGAGGTCTCTCCCAAGATTCCGTTCAGGGCTTTTCCGCGGTAGATACGGGCCATGTGCTGGGTGGTCAGAATGTGTGGAATCAGGTACAGCTGGGGTAGCAGTACGGCATAGATTTTCCTGATTTCCAGGAAGTAGAAGCAGCACCAGCAGGCCGCCAGTCCTAACAGAAAGTAAAGAATCAGTCCGGCTTTGGCACCCAGGCGTACCACAATGGTTTTCTTGCCGCTGATAGCATCCTGTTCACGGTCGCGGAAGTTATTAATCATCAGCAGGGTGTCGATGATGAGGCCGCAGGCCAGTGAAGCCATGGTGACAGACATGTTCCAGTCGTGCGCCATGACATAGTAGGTACATCCCACGGGTACGAAACCGAAGAAAACAAGTACCAGTAAGTCACCCCATCCGTGATAAGCCAGCGGATACGGTCCGGCGGTATAGAGGAAGGCAAAAATCATGCAGGCAATACCAACCGGAATCATTTCCAGTCCTCCGTAGTAAAGCAGGCAAAGTCCGGTGATTCCTGCTAACAGGGTGGTACAGGCAATTCCGGCTTTCATGGCCTTGGCACTGATCCATCCTTGTGCACAGGCGCGTTCCGGTCCCAGCCGGTCTTCGCGGTCGCTGCCTTTCAGAAAATCAAACAAGTCGTTGATGAAGTTGGCGTCAATTTGCATCAGAAACGCAAACAGAAAGCAAAGCAGGGCAGGCGTTAATTGAAAGTGACCGTAAATAAAGGCCAGCGCACAGCCCAGCATGACGGGTATGGCAGCACCGGTCAGTGTCTTGGGGCGGGCAGCCAACAACCAGGCTTTTATGGAATTGGTTTTGACGTTTGTCATTGTGGATTGATTTTTAGTTTTTCGTCCGGCAAAGTTAGGCATTTTTTTACGACCTTTGTCACGACTGGATAGTTATATGTATTTTAACATGATGAAACGATTGAACTTGCTGGCAGGCTGCCTGGTGGTGCTATGTGTCCTGCTTTCTTCTTGTGCTACGGCTTCTTTTTCCAAATATAAAGGCGTGGGGCGTGTAAAGCGCTATGATTTCTACAGTGCCCAGTTGCCCGATTCTTTCGATGGTTTCCGTGTGGCTTTTGTTTCCGATTTTCATTACGAGAGTCGGTTTACCGCCCGTCGTTTGCCAGGCATGTGCCAGGCACTTCGTTCGCTGGGTGCGGATGTGTTGCTTCTGGGAGGTGATTATCGGGGACGCAACGGAGGAGATGTGACGCAACTCTTTCAGGCGCTGAAGACGGTGGAGACACCCTGTGGGACGTATGCCGTGATGGGAAACCACGAGCGTGGGCAGGCAGACTCGCTGGCACGGAAGGCCATGCAGGAAACTGGGGTACACTTACTGGAGCACAAGGTGGATACCTTGTGGAGGGGAAAGGAGTACATTTTGTTGTGCGGCATTCGTAACCCGTTTGACCTGAAACAGAACGGGGTGTCACCTACCTTGGCATTGCAGGAAGAAGATTTCGTGCTGATGTTGGTGCATACACCCGATTATGTGGAGGATGTGAATGTGGCGCACACCGATTTGGCACTGGCCGGACATACGCACGGGGGACAAGTCAGTTTGTTCCGCCGATGGACGCCGGCGCATTTTTCTAAATACGGCAACCGTTTCCTGACAGGGTTGAAGTATAACAGTGCGGGTATTCCGGTTATTATTACCAATGGACTGGGCACTTCCCGCAAGGATGTGCGCTTGTTTACGCCGAGCGAGGTGGTGCTGGTGGTGTTGCACAAAAAGAAATGATTACCGGTACAATCCTTTTTCCTGAATAATTCTGAATACTTCCGGATGCAGGAAATAGCGCAGGTCTTTTCCTTCCCGGATGCCTTTGCGGATAAAGGTTGAACTGATTTCGATGAGGGGAGTTTGTACGACTCTGACATGAGGAGGCAGACTGGCTGTATCCTCCAAGGGATAACCCTGGCGCGGATAGACCAGAATGTGGTGGCGGCGGATGATTTCTTCGGGCGACCGCCAGCGGTCGAAAGCCTGCCAGTTGTCGGCACCGATAATCAGGTGAAACTCCCGGTCAGGATAACACTCGGCCAGTTTATCAAGGGTATGGATAGTGTATGAGGGACGTGGAAGCTGGAACTCGAAGTCGGATGCGCGGAAATGGGAGTATCCTGCCACGGCAGCTTCTACCATTTCCAACCGCAGATGGTCGCACTTGGGTTTTCCAAAAACAAGAAGAAATTTAGAGGGTTCAATGAGAGAAGTAAGAAAAAAGCATATTGAACTTGGTCTTGGAGAGTTGCCGCAAATAACACCTCATGTGTTAAGACATACATTTTGTAGCCGCATGGTTGAAAAAGGTATGAATGTAAAAACATTGCAATTAGTAATGGGGCATTCAGATATTTCTACCACATTAGATGTTTATACTCACAAGAAACCAGATGATGTTGCGAAAGAAATGGAACAATATATTGCTATGTAAAACGGTGTATTTGGTGTAAATTTGGTGTAAGTTAAAAAACAAAACGCTTAAAAGTACCGAAAAATGGTTTGTTATAAAAACTCTTACCATTTCGCCGCCTTTGAAATTTGAAATGTTCAAAATGGCGAAAATGCGTTGTTTTCGGTACATATAGGATTTTTAACTTTCGCATAAATATCTATAAATAACTATATTTTTTAGGAAAATGGTGTATAAATGGTGTAAATAATTTAATACATTGTTTTACACTTAACAAAGTACGTGATTGTAAGAAAAGAGCATTGTTTCCAATAATACATATGAATAAATTTTGAATGATTTCTGACGGTTTATCCGTCTTTTTTTGGTGTAAGTTTTAATTGTAAGGAGTGATTGATATGTTCAAAGACGAGATTCTTGAAATGATTTTTAGCGAAAAAGAAATGCAGAAAATACCTATTGGAACGCAGGCTACAGCCGTTAGCGTGTTTGAAAATGTTATTGGTAAAATAAGAAAGGAGAATCCGGATGCAAAATTATCAGAACTTTTATCCGATGAATAATGGATATGTTCAAAATCCATACGCAGAAAGAATGAACTTTTTGCAAAACTGTCAGCAGAACTTACAACCGCCTATGCAGAACTCTCAAATGCAGGCAACATCACAACAGACAAGTTTTATTGGAAAAGTTGTTGATAGCATTGACGTTGTAAAAGCAACAGACATTCCGATGGATGGGAATATATATTATTTTCCAAAAGCAGACGGAACAGAAATATTTGGAAAACAATGGCTTGCAAATGGAAGAACTCATATTTTGACGTTTAAGCCAGTTTTAGATACAGAGCCTAACAATCCGACACAAGACAAATCAAAAAGCAAAATAGGCATATCAGAAGAAGCCACGGAAGTAATTATGAAAAGATTTGATGAGTTAGAAAACAAAATCTCTAACTTGGAATCGTATTTGACTAAAACTTCGACTAAATCTTCGACTAGAAGCACTAAATCTTCGACTACGACTAAAAAGGAGAGTGATACAGATGCTTAATCCAATTAGTTTTATGAAAGCAATGAGAAATCCACAGAAATTTTTAGAAGAAATTACAAAAAACAATGAAGTTATGAGTAACCCTATGGCGAAAAATGCTATTGAGATGTATAGAAATGGAGATTCAAAAGGATTACAGGAATTTGCAGAAAACGTCTGCAAAGAAAAAGGAACTACACCGGATGAAATAAGAAAATCAATTATGCAAAGATGCAATTTACGTTAGTACATTTTGGGTTGTGCGCTTAAAACTAGTTTCCCATTTGTAAATAAAACAATGGAGGTAAACAAAATGTTTAACGGAAATTCACCTAGTCTTGCCGATATTGCGGCAGTGACAGGAAACAACAAAGACGGCTGGGGCGATGGAAACGGCTGGTGGGTCTTGATTATCTTGTTTGCTATTTTTGGCGGATGGGGTAATGGATTTGGCGGCGGTTACGGCAACGGCGGTGACAGAGCATCCGTTCCTTGTGCTACACAGGCAGATGTTAGAGCCGCAGTGGACCAGCAAACGCTTATTAGCAAACTCGACCAGCAGACATACGGACTGGCAGACAGTAACTATGCGCTGAACAACACAATCAACAGCAATTTCAGAACTCTTGATAACTCAATCTGTACGCTTGGTTTTCAGAACCAGCAGGGATTCAATGACGTATCTCATCAGATTTCCGACTGCTGCTGTGCAACAAGAGAAGCTATTCAGGGCGTGAATTACAACATTTCAACGCAGACAAACGCACTCCAGAACTCTATGTGCAACAATACAAGAGATATTATCGACAATCAGAACGCAAACACAAGAAGCATCCTTGACTTCCTTGTAAACGACAAGCTGGCAACATTACAGGCCGAAAATCAGACACTTAAGTCTGCTCTTTCAAAAGAAGAGCTTGTGAAAGAACTTCGCCCTACTGCCGTACCAGCTTACATCACTTGCTCACCTTACCAGTCCGCTTATGGAGTAGGTCTTAACAACGGTTGCGGTTGTTGCTAATATACAGAAGAATTAAAACAGAATATCAGAAAAACTCGCCGAACTAGGCTGATTATTACTCTATGGGATAGGTCTATGGCTTATCCCATATTGATTTTTAGGAGGTATATTATGAGTAATTGTAAAAACGTATGCAAACTTTGCAAGAAATTGATTATAAGTCAGGCAGTTACATTTACTGCCGGCACTGGTCTTGTTATCAGAATACCGGAAGGAAGTTATAACGATGATTCAAAATATTGCATTGTTGTGGCACAGAGCATTCCGGCAGAAACAACAATCTCTGCTCCGGTATATATCCAGATTGGAACTGGTACGGTACTTTATCCACTGACAAAATGTGATTGTACGCAGGCAACGGCTTGTAGTATCAGAACAAGAACAAAGTACAGTACAAGAGTTGAAACCACGTCAAATAGCGGGGTTTTCAAATTGCTTGGAAGAATTGCTTGCGCTCCAGACAACAGATTAAATGCAATAAACGGTAATGGAACTCTTGTTACAACCGGTGGAGGTGATTGAGATGGATATTAAAAGAATGCATTGTATGATTGAAAAACTTTCCGAATGTGCCAAAAGCGAAATGGAATCTGGAATCGAAAATGTTGATACTTGCGAAATGGGAAAAGTAGTAGACATGATGAAAGATTTGTCGGAAGCAATGTACTACAGAACCTTGACAAAAACAATGGATGAATCAACATCGGAAGAAACGCTTGAAATGTTTGAGCGTTACGGAGACGGAAGAAGATTTTATGACAAATACCGATACGCTGACGGAAGATTTGCTCCGAAAGGACGTGGAACGTACCGTAGAGGATATGACGAACCATACTACCATATGACGCCGGAAATGTACCGAGAACATGACCCGGAATGGTACAGAGATATGGATAAAAACAGAGACGGTCTTATGTATTACACTGATACCGGAATGGATAAAAACATGAAGATGAGAGATTCCAGAGAGGGCAGAAGCGGAATGAGCCGTATGTCGTACATGGAATCAAAAGAAATGCACAAAGCAGACACACCGGCGGATAAGCAATACAAAATGAAAGAGTTAGAAAAGTACATGGGTGAATTATCAAAAGACATTACGGAAATGATTGCGGATAGTTCGCAGGAAGAAAAAAATTTACTTAAAACCAAAATGCAAACATTGTTGCAGAAGTTTTAACAAAAACAAATTAAGGGGGCGTAATTGCCCCTTTTTGATTGGAGTGGTTAAATTGTATACTATGGATGGTTTTGTTTGGAATATAGTAACAGTATCACCGTATAGCAATATGCTACAAAGAAGTGACGGAAGTTATACTTGCGGAATGTGCGATAGAAACAATCAAACAATTTATATATCAAATATTTTGCGTGGCGGTTTTTTACGCAAAGTTTTGCTACATGAGATATGCCATAGCGCGATGTTTTCATACGGAATTGATATGACTTTGGAGCAGGAAGAAATGTTTTGCGACTTTTTGGCAACATACGCAGATGAAATAATTAGCATAACAAACAATGTATTCCAAACATTAAGAACTGCAATATAGACAAATATAGTCAAATATGATAATATGCAATCAAAAATAAAAGAGGAGGGATTGCTCATGGCTTTGATTAAATGCCCGGAGTGTGGGAAAGAAATAAGTGATAATGCAAACAAATGTCCAAATTGTGGAAATCCCATGTATGTAAAAAAGAAACATTCTCCGCTTGGAATAGTCAGTGCAGTAATGTGCGGAATATCAATATTATTTCCAACACCGGGATATTCTACGATACTTGCCGTTCTTGCTATGTTATTGGCGATAATTGGTTTAGTAAGGCAGGGGAAGAACAAATACATTATTGATGATTGGGTTGTTATTGTGATTGGTTTGCTAAATATTTTTGTTTTTAGGTTTTTGATAAAATAGAATAGGGGGATTTAGAAATGTCATTGATAAGATGTCCGGAGTGTAAAGGTCAGGTAAGTGATACGGCAGAGAGTTGTCCACATTGTGGTTATATAATCTGCAAATCAAAGGAATTGAAGAATTCGTTCATTGCAAATATGTTAGCGGCAGTAACCAATGTTATTAGTTTAGTTGGAATATTGGTCGAAGAATATTATCTATTGGCACTTATTCCGCTCGCTTGGACGATTGGTTTCAAATGCTATAGCTCATTTAGAGCAAACGAGGGATATGATGTTCAATATTATAAGAATCTTACGAAAG
>OGQC01000863.1_pt1 | contig 14584 bp, 14 predicted proteins | sample 1553081 | NCBI WGS metagenome assembly OGQC01 (sample SAMEA2580267, study PRJEB22360) | human gut metagenome | biome: human gut; feature: human-associated habitat; material: faeces | place: Denmark | collected 2008/2010
TGGTGAATCGTCCGGAAATTATATTTGCAGATGAGCCGACAGGAAATCTTGATTCCAAGACAAGTGACGAGGTGATCGCGCTGCTGAAAATGAGCGCAAAAAAATATGGACAGACGATTGTAATGATTACCCATAATGACGAAATTGCGCAGGTCGCTGACCGTATTCTGGTAATTGAGGATGGACAGGTGGTGGATTTCAATTGAGGACGATCAGCAAAATTGCATTCAGCAACGACAAAAGAAATCGGACAAGAAGTGTCCTCATTATGACGGCGATTTGCCTGACTACCATGCTTCTGGTCATTATCAGTACAATTGGAAATGGACTGATCCTCTTACAGAAGGATCAGGCTGCAAGCTCATACGGAAGCAACTACGGCCTGTTTATCGCCGCAGATGGTACGCAATTAAAAGAAGTGGAACGCAGAGCTGAGATATCTGATATCGGCATCATGTGTACGGAGGGCATCCTGAAAGGAAATGAAAATGGCGGCTTTGTCAGTGCGGATGAAACGGTCAGGAAAATGCTTCCCTATAATCAGGAATATGAGTTGAAGGAAGGTACCTATCCGGAAAAGGCGCAGGAAATTGCCGCAGGACGCGCTTTCTTTGATGCAGTGGGATACCATGATGTAAAGGTCGGAGACACCGTAACATTGGAGTACCGTTCCGGCATGCAGTCGGAATACGCACCGGTGGAATTTACTGTCAGCGGGATTTTATATGACCGGGATGAATATACCATCGAGGCTTCCTATGTTGTATTCGGTTCGCAGGATTTTTATAATGAGCGTGTTGCGGAGGGTGACAGGCAATATAATATCTATTTTACCTTGAGCGATTCTGCAAATGTATCTATGAATAATGTTGCGCCTGTTATAAAAGAAATCGCGGATTTCTGCGGCATTGACCAGAAAAACGTGATCATCAATGACCTCTACCTGCAGTGGGTATTGCAGCCGAGCTATGAAATGATTGTGGTTTGTGGAACCCTGATCCTCGGAATCGTGCTGTTTTCCGTTGTGGTCATTTATAATATCTTCCAGGTCGGGATCGCCCAGAAGGTTCAGGAGTACGGAAAAATCAAGGCGCTGGGTGCAACCAGAAAGCAGATGAAGCAGTTGATCTTTCGTGAGGGCATTCTTCTGGCGGTTCCTTCGATACCGCTGGGGCTGCTGTTTGGTTTCCTGATTGCAAAAGTCAGCTTCAACTGGCTGGTGGAGCAGGGAAATCTGGTATCGTCCGGAATCAAGAACCATCAGGTGCCTCTGTTTTCACTGACAATTATGCTCATCTGCATTTTTGTATCGTTTCTTACGGTCGTTTTGGCTCTGCGCAAACCCATGAAAATTGTTTCCCGGATTTCACCCATCGAAGCGACACGGTATCTTGACGGCTCCAAAACGCAAAAACAGGGCAGACGAAAAGGCAGAAAAGATGTCACCGTTTTCTCCATGGCAATGGCAAATGTGACAGGCAATCCGAAAAGAACCATTGCTACGATTCTTACCATGGGGCTTTCCTGTGTATTGTTTGTAATTATCTCTAATTATGTTGGGAATATTGACACGGAGCACGAGGCGCGGATTGCAATCAACCATGGACAATTTGAGTTGCAGCTGGATTATTCCCAGAATTATGATGAAGCCTATTCGGAGAATAATCTGGACACAATCCTACAGAACAACCCACTGAATGATTCTTTGATTAAAGAAATCAAATCCATCCCCGGTGTAACGGATGTACTGACGAGAGAAATCGTCTCTGCAGATCTGAACGGAACAAAATTTCCGGTTGCAATCGTAAATCAAGAGGATTTTGAAATGATGCGCGGGGATGGCGATATCGGTTCCATGGACTATGCACAGGCTGTCAAAAACGGGGATGTTTTCTTTGGCTGGTCCATGTGGATGGAAGCTGACGGGTATTCTGCGGGTGCACCGATTACATTCAACTTTGATAACGGAAGCGGAACCTATACCTATCATGGAAAAATCGCAGGCTCCTTTGTAAGCGCGGACACTTATCTGGTCATTCCGGAAGAAGTATACCGCTCTGTAAATCCGAAAGGGACATCTTATGGATACCTGTGGGTGGATTGTGCTAAAAAAGATGTGGCATCTGTAGAGCAAAGCCTGAATGACCTGCTCTCCGATACTTCTCATATCAAGCTGAACACCTATCACGCAGAATTGCAAAACGCAGAATACGCAAGCCGTATGATGAAGCTTGGCTGCTATCTGTTCATGGCAATTGTCGGTCTCATTGGGTTTATGAATCTGGCAAACACCATGATCATCAATATCACCACGAAGAAGCAGGAATACGGTGTGCTGCAAGCGGTAGGCATGACCAATAAGCAGTTGAATCTGAGCTTACAAATACAGGGCTTGATTTTTACGGTTGGCACCATCTGCGTCGCACTTGCTGCCGGTCTGCCCCTTGGCTATGCACTGTTTTCCTATGCGAAGCATAATGGGATTTTTGGAATGAACGTTTATCACGTTCCTCTTATCCCGATTCTTGTTATGATTCTTCTGGTTGGTATTCTACAAATTGTGCTTTCCCTCGTTTTAAGCAGTAATCTGAAAAAGGAAACGCTGGTTGAAAGAATAAGGTATCAGGGATAGTAGATTCTATAAAAAGCAAGCTGCCGCTCAAGATGGGCGGCAGCTTACCTTTATAGTGATTCAAACATAAAAGTCAAATTTTGCGAGGACCCGCCATCGTCTCAACCTTGTCCGTTCTTCCTACAAAGAACAGGTCAACGGCTATTTTTAGCCCTAACTGATGGCCTGCCTCCCATGCACTCGACCTTATTATGCTGGGGAATTCGCATTAAAACCGAAAATCAGTTCTTTACTTCTTCGCATTCTCTTCCAATTTCTTGCGCTGTTTCAGTTCAAACATTCGCTGCTCTTCTGCCTCTTTTCTCTTGCGGCTTTTCTCTTTGCGTTCCTGCTTGTTCTGTTCCTGCTGTAATTTCAACGCCTGTTGCGATTTTGTACCAATGCCTATTTCCAGCATCTGCTTCTTTGTTTCCCGCTGCATCCGTTTCGGATTTCTTTTGATATCCTTTACAACAGTTTCAACAACCGGACTGAATTTCAAACTGATGTTGAGAATATCGGTTTCAATGCGTTCGAGCTTCGGCTTTGCCGTGCGGAGGGAGTCCGCCTCAATGCCGAAGGTGATGTACTTCTCTCCCTTTTCTCCCTCGCTCCGGCTATGGAAACCGTGGAAAACCGCAAGCGGTTTACACACCGTTCCCACAGCCTGCGCTCACCCTCTTTTTTCTCTCTGACTTTCTCCCCATATAGAGAAAAGTTTTCATTTTTACTCCAAGAGCGCGCAGTTACCGTGATGGGTAGAGCGCAGTATGTCAATACGGCATAGAAAAACATATGAATACGGTTCTGGAAGCTACCCGCCAGATGGTTCTGATGGAACATGGCGAGGAAGCTAACGATCTGTACCTCCATACTCTGAAAACAGCTCAGATACACGAAGAAGAATATTTCGGGCATCTTGTTGCGGACGATCTGAGTAGCATTCTGCGGGACATCCGAGAGAAACACAGGACGGATGCTCTGACCGCAGACGATGACCTGTCTGCCGCCGCTGTACAGAAGCAGTTGATGGAGGCCGTACATTTTGAGAGCAGCTCCGAGGAAAAGAAAATCTGCGCATACCTTGCAACACTTGGTATTGATTACGACACGCTCACGAAAGAAGAGTTTGTTTCGCTGATTGGAATCCTCAAGAAATCCAAGCACCTGAAAAGTCCTATCAGCCAGCGTGGGAAAACGACTATGACCCACGGCAAAGGGAAGCGGAAGAAGCGCTGAAACAAAGGCAGCGCTGCGGCGGGACGAAGGCTTTTATATACCTCTGCTTCCTTTTCCGGCCAGTCGGATTTTGCTTCTCAAAAATCCTGCGTTTGCACTGTATCTCACATCACAAAATCCGCCTGTCCTACTGCCGCAAAAAAGCGTTTGTTGCCACACTCTGCCACACCGCAGAGTATGCCGCCACCCCCTTTTCCGCGCCAGCCGGAAGCAAAGGTATAACACACTAGACTTTGCAAAGCGAAATCGTGTGCCAACAGGGATGCTGCGCGCCCCTATTGGAAACCCAGCGGCAAAGAGATATTCTCTTTGCAATCCCTCATTTTCCTCGCAGATGCATATACAAACTGCAAAAGCAACAGCTTGAAAATAGAAAAACGCTGCAATCTTCGCCATATAATTGGGCGAAAATTGCAGCGTTTTTATCACACTCAATGTAAATAAAAAGTGGGCAGCCGTTTCAACATCATTGATATAAGATATCCAATCAGCACAAACATCACCATTACGGAGAAATAGTCGATCAGAAAGATGAGCATCGGCTCGGTATAATCGTAGAATACGAAGTGGCTTCTAAGCAGCAGATATAAACTAACACCTTTGTGTCGGAAAGCGAACGCGCCATACGCTGCCCAGAGCCAGCCGATCAGTCGCAGGCTCCATGTCCGCAGGGGCGAAGACGGCAAGTGCTTGCGCGCCATCGCCAGCATCATGCTCCAGTGAAATCCCAGATGCAGGCTCATACAGACGAAGCCCCAGTAGGCGCAGAGGATATGCATCTGCTGTGCAAGCTCATAGCCGCCGTGCTTTGGAAAAAACGCAAACACATGGCGGGACAGCACAATGCCGCTGATCATGGAGCCGACCATGCACAGGAAAATCAGCCCTGCCAGTGCCGTCTGCACGATGCGCAGGGGCGTGTAGCGCCCCCGCGGCACAGCTTGAATCCATCGGCAGTTCAAAACATGGTGCACCACGGACAAGGCGAACATTCCCATGCCGATCCACTCGTGGGCTGCCTCACCCACAAGGCCATAGGCCATCAGAAGCAGCATGGACACCGACATGGCCGCATCCACGGCGATTTTTATTTTGAGAATTGGTTTCATGTCCTCATCCTTTGCTGTGAGAGATCATCCAGTTCAAATTGTCAGGGTCGTCAAAGACCACATTGGCTCCGCCGTGGTAGTTATAAATGCCCTTTTCGTTGAAGAAGGCGTTGCGGGGTGTTTCGATACGCAGAACTTTGTCGATATCGGCATCGCTCCAACCGGCATTTTCATAGGCTTCGTAGAGATTTTCGTAGGCCGAGCGGGCCTTGGCGCTGCCGTAATACTCGTCGCCGTCGGCCATGTAGATATAGATTGCCACACTATTTTCCGCAATGGGTGATAGCTGCCATCCCACTGAGAAGCACCGTGGAGATAGGCGGCGTACAGGTCGGGCCGCATGGACACTGCACGGGACATGGTCTCGCCGCCTGCGGAATACCCGGCGGCATAGACCCGGCTGGTATCCACGGCAAAACGATTGATAAAGTATTCCGTTAGTTCAATGGCCTGCCGGGCGGATTTTTCGCCCCAGTCAGTGAGCTGTGCAGAAACCACGACCATCTCGGTGTCCAGCCTTGTCCATGCGGTAAAGCCGTTCCAATTCAGATTGCTGCCGGAAGAGTCTTCACCGAACCACATCATGTTATAGCCTGGCATAACGATCATCATCGGAAACTTGCGGCTGCCATCGTAACTGTCTGGCAGATAATAGCTGTAATGGATGTCACCGTCCGCGCCGGAGAAGCTTTGCTCTGCAAACAGGCCAGTCTGAACCGGCTCCGATGTGACAGCCGATGCTGTGCTTTCCAACGGTTCTTCCGTCAGTTCGGCACTCGGTGCAGGCGTTATCTCCGGCTGGGTCGGCGCTGCTGTACCGGCTCCGCACCCCGCGAGAGTCAGTATCAACACAAGAGTCACAGCAAGCGAAAGAAATCGATTCACTTCTGCTCGTCCACCGGTGGAACCATTTCCGCATACTTTTTGAGCATTTCCGGGGTGCTGGTGTAGTAGCGCAAGTTCTTGTTGAGGGCAGCGACCTGCGCTATTTCGTCCTCTGTCAGAGCAAAGTCGAACAGGTCAAAGTTGGACTTGATATGGTCGGGGTTCTTGGATCCGGGGATGACGATGTTGCCGCTCTGGATGTGCCAGCGGAGAATGATCTGAGGCGCGGACTTACCGTACTTCTTGCCAAGCTGAGCAAACAGCGGCTCCTGAAGCAGTGCCTTGTCGCCGTGGCCCAGCGGATACCATGCCTGCGGCACGATGCCGTTCTCCTTCAGGAAGATTTTCAGCTCAGGCTCCTGATGATAGGGGTGCAGCTCGGTCTGTAATACCGTGGGGCGCACCTCGCAGATGGAGAGAATCTCCTCAAGCTGCGCTTGGTTGAAGTTGGACAGGCCAATGGCACGCACCTTGCCCTCCTTGTACGCCTTCTCCATCTGACGGTAGCCCGCCACATAATTGCCTGCGGGCTGGTGGATCAGCAGCAGGTCGATGTAGGGGGTATCCAAACGGGCAAGAGTTTTGTTCACTGCGTCGGGCTGCTCATAGAAGCTGGGCCACAGCTTCGTTTCGAGAAAAATCTCCTCCCGCTGCAAGCTGGACTTCTTCATGGCGCGGCCAACGGCCTTTTCGTTCACATAGGCGTTTGCCGTGTCGATCAGGCGATAGCCGTCCTGCAAGGCACTGACGCAGGAGGCCTCTGCCTCGTCCGGGGTCAAAAGAAATGTGCCAATACCGGCCATAGGCATTTTCACGCCGTTATTGAGAGTTGCGTATTCCATAAAAGATTCCTCCTTAAATATTCTTTCCAAGTTTCGTGGCTTCGTTTTTATTGGTCGCCATGCCGCCGTAGGTCATACCGTAGAGGCCGGCGAAGCGCTTCATGGTGTACTCGCCCGCCTCCAGCATCCATTTTTCCGGAGCTGCGCCCTGAAACACAAAATACAGTTTGCGTCCGGACAGTTCGCCGTCCTCCACCTTGCCGTAGAAACGATCCAGCACGTTGCGCACGCTGCCGCAGATGTTATGCCAGTAAAGCGGCGAGCCGATGACAATGGTGTCCGCCTGCTTCAGGGCACCAATGACAGCATCCAGCCCGTCGCCGGGGAGGTTCTGGCCGTATGCACCGATGGTGTAGTCCGTAAGGTTCAAAGTCTCATATTCGTGATCTTTCAGCAGCTCTGCCGCCAGTGCGGCGGTGTTCCCGTTTTTGTTAGGACTGCCGTTGATAAATAAAATGTTCATAGTGATGCTCCTTATTTCAGTTTTCGATATTCTTCTTCACTCACCGGCTCACACCACTGACTGCGGCAGTTTTCTCCGGGTACTTCCACCGCCAGATGGGAAAACCAGCTGTCCGGCGCAGCGCCGTGCCAGTGCTTGACACCGGGCATAATGTTGACTACATCGCCGGGATGCAGCTCCTGCGGCTCCTTACCCCATTCCTGATAATAGCCGCGCCCGGCCACGCAGATAAGGATTTGTCCGCCGCCCTTGTCTGCCTCGTGGATGTGCCAGTTGTTGCGGCAGCCGGGTTCAAAGGTCACATTGAAGATTTTGACCTGCTCCGTGGAGACTGGCGCAAGATAGCTCTGCCCGCTGAAATACTGTGCAAAGCCGTCATTGGGCGCTCCGATGGGAAATACCATGCTGTTTTGATGACGCTGCTTTTCGTCGGCGCTTTCCTCGTCTGCCCAGATGTCCTTTGCCATGCGGAATGCTGCCCATGCCTTCGGCCAACCCGCATAAAACGCAGCGTGCGTCAGGATTTCCGCAATTTCGCTGCGGGTAATCCCATTTTCCTTTGCCATTGCCAGATGATGACCGAAGGAAGTGTCCGTCAGCCCCTGCGCCATCAGTGCTGTCACGGTGATGAGGGAACGGTCGCGTGCAGAAAGCTCGCTTTCCCGGCTCCAAACCTCACCGAAAAGAACATCATCATTGAGCTGTGCGAACTTCGGCGCAAATTTACCAAGTACATCTCTGCCTGCTGTAATTTTCCGCATACCGCGTCACTCCCTATCTGTAAAAATTCGTAAAGATCGGTGTTTCCTTCTGAGGCAAGCCGATCTGCTCCTTACCCAACTGAAAGGACTTCATCATAAACGCCATGTTATGTCCCAGTGTCCGCATGGTCTGCAAGCCCTCAGCATCCTGCGCTACTTCCTCGGCAGATCCGCCGTAGACCATGTTCCAATACTGGCTGGATGCTACCGGCATCCCGGTCATGGTGAAATACTTGTTCAACACATCGAAGGTGGCGGTGTTGCCGCCCCGGCGGCAGGTGACTACCGCCGCCCCCACCTTCATGGTCTTGTCGATGCCGAGGGTGCTGAAAAACAGTCGGTCCATGAAGGAGATGGCTCCGCCTGCGGGGGAGGCAAAGTATACCGGGCAGCCGATGACAAAGGCATCTGCCTCTGCCAGCTTTGGCGCGACTTCATTGACCACATCGTCAAACACGCATTTGCCTGTCTGGGCACATTTGCGGCAGGCAATACAACCGCGAATGTCCTTGTTGCCCACATGGAGCAGCTCCACTTCGATGCCCTCGTCCTCCAGGGTGTTTTTCAGTTCGGTCAGGGCGGTATATGTGCAGCCCCTTGGATGGGGACTACCGTTTACTAACAGTGCTTTCACCAAAATCACTCCTTATGCGAAAATTGTTTCCAGCCATGCGGCGTAATTCTTGACCCAACCACCATCGGAGCCGAAGCCGTGAGGCCAGCCGTTCAGCACGATGCGCCCGGTGGAAATGCCCATTCCAGAGATTACATCATATTGCTGCTGGAACTGACGATAGAAGGGGTCCTCGGTGCCGTAGACATAGAAGGTCGGCGGCAAATTGCCCTCAGCCAACCAGCTTGCATCCATATTTCCCACGCTGAGGCGGCCATAGAAGGAATAGATCATGCCTGCGGCGGAGGCATAAGCGAGAACGGCGTCCAGCTCGTCCGGCACATAGATGCTGTCCAGCGCCGTGCCGGTCACATCTTCGTCATAGTGCATCAGAAATTCACCGGCCTGAATGCCGCCCGCCGAAAAGCCCATGACGGCAATATCATCTGGGTCAATACCATAGATCTCCGCATTTTTGCGGACAAAACGGACGGCTCTCGCCACATCCAGCGCACCTTCCTCCTGCGTATAAGGAGACAGGCGGTAATCTACGATGAAGGTCTGAAAGCCCAGCTCTCGCAGTGCTGCGGCGGTGGGCAGCGAATCGGTGTAGTTGCCCCGGAACTGATAAGCGCCGCCCGCCATCAGCACCACCGCGCCTTTTGGCTTCACGCCATCCCGGACGGGGATAGCGGTGACATAGGGGCGGAAGTTCCAGTCATCGAAATATCCGGTCATGTCCTGCGTAAATTTCGTCCTGGCGGGGACATTGCCTTCCTCCCAGAGATAGAGCACTTGAATGTTTGCAGGGTCTGCTGCCGTGTTCAGAACAGTCTTATTACCTGCCGGTTCCGGCATCTTTTGCAGCATGGCTGTGCGGGAATAATCGGAAATCTTGCCGCTGCCGAAGTTGTATGCATCAGGAAAATCGTCCGGCGTGGCTACAGTGTCCGTCGAAGATCCGTTACGCAGATCATCGATGGGGGTGGTAGAAGCAGAACTGCTTTCGTTTGGTTTCGTTGTCATAGCATCCTCAATAGCCGCAACGCCGTTTTCCAGCTCACCGCCGGGAGTCCCGACGGACTCCTGGCCACAGGCGGTCAGCGACACGACCATGAGAATTGCAAGCATTGCGGCGAAAACTCTGTTCCTACGCATTACAGACCCAGTCCATTGACCCAGGACTGCACATCATCACTGGAAACGCCGGAGGAGAATCGCTGGCCTTCCTGCCAGTCGCCGGTACCGGCCATGTCGGCCAGCAAACTGCCACTCTGACCCATGCCGGAGGAGGAAGAAGTGGCAAAGGGGATGACGGTCTTGCCGGTGAAATCATTGTTTTTTACAAAGGTGTCCACGGGCCACGCTGCGATGCCCCACCAGATGGGATAACCGATAAACACGGTGTCATAGGAATCCCAATCGGAAACTTCAATGGTGGTCAGGGGCACATCCCGCAGGGACTCGTCATCATGCTCCCGGCTGACGCGGCTGTCGGGGTTCGTCCAATTCAGGTCATCGCTGGTGTAAAGCTCGGCGGGAACGATTTCAAAGAGGTCGGCACCGGCGGCCTCTGCAATATCCTTGGCCACCCGCTCGGTGTTACCGGAAGCGGAGTAGTAGACCACCAGCGTCTTGCCGGTCTCGGGCTGGGTCTCTGGCTCGGATTCTGCGGGAGCGGTCGAGGAGCTTTCAGACGGTTCCGTGGCGGGCTGTTCGGTCGGCGCAGAGGTTTCGGGCTGCGTGGTGGAAGATGCAGGCTTGTTGGCAGAGCCGCAGGCGGCAAGGCTAAGTACGAGCACGACGCTCAGCAGTAGTGCAGTCAGTTTTTTCATGATAAAATCCTCCTTTTCAATTCAATTTTAGTTTTATTTACATTCGCAGAGAATGTCATATATTTCATCGTGGGTCAACTTTTTGCAACAGCCCTCGGTGAGAACGGTAGAATCCGCGATGGCGCGAAAATCGGTGTCATCGGGGATACCCAGCTCTGCAAAGCTGGTCGGCAGACCAATTTCCTTGATGAACGCAGCCAGCGCGTCAATACCGGCAAGAGCGGTTTCCTCGTCGCAGCCCTTGGGTGCGATGCCCCAGACATTCTGCGCCCAGCGGGCGAAGCGGGCTGTACCGGACTTGCAGATGTGGCGGTACAAAACCGGGTGAATGACCGCCAGCCCCGCACCGTGGTTGCAGTTGGTGTAGGCACCCAGCTGATGCTCAATCATGTGGCACTGGAAGTCCGTGACCTTGCCAATTTTCAAAATACCGTTTTCCGCCATGGCAGACGCCCAGGCCAGCTCGCTTCTTGCGTCATCATTCTCCGGGTCGGTCAGCAGCACGCGGGTATTGCGGATGACGCTGCGCATGACGGCTTCGCCCAAGTCATCGGAAAGATTGTTTTCATCCGGCTTGCCGAAGTAGGTCTCCATGGCGTGACTCAGGGTATCAAAGGCACCGGAGATAACCTGCTTCATGGGAACGGACAGGGTATAGCTGGGGTCAAGGAAGGCAAAATCCGCCTGTGCGCCCCACAGAGCGCCCTTGATTTTCTTTTCCTCGTGGGTGATGACGGCCCCGTTATTCATCTCGCTGCCGGTACCGAACACCGTAACGATGGTGCCGAGGGGGATAAACTCCGTTGGGAATGTGTGCTTGGTGTTCTCCAGTTCCCAAATGTCCTCGTCCAGTTTGGCCTGCGCGGAGATGACCTTGCAGCAATCGGACACGCTGCCGCCGCCCACGGCGAGGATGAGGTCAACATGATTTTCCCGCGCCAGCTTTGCGCCCTCCTGCGCCTTGGCATAGGTGGGATTGGGCATGATGCGGTCGAACTCCACGACACACTTGCCGGCGGCGTTCAGAATGCCCATGATCTCATCATACACGCCATTGCGCTTGATGGAGCCACCGCCATACGCCAGCATGACGGTGTCCCCGTAGTTTTTCAGCAGGCTGCCGAGGTACTCTTTCACACCGCCCTTACCGAAATACACCTTGGTCTTGTTCTCAAAAATAAAGTTGTTCATATCAGGAGCTCCTTTCGCTTTTTCTGCCCCTATTATAAGAAAAGCGAGACTTCCTCGGAAGTCTCGCTTTGTTCATCAGTATATACCTTTGGGTTATAATCAGTTGTACAGCTCTTTGCTGATGATTTTGGCTGCATCCAAAAAGCGCTGTACCGTCGGCGTCGGCTCCGGGGAATGGAGGATGCCGTAGGGGATGTTGTGTTCCCATTCGACAGGAATGACCTTTAGAAGCGGATGGACATTCGCCCAGCCGGGAATCGCCAGCAGCACATCGTTGGTGTTCTCGCAGCGGTTGAACACGTCCATGCTGTAAAAATCAAAATCCACAATGTGAATTTGCGGGTGGTGCTGCCACAGATCGTCCCGAAGCTGATCGACATAGTGGCTCCAGCCGCGGTGCATCAGCAGCAGATTCTCCCCATAGAGGTCAGAAACTTGCAGCTTGTCTTTGTCCGCCAGCCGGTGGTGGATGGAGACTGCACAGCAGAAGCGCCCCCGCGTCAGCTCCAACCCGGCACAGCCCCGCAGGTGCAGCATGGTCTCATCAAAAATACCGCCTACAATATCAATGTTTTTGCCGAGATTGGCAAGAATTTCCCGCGCATTTTCCGGCGTGTTCTCAAAGGGCACGATCTGGAATTTAATATCGGGGTGCAATGCTTGCACTCTCGACCAGAGATCCATCAAAAGCTGTGCGGGTGTCATGGGAGACGAGCCGATGCGGAGGATGTTTTCGTCCTCCTGCATGGCGTTCTTCGCCCGCGTCACAGAGTCGCGGCAATATTGGATGATGTATCTGGCGTCCTGATACATGGAGCGCCCAGCTTTTGTCAATGTCAGCCCCCGGTGGCTACGGTCGAAGAGCTTCACGCCGAGGGATTCTTCTAAAAGATTGATTTGCTTGATGACAGCCGTGGGCGTGATGTAACTTTCTTCGGCGGCTTTGTTGAAGCTGCCTGCATCCGCCACACGGAGAAAAGTCTCAAGTTGTGGGTTATACATGAAGCACCTCCTTTTTTAGAGCATTCCAAAATGTTTCAATGCCTCCGTAATGGCTCTTTCCTTGTCTGGTGGACATTGTGGCTGCCTGGCATCCTCGGATTTCGGTTTATTATAGTTCTCGCGCTCGATAATGCCGTGTTTCTGCTTTACCTGAGCAATATAGAGACTGCTGACATTCAAGCCGCTGTGTTCCAAAACATAATCCTTGATTTGCCCATAGGTTGCCATTCCTCTTTTATCCTGCACCATTTCTTCCACATCCACATCAATATTGATATGTGTCACAGGATTTCTCAGAACTAAGAGACAAACCGTCTCGACAGATGCCCCGCATTCGTCAAATTGCGTGAGCACCTTTTGCTCAATGGGAAACTTGTACGCAATCGCCTTTACAAAGCGTTTCTGCGTCTTTTGCTCCTCACGTGGGAACAACTCAACCTCGGAAATCAGGTATTTCACAAGGTCGCGCCGCTCTGCCGCATTCATTCTATCATAGATTGCGTCAAAAGACGAGAGGATTCCGATCATAGATTGCACAGACATCTGCTCGCTTTCCAGAGTTGCCTTTTTCATCAGGCTCTCTTGCAGCAGATCCTCCGCCTTATAAATCTGGTCATAGAGGTCATTCAGGCGGCGCGTCATATCCGCGCGGCGGCGTTCTGCATACTTGTCATCCGGGGCAATGCGGTCAATATCCTGTTCCAAGCTGTCACGGCTACGCTGTAAAGCGGATAGCTGCTTTTTATAGGCACTAATATCATTTTCAACCTCGGTCATGTCCACAGCGGTCATCACCTTTTCCTGCAAATCCTTGATAAACTGCGGATTGCGAACAATCTTCCGGGTGTACTCCATCACCTCGTCCTCAACCTGACTGGCTACCACGCCATTCCTGCGGCATACCGAAGTCCCTCTATGTTTAGTCGCATAAGAACAGACATAAGATTCTGTGCGGCGCTCCGTGCCGTCCTGATTTGTCCACTTGGTCATACCGATATACATAGGTGCGCCGCATTGCGGACATTTTACGATACCGGACAACAGATGCGCGTTATACTGACCAATGTTGTGATTACCCTTTTTCCCACGAATGGCTTTGATCTCCTGCACCTTGTCAAAATCCTCTTTGGAAACAAACGCCTCATGGGAAATAACCTCACTCAAAATATACTCATCCTGCTTCACAAGTCGATACTCGTTATCTTTGCCGGGAACTTTCTCTGTCCGTCGCTTTCCCCATGCCACGCGCCCCATATAAACCGGATTGCTAAGCATTCTCTTGATGTGGTCAGAACTCCACTCTCCATAGCTGGGGCGGATGGCATTCTTTGCCGGTGGGCGAGTATAACCGTTTCGATTGAGATAGCCTGAAATTGCCGTGTAGCCCATATTTCGGTTCAGGAATGGTAACTCAGCAGTTACTATTATACTGCTATTTCCAGTCTTGGGTCAATAGCTCCGGAGCGATTCTCCGGTAACTCCTGAATTGACATTTCTGCTTGCTCTCATGTATAATTACTTTGAAAATCCCCGGAGGTGAAGTCAATGAGTATGGCTCAGGTTATCCGGACTGCTATGAAGAAGCAAGGCGTAACTGTCAGTCAGCTTTCAAGGCAGCTTGGCTGCACAACCCAAAATATCAGCGGCAAAATGCGCCGTGACAATTTCAGGGAAAGCGAATTGCAGGAAATAGCGGCGGCTATCGGCTGTCGGTTTGAGGGTCGTTTTATTTCGGAAGAAACAGGAAAGCCGGTTGAATAACATCCCTGCCTCATGAATGGGTAAGCTGCTGCAACAGCTTACCCATTCAGCATTTCTGCGGCTTTTTTGATATTCGCCCTGGCATTGCCTTTGCGAAAGTTCTCTCCGTCGAAGCGGATCGGGACGCAGACCTCCAAGATGCGGTCAAAAATGCGGCGGTCATCCAGATCGGCGGCTTGCTTCATAACGGAAAGCGGGATATTGGTCGTGACGATCATGGGCTTACCTGACAGCAGCCGCTTGTCAACCACATCGAATACTCGCTCCCTACC
>OGQC01000866.1_pt1 | contig 14539 bp, 8 predicted proteins | sample 1553081 | NCBI WGS metagenome assembly OGQC01 (sample SAMEA2580267, study PRJEB22360) | human gut metagenome | biome: human gut; feature: human-associated habitat; material: faeces | place: Denmark | collected 2008/2010
AGTCTGTTGAGCTTGCAGAAACGGACTATCCAATAGTTTCACATTCTGTAGAGGGAAGTAAGATACCTGTGGAGCGTTTTGTGCTTTAGCCAGTGAGGTGGATAAGATAAATGCGAGTATGAGCGAGGTGGCTTTCATAATAGTTAGAGTAATAATGATTTTTAGCGTCGATATAACGAGCCTGTAAAATGCCCGCTAACTTTTAGCATCGATTTAACAAGCTTGCAAAATCAGCCCGCACAATTAGCGGGCGTTTTGCAAACTTGTTTGACTTTGGCAGAAAATTTTATTTGAATCTGACAGCTGCTTCCTCAATAGGCAATCCTGCCTTGTAGCTTTCGATGTATGCGTTAAAGCCGGCTAGATCTTCGGGCGTAGGTGATACCTCGATACCCGCATCACCGACAAATACGCTTTCATCCAGAAAATCGGCAAGAGATTGTTTCTTTTCATTGTTCACGAGGTAAGAACCTAACAGGGCAATACCCCATGCACCACCTTCTCCTGCGGTTTCCATGACAGAAATCGGAGAATTGATAGCTGCAGCAAGTACTCTCTGACCTACACCTTTGGTACGGAACAGACCTCCATGACCGGTGATGCGGTCTACTTTAATCTTTTCTTCGTTGAAGAGAATGTCATTTCCAATCTTCAGTACGCCTACCGATGCATACAAGTGTGCACGCATGAAGTTGGCCAGGTTGAATTTATCGCTTGCCGTACGCACGAACAACGGGCGTCCTTCTGTCAGACCGGTTACAGGTTCGCCTGAGAAGTAGTTGTACGAAATCAGTCCGCCGCAGTCTGCATCACCTGTCAGTGCGTGGTTGTATAGTTTGCCGAAGATTTCGTCCATGTCTACCGGCATACCCATCAGTTCCTGGTATTCCTTGAACAGGTTTACCCATGCATTCAGGTCGGAAGTACAGTTGTTGCAGTGTACCATGGCTACCAGGCTTCCGTCAGGAGTAGTTACCATGTCAATCATTTCGTATGGTTTTGACAGGTCTTTTTCCAGTACAATCATAGAGAAAGAAGAAGTTCCAGCCGATACATTACCCGTGCGCTGTTTTACAGCATTGGTAGCCACCATACCTGTTCCTGCATCACCTTCCGGTGGACAAACAGGTACACCTGCCTTCAGATGGCCTGATACGTCGAGCTTCTTGGCACCTTCTTCGGTCAGACAACCAGCATTTTCTCCTGCCAGCAATACTTTCGGCAGAATGTCTGTCAGTTTCCAGCTGTATCCGTAAGGAGCTACTAACTTGTCGAACTTTTCAATCATTTCGGCAGAGTAGTTCTTTGTTTCAGGGTCGATAGGAAGCATACCTGAAGCATCACCTATCCCCAGAACTTTTTCGCCGGTAATCTGCCAGTGTACGTAACCTGCCAGTGTAGTGAAGAAAGTGATGTCCTTCACGTGTTCTTCCTTGTTCAGGATAGCCTGATAAAGGTGAGAGATACTCCATCTCAACGGAATGTTATAGACAAAAAGTTCAGACAGTTCGGCTGCTGCTTTACCAGTGTTGGTATTTCTCCAGGTACGGAACGGTACGAGGATTTCTTCTTTGTCGTTGAAAGCCATGTAACCGTGCATCATGGCACTGATACCGATGGCTGCCAAGTTTTCTATTTCGATGCCGTACTGGCTTTTTACGTTTGAGCGAAGGTCAGCATAGCAGTCCTGTACTCCAGCCCAGATAGCTTCAATGCTGTAGGTCCAGAGTCCGTCTTCTAACTGGTTTTCCCAGGTGTGGCTTCCCTGAGCAATAGGTTTGTTTTCTTGGTCAATCAGGACAGCTTTGATTCGGGTAGAACCGAATTCAATACCCAAAATGGCTTTACCTGCCTCAATGGTTGACTTTGCATCTTTCATATTAAAAATCGATTAGTTAAAGTGAAAAATAAGGCAATATTAAAAAATAAAAGTGCTGCCAGAAAGAAATCTTCTGTCCAGCACTTTTAAGATATACTTGGTTAAGTATTAGCAAAGAGCTTTGTTCAGCATGTAGTATACTTCGTTCATGCGAAGTTCTTTCTTGAAGCTGTCGATGGTAGTATCCTTGTTGATATGTACCATTTCGATTCCAGCGATTTCAGCATAGTCTTCCCAGTATTCTGCAGTCAGGTCGTATGAGAAGCAAGAGTGGTGAGTACCACCAGCCAAAATCCATGCACCTGCACCGATTTCGAAGTTAGGCATCGGTTTCCAAAGTGCAGAAGCAACCGGCAATTTCGGCAGTGGTTTCGGTTCGATACATTCTACGTCGTTTACAATCAGACGGAAACGGTTGCCCATGTCTACTACAGTAGCAGTACATCCTGTACCTACCTTAGAAGTGAAGACAAGACGTGCAGTCTGGCTCTTGCGTACACCGATACCGAGGAAGTGTACTTCCAGACGAGGTTTCTTGGCAGCAATCATCGGACAAACTTCCAGCATGTGAGCCTGAAGGATAGAGCTGTTTTCACCGTCGAAGTTCAGTGTGTAGTCTTCCAGGAAAGAACATCCGTTAGGCAAGCCTTGGTTCATTACCCATACTGTACGATACAAAGCAGCTGATTTCCAGTCACCTTCTGCACCGAAACCATATCCTTCTGCCATCAGGCGCTGTGAAGCCAATCCCGGAATCTGGTCGAAGTAGCTTCCGTCAGTCTGACCCAGGTCATCGAAGTTAGTAGTGAAACCTTTTGCACCTTTAGCTTTCAGGATAGCACGCAGAGCCAATTCAGCTTTAGCGGCATTCCATACTTTCTGGTATGCTTCAGAAGCTTTGTCTTCCAATGCTGCATCGTGGTCGTATTCATTGAAGTAAGTTTTTACAAGAGCTTCTACCTCTTCGTCTTTTACTTCTTTGTGATAGCTCATCAGTTCGCTTACCGGACAGTAGTCTACGTGGTAGCCCATGCGCTGTTCAGCTTCTACCTTGTCACCGTCAGTAACGGCTACGTTGTTCATCTGGTCGCCGAAACGCAGAATCAGCATGTCCTGAGAATCTGCCCATGCAGCACATACGCGCATCCATACAGCAATCTTAGACAAAGTGTTTTCGTCTTTCCAGTAGCCAACTACTACTTTGCGGCGTACACGCATACGAGCGCAGATGTGACCAAATTCACGGTCGCCGTGAGCGGACTGGTTCAGGTTCATGAAGTCCATATCCATGGTATCCCAAGGAATTTCCTTGTTGAACTGAGTGTGCAGGTGGAGCAACGGTTTCTTCAACTGCTGCAAGCCGTGAATCCACATTTTAGCAGGAGAGAATGTATGCATCCAAGTGATGACACCGATACATTTTTCTTCGTTGTTAGCTGCCTTGAACACTGCTTCTACTTCTTTAGAAGAGTTGGCAGTTCCTTTATATACTACTTTCACAGGCAATTTGCCGCTGGCATTCAAACCTGCTACCATTTCGTTACTGTGTGCGTCTACCGCGATAACTGCATCGCCTCCGTAAAGGAGCTGAGCTCCGGTTACGAACCATACTTCATATTGATCAAATGCGTTCATAGTGATTTTATGTTTTTAATTGGTTGGATATTTGTTTTTATGTTATTTTTTCTGTCCGTAATAAGCGTTCGGACCGTGCTTGCGGCTGAAGTGTTTTTCTACCAGCAGCGGGTTCATGGTCAGATTCGGATTGACAGCGTAAGCAATGCTGGCCATTTTGGCTACCTGTTCCATGACTACGGCATTGTGAACTGCATCGTGTGCATCCTTACCCCATGAGAAAGGACCATGGTTCTTTACGAGTACACCCGGAGTATGTACCGGATTCATACCTTCGAAACGTTTTACAATCACGTTTCCTGTTTCCATTTCGTAGGCGCCCTTCACTTCTTCTTCCGTCATGTCGGCAGTGCAGGGGATAGCTTCGTGGAAATAGTCGGCGTGAGTAGTTCCAATGTTTGGAATATCGCAGCCAGCCTGTGCCCATGCGGTAGCGTAGGTAGAATGTGTATGTACCACACCGCCGATTTCAGGGAAGGCTTTGTACAGTACAAGATGAGTCGGTGTGTCGCTTGAAGGACGCAAGTTTCCTTCTACCACGTTTCCTTCCAGGTCGACTACTACCATGTCTTCGGCTTTCATTTCATCGTAAGACACTCCGCTGGGTTTGATAACCACCAGTCCGCTTTCACGGTCGATGGCCGATACGTTTCCCCACGTGAAAATAACCAGTCCGTGTTTCACCAAGTCAAGGTTGGCATGAAACACTTTTTCTTTCAGTGCTTCTAACATATTCTTAAAGTTTGAATTTCGGATCTTTCTGATAAGCCTTGTCATTGAATTTGTAGAGAGAGGCTCCTCTTCGTGATCCTGTTTTATCAATTTTATCTGTTTTCTCTATGAATCCCATTTCTGCAATGCGCTTGCGGAAATTTCGCTTGTCCATCGGTTCACCGTAAATGGCTTCATACAAGCTTTGGAGTTGTGTCAGGGTGAACAATTCCGGCAAGAGATTAAAGCCAATCGGTGCTCTTGAGGCTTTCTGCTTCATAATGACACGAGCCTTCTCAACCATTTCATTGTGGTCAAAAATCAGGTTGGGCAAATTGTTGATATTTACCCAGAATGCGTTGTGCTGATGCACTAGTTCACGGTCATATTCATTGATGTTGATTAAGGCATAATAAGCCAGTGAAATAACTCGTTCGCCTGGATCGCGGTCTACAGCACCGAACGCACCAATCTGGTCCATGTACACATTTTCCAGTCCGGTCAGTTCGCTCAATACGCGTTTGGCAGCATCATCGGCACTTTCGTTTTCCTGGATGAAGCCTCCCATCAGCGACCATTGTCCCATTGCTGGTTCGAAATTTCTTTTGAGCAGCAATAGATTCAGTTCGCCTTTGTCGAATCCGAAGATAATGCAGTCGATTCCGACATAAAATTTGGGATTATGATTATAATATATGGTCATGAAGTTCGTGACTTTTGGTTCTTTACAACTTAGTTTCTTGGGTTTCTGTTATTTTTCTACTGTAAACTTGAAGATACAGTGACTGTGGTAAGTTTGTCCCGGAGTCAGGATAACAGAAGGCCATTGTGGCTTGTTGGGGCTGTCAGGATAGTGCTGGGTTTCCAGACATACAGACGCACGCTGTGGGTAAACGATACCTTTCTTACCCTTCACTGTTCCGTCCAGGAAGTTTCCGGTATACACCTGAATACCCGGTTCGTCTGTATACACTTCCAGGCTGATACCTGTAGTCGGGCTGGTCAGTTTAGCTGCCACCTGATTGATGTCACCTTTGGTTTTCAGTACCCAGTTATGGTCAAATCCGTTACCGAATTTCACTTGTTCATTAGAGAAGTCTGTCACTCCTTCGCTGATGGCCTTCGGTGTGTTGAAGTCAAACGGAGTATCTTTTACAGCCATCATTTCACCTGTTGTCATGAAGGTGCTGTCTACCGGAGTGATACTGTCGGAAGCTACGTAAAGCAGGTGATCTGTAGCTGGTTTAGACGGGTCGCCATTCAGGTTGAAATAAGAATGGTTGGTCATGTTGATGACTGTTGTCTTATCTGTAGTCGCATCATATTTGATGTCGATGGCATTGTCGGCAGTCAATGAATAAGTCACGTTAGCAGTTACATTTCCAGGGAAGTTATTGTCTCCGTCGGGCGATTTCATGGTCAGCACGATGGTACTGTCATTGGCTTGGTTCGCTTCGTATACCTGATATTGCCATCCGGTAGGACCGCCGTGCAGGCAGTGGCCGAAGTTATTGGTCGGAAGCTGGATTTCCTGTCCGTCGATAGTGATTTTCCCTTTATTGATTCGGTTGGCATAACGGCCGATAGAAGCTCCGAAGTCACTTGGAATATTCTGATAATCTGCAATGCTGTCAAAACCGAGAACTACATCCGTCATCTTTCCGTTCTTGTCAGGAACCATGACCGATACGATTCGTCCGCCGAAATTAGTTACACAAACTTCCATACCCTGGCTGTTCTTCAAAGTATAGAGCTTGATAGGTTTGGCATTCTCAGTTGAAACCTCAAAATTAGCAGGGTTCAAGCCTGATAATGTCAGCTCCGGTTGCTGGGCTTGCTTGGAAGCACAACCGCTCAATACTGCAAGGATGATACTTGCCCCTAAGAAAGATTTATTCATGCTTTTCATGTGAAATTATTGATGTTTTTATCTATGGTGTAAAAGTAACACTTAAAACGATTGCTTGTTCTTTTTTTTCAGATGTTTTTCAACATAGAATCTGTGTTTTTCAGTAGTTTCTGTAAAAAAAGAAGAGGATATGCAGCTTTTCTACATATCCTCCTCATTTATAAGTTGGTTTTATGGATTACCAGAAGTATGCATAGAACAATGCGCACAGAACAACTACTCCCAGTGTAGCGATTACATCCCACATATTCCAGCTTTCGCGAATAGCTTTTTTGTAGTCGCCTGTGAAAGTGATGGCAGCGATTTGTTCAGATGTCGGTTTGGCAGTGAACATGGATACTACGTACATCATGATAACGATGAATACCAGCAACCATACTTCGAAGATAAGCCAGTTAGTCTGCCAGAACCAAGAAGTGTATTCCCAGAATGCTCCGTCCATAACTGCTTTACCAGAGTCGGTAAGCACGTTGGTCAACAGACGCAACATACCAATAAGGAAGCCTCCGATAAGTCCCCATTCACCAGCTTTCGGTGTGATGCGCTTAGAGAAGATACCCAGGGTAAATACGGCTACCATGGCAGGAGCAATCAGAGACTGAATATCTTGAAGATAAGAATACAGGTTACCCATGTTCATCATGATAGGCATCCAAGCCAATCCCAACAGTACGACAACTACTGTGGCTATACGGCCTACCATTACGTAGTGGCTTTCGCTCATGCCTTTCTTCATAGGTTTGTAGAAGTCTTCTGTAAACAATGTCGCACAGCTGTTAAAGAATGCAGCCAAAGAAGCCACCAGGGCGCAGATGAAACCGATGGTTACGATACCTTTCACACCTGCAGGCAGGATGTTCTTAACCATCATGGCAAAAGCACCGTCTGTGTCATGTGTGTTGGTGATGTCCATTACGATGTTGCTGCCGGTTTTCTGTGAGAGTGCGAATGCCACCATACCCGGAATCAGGAACATGAATACAGGCAACAGCTTGAAATAACCGGCTGCAATTGTACCGCGGCGTGCACGTGCCATAACTTTACGGTTATCTTCTCCCTTAGTCTGTCCGAGCACACGCTGTACGATGTGTTGGTCGGTACACCAGTACCAGAAGCCGATAATAGATGCTCCGAGGAATACCACATAGCCCGGGAATTGCGGATACATAGGGTCTGCAGGGTCAGTATGGAACATGTGAGTTGTACCAAAACCATCGTGTGCAGCGTTACAAACAGCCATCATTTGTGACCATCCTTCTGAGATACTGCCATCGCCCAGCATATTCAAGCCCAGGAACAAAACCAGGAATGAACCAATGATAAGAATAGGAGTCTGGATAGCAGAAAGTGTCATTACACCTTTCATACCGCCGAAGACAGTGAAGATAGCTGTGATGAAGATAAGGCCGAGTGCTCCCCACCAGAATGGAAGACCGAGCAGGTATTCAAAGAAGATACCGCCGGTGAATGCAGTTACAGATACCTTTGTCAATACGTAGGCAATCAGTGTAATGATAGATAACCATGAACCAGTACGTTGTGTGTAGCGGAATTTCAGGAAGTCGGGCATGGTGATAATCTTGCCCATTTTGTTGTTTAATAACTGATAGAAAGGAACGAACAACCATCCTAAAATAAGGATCATCCATCCTTGCATTTCCCAGTGTGCCATTCCCACACCGTCTTTTGCACCTGTACCGGCCAATCCTACAAGGTGTTCAGAACCGATGTTCGCTGCGAAGATAGCCGCACCGATAATGTACCAGGGTTCCCCTTTTCCGAAAAGGTAGTCCTGACTGTCGGCACCTTTCATCTTTTCCTGATCTTTTTTTATTGCACGGTAAACAGCCCACACAATAGCAATGACTCCGACGGTGAGGACCAGCCAGTCGAGCCAAATAAATTCAGTTGAATTCCAATTCATAATAGTATTATTTTAATTATTTGTGTATTGATTTTGCGGTTATCAAAACGTGTTTTTATACTGTTCGTTTTTCAAAGTGTATTAGTAACACTAATTCAAGTGCAATATTACGGATAAGTGTAAAATTACACTAATAAAAGCCCATGTTTTAGAGCATGTTTCGTCCTTTTTTTTCGTTCTCCTTCGTTTTTAACATTTCTGCAAACGATGAAAGTAAAAAACTTCTGTCGACTTTTGAGTATTTTTACGTGTTCGTTCGTATTAGTTATTGTGAAAATAAAAAACTAGAAGATATGAAAAGAGTGATTCTGTGGCTGTGCCTGTCTGTGGTTATAGGGGCGGTACAAGCACAAACCGGGCGGTTGGACTTGAAACTTCCGCAAGGACATCCCCGCTATCTGACCACACAGGAGGGGAAGAAAGAAACTCAGGAGTTGATTAAAAAGGCTCCTTGGGCAAAAGACGTGTATGAGCGGCTTCGGCAGCGGACAGATAAATATGTGGACCGCGGAACGGACTGGCTGTCCTCCCGTTTGCTGATGTACTGGAACACACATGCCACCGACGTATATATAAAAGGTGAATACTACGACCATGCCGGAGGTGAAAAGGCACCGGCTCCTACAGTGGTCTTTACCGGAGCACGCAGCCATGCCACCAATTACAACCGTCCGCGTCTGGAAGACCTGAAACCCTATCAGGAAGATGCCAGAGGATTGTATCTGTCTAATAAAACCCTGGAGGGTAATCCTTACGAGTGGGTGAGCATCAGCAAAACCGGAAGAATGATTGAAAGCATCAACAATGAAATCGTAGGTATAGCCCGCGATGCCGCATTCCTCTGGTGGCTGACCGGTGAACAGAAATATGCTACGGCAGCAGCTTCCGTTTTCGATGTGTACATGACGGGGCTGTACTATCGCAATGTGCCTGTCGACTTGAATTACGGTCACCAGCAGACATTGGTAGGGATGACTTCCTTTGAGGTGATTCATGAAGATGTCATTAATTCGTTGGTGCCGCTTTATGATTTCCTTTATGCATATCTACAGAAGGAAAAGCCGGAAAAGATGACTATCTATGCCGATGCTTTCAAGAAATGTGCCGATAATATCATCGCTAACGGGGTACCTCACAACAACTGGAACCTGCTGCAGGCGCATTTCATTATGAATATTGCCCTGATTCTGGAAGATGATACGAAGTATGCCGACGGCAAAGGGCGCCAGTACTATATTGATTATTTGGTGAACCAGTCGTCCATCCGTCAGTGGTCATTGAAAAAACTGGCCGATTACGGATTCGATGCAGCAACGGGTATCTGGGCAGAATGTCCCGGCTACAGCAGTGTGGTGGTAGGTGATTATGCCAGCTTTGTCAGCCTGTTCGATGAGAATCTGGGTATGGACCTGACCAGGGAGATTCCGGTACTTCCGAAAGCTGTAGAAGCTATGCCGCAATACCTCTTCCCGAACCGTATGGTCTGCGGATTTGGCGATACGCATCCTTCTACACTGCGGACTGACATTTTCCGTTATATGATTCAGAATGCCCGTACCCATGGAAAGTCCGAAGAGGAACGTAAGTTTACGGCCATGCTGAAATTGTTCGACCCATCCTCTTCTCTTCCGGTGGCGGAAAGAGGCAAGGCACCGGTAGCCATTACTTCTTTCTTTGCCGGGAAACCGCTCGTGTTGGATGAAAAAGTGAAGGCTGGCCAGATTGACGACTATGTAACTCCGACCTTCTATGCCCCGAATGTGAGCTGGCTGGTACAGCGTAACGGGATGAATTCCCGTCACAGTCTGATGGTGTCACTGAACGGAAGTGAAGGCAATCACATGCACGCCAACGGCATCAGCATGGAATTGTATGGTAAGGGCTACGTGCTCGGTCCGGATGCCGGCATCGGTAAAACCTTGTATCAAGGTCTGGATTACCTGGAGTACTATAGCCAGTTTCCTTCGCATAATACGGTCTGCGTAGACGGTATTTCTTCTTATCCCGTCATGAAGAGCAACCACTCCTTCAAACTGCGTGTCTTGTATCCTGCGGCTGGCGAACGGCTTCCTTATCAGCCGATTTCCTATAGTGAAGTCTACTTCCGCGAACCGGAAACTTTTGCCGACCAGACCCGTCTTAACGGAATTGTCAACGTAGGCGATTCTGCAGGTTATTATATCGATATATTCCGTAGCCGGAAAGTAGAAGGTGGCGACAAGATGCACGACTATTTCTATCACAACTTAGGACAGCACATGACGCTGACGGCGGCCGACGGCAGTGAACTCGGACTTCAGCCTACGCAGGAACTGGCCTTTGCCGGAGCCCATCTGTATGCTTATTCCTATATATATAATAAGAAGCGGGCGGTGACAAGCAAAGACGTGAAAGCCGGATTCACCATCCAGATGCCCGACAAGGACGATATTACGATGAACCTCTGGATGAAAGGGGAGGAAGGACGCGAAATCTTTTCAGCCCTGAGCCCCATGACAGAAGGACTGAGCCGTATCAAGAACATGCCGTATTCCATCAAGGACCAGCCTACGCTTACTTTCGTGGCACGCCAGAAAGGAGAAGCCTGGAACCGTCCGTTTGTGGCCGTGTATGAACCTTCTACCCTAAAAGAACCTTCCTGCATTGCGTCAGTTGATTATCCGCAGGTAAAGAGTGAACAGCAGGGAAGCCATGTCGGTATACGCGTGGCGCTGACCAATGGAAATGTCGACTGGATTCTGTCCTCGGATGAGAATGCACACCACTGCAAGTTGGAAAAGTTGCAGGCCCGTGCAGGCTATGCGCTGTGCCGTCAGTCGGAAAAGGGAGAGACTCTTCAGGCTTTCCTGGGCAACGGTACACAGCTGGAAGCGGATGGAGTGAGCATCCGGACAGATGCACCTGCTGATGTCTTGCTGCTGAAGCAGGATGGAAAATGGATGTATACGGCTACGGCTCCTTGTAGGGTAGTTGTAGGAAAGAAAAAATATACGCTTTCGGTTGCGAGAGAATTACATCCCCTGAGTTAGGACGAAGATTTTTAATAATCGCCGTATAGGTTTCCGAAAGCGGGATACCTTCTCGTAGGCTTATTATATACCTTGTAAACCGACATATAAATAGCCCTGACATACTTCCCGTGTGATGAAGCATGTCAGGGCTATTGGTTTGTAAAGACTTTCAGTCCTTCTTATTTTTTCAGCATCTGGAACAGCTTGTCCAGTTTCGGCGACATGATAATCTCTGTGCGGCGGTTCTTGGCGCGACCTTCGGCTGTTTCGTTATCGGCCACCGGCATGTATTCTCCGCGTCCGCTGGGTTGTATCTGCAACGGGTTGACCTTGTATTTTTCAATCAGGATACGTGCTACGGAGGTAGCGCGGATAACGCTCAGGTCCCAGTTGTCCTTGAACTGTGCGGTATGAATCGGCTTGTTGTCCGTATGTCCTTCAATGCATACATCAATTTCGGTCTGCTTGTTCAATACCTCAGCTAATTTTCCCAAAGCCTCTTCTCCACGTTTATCCAGTTTGGCACTTCCGGACTGAAACAACAGCTTGTCGGACATGGCCACATAGACCTTGCCGTTCTGCTCGCGTACGGTCAGCTCGTCACTGCTGAAGCCGAGCAAGGCATCTTTCACACTGTTGAGCAGGCTCTGTACTGTGGCATTCTGCTGGTCAATCATGCCTTGCAGTTCCTGAATGGTCTTTTCACGTTCATCCAGCTCTTTCAGCTTTTCACCAAGCAGGGCGTTCAGCTTCTCCTGTTCATTCATGTTGCTTGACAATAGCTGCTGGTAATGGCGGATGGAGTTCCCCTGCCGGTTGGTATCTTGCTGCAGGCGGTCAATTTGTCCGCGCATCTTGTCTATTTCATTGTGGCATTCGTTCAGTTGCCCTTGCAGCTTGTCTCCTCTGGACAATGCTTCTATCCGTCCGTTTTCTGCAAGGAGGAATTTTTTCTTGGTGACACACGAAGTACTGCTTATTATCAGTGCCCCGCCCAGTATGATTAAACCTATTTTCTTCATAATCTGTAATTTTTTTGCAAAGATACGGTAGTTTGCGTGAATCGTATGGGGATAAGGTAATTTTTTGTCTTTTTATACATGAAAAACGTTTACAGGGTATGTGGACTTTTTCAGGAAATCAACTTGGGCCATTTCTTAAAAATATAGTTAAATTTACCTCGACACGTACGTGACGAGGTCTTGACACGTTCGTGCTGATGTCTCGACACGTACGTGCGGAGAGGTTGACACGTTCGTGTCGAGGTATTTTTGTAAGTTCGTTTGCAGTTTGGGGATTAAGGGGTTGGGAAAGTGTGGAGGTATGTTTAGATGGTAAGGTCTGGAGGCTGTTAATATTTTAAATTTAACATTGGCTTTTCTCATGCTTAATCATTAAATTTGTAATTATTGCATGCTAATCAATCTTTTAGAGAATATGGATAGAGATAGCTTCATATTATAAGGTAAATTTAAGGTAACGGATGAATAAAAGAAAAGAAGAATAAAGAACATGGTAAAGCAGTTACAGATTTACTGAAACAGGAAGAAGAAAGCATGACAGAGTTGTTGAATCGGTTTAGGAAATTGGGTTATGGAATTGAATGATAAAATAGTAATTTATCGTACCGCTGATGGACAAACATCCATTGACGTTAAATTAGAAGACGAGACTGTATGGCTTTCAGCTAACCAGATGGCCAATCTATTTGATAGGGATGAAAAGACTATAAGAAAACATATCAATAATGTCTTTTCCGAAGGTGAACTGGAAAAAGAGAACAACACGCATTTTTTGCGTGTTGTTCTCTTTTTCAACTTCTTGATCTTTAAATGTGTTATTAATATGCTTACGAATTGTTTTTTTCATCACGATCAAACAATAATGCCATTTGATTTGCAGTTAACCACACAGTTTCATTATCTGGTGATACAGTAACGTCTAGTTGCAAATCGCCATTCACAAACTTAATTATTTCATTATTCATACGTACTCCAATCTTTTTATATTTAAATGACCTTTATAATAATTGACAAACTCTAATCAAAAGAACTATCTCATTTGCATAATCCCCTATTTATAGCTATAATACAAATAGAGAAAAGCTACTGGAAAAGCAGTGGCTGCTCTGAAATATAGTTAATGCTGAAGCACTAATCTATTTCCATTGTCGGTGGTGATTAGTGCTTTTTGCATTTTTCTATAATCATCAATGTTACTTTTAGTATTTCTACTATGGCAAATAAGCACATAGCAACATCAATATGTAGATATATATACATAAGCTTTCCTCCCGCAAAAAAATAGAAGGATCTACTTACCTGAAACTCAAGATTCAAGGCTTTAAATCTCCTTAACAAGAGGCAACCACCAACCACATCCAGTAGCCAATTTCAATTATAAAACTTCAATGTGAAAACATTGTGAATTATGTTCAATAGTTCCTATTTGATCTAAACTGCCTTGTTTTCGTTATATTAGATAAGGTTAGCCTTGACTTTTATAAATATCAATTGTTTAATAATCATACAGGAAGACTACTGGATACAGTGGTTCCTCTGAATTATTTTAGTGTAAAGACACTAGTTTAATCCTTGGATCGGGTGAACTAGTGTCTTTTACATTTTTCTATAATAATCAATGCGATTTTTAGCAATTCAACTAAAGCCAAGATAGTCATGGCAACATCAATGTACAGATAAATATACATAAAACACGTCCTCCTGCAAAATTGGAATCTTTAAGAACTCAAGATATCATCCTTTTAATTCAGAGGGTTCACCGTTACTACATCCAGTAGCCAATTCCTATTATAAAGAGCCAATGTGAAAACATTATTAAATCCGGTAAATTTTTAAAAAATTGTTTTATAAACACAAAATAAATCACCCAGTTATATCAGATGTCTCAAAAGGAAAAAAATCATGATAGGTTACCAAATTCATCTAAGGTAAATTAGGTATGCATGATTCTTAAAGAATTATTGACACTATTTATATCGATTAAATACTTAGATGAGTTTGGTAGCCTATTATGAAGGAATTATTTTCGAACTAGAAAAAGGACACTTATTAAAATGTCCCTAATCGATATTCTAAGATGTAATCATCCATGATGAAATCATTTCCTATATCTGTCTGTACAGAATCAATCCATTGAAAACCAAACTTCTCATATACAGCTAGACTATGTTTATTATATTTGTTGCAAGTCAAATAAATAGATGGGTAACAATACTTTTCTGCCTGTTTCTTTACATACTCAAACATTTCAGTCGCATAGTGCTTTCCTCTAGCTGAATCCTTTAAATACAGTTTAGACAAGAATAAACGATCCGGCTGATTCTGCAACCCAATATATCCAACTAGCTCATCACCTTCATATACCTTATGATAATGATACTGCTGATGTTTTACTTGGTCTTGCATGGCATCAAAGCTCTGAAACTTATCTACCATATAATCAATCTG
>OGQC01000876.1_pt1 | contig 14413 bp, 8 predicted proteins | sample 1553081 | NCBI WGS metagenome assembly OGQC01 (sample SAMEA2580267, study PRJEB22360) | human gut metagenome | biome: human gut; feature: human-associated habitat; material: faeces | place: Denmark | collected 2008/2010
TCCTGCCGTTTTTGCCGTACAGCCGGCCATGAGTAACCACGTATGCGCCTCCGACGCTATCAAGAAAGACAACCGACCGGTAGAATCAAAACGACTGTTCCGTTCCAAAGCCGTAGAAGAACAAATTCAACGGATACAGCAGCTGCTGAAAAATCAGAAGCTGTCATGGATGTTCACTAACTGCTTTCCCAACACGCTGGACACCACCGTCCATTTCCGCAAGGACAAGAAAGACGGGAAGCCCGACACATTTGTCTACACCGGAGATATCCATGCCATGTGGCTCCGCGACTCAGGTGCGCAGGTGTGGCCCTACGTACAGCTGGCCAATGAAGACAAGGAACTGAAGACGATGCTTGCAGGAGTCATCAACCGCCAATTCAAGCTGATTAATGTAGACCCGTTTGCCAACGCCTTCAACGACGGCCCCATCCCCGACGGACACTGGAAAACCGACCTTACCGACATGAACGACGAGGTGCACGAGCGTAAATGGGAAATCGATTCACTGTGTTATCCGCTACGCCTTGCCTACCATTACTGGAAAACGACCGGTGATACAAGCATCTTCGATGCCGAGTGGATAAAAGCAATCCAAAACATCCTGACCACCTTCCGCGACCAACAGCGCCGTGACGGACGCGGTTCCTACCATTTCCAGCGGGTAACTGAACGCGCACTGGACACGATGACCAACGACGGCTGGGGCAATCCGGTGAAACCGGTCGGACTGATTGCATCTTCTTTCCGCCCTTCCGATGACGCCACCACCTTCCAATTCCTGATACCCTCCAACTTCTTCGCCGTATCTTCGCTGCGTAAGGCAGCCGAGATTCTGACTGAAGTCAATAACCGCCCGGAGCTTGCAAAAGAATGTACCGACCTGGCCGGAGAAGTAGAAACCGCCCTACGAAAATACGCTACCTACAACCATCCCAAATACGGCACCATCTATGCCTTCGAGGTAGACGGTTTCGGCAACCACCTTCTGATGGACGACGCCAATGTACCGAGCCTTATCGCACTGCCCTATCTGGGCGATGTGGACATCAACGATCCTATTTACCAGAACACCCGTCGTTTCGTATGGAGCGAGGATAACCCATACTTCTTCAAAGGTACGGCAGGCGAAGGCATTGGAGGTCCGCACATCGGCTACGACATGATTTGGCCGATGAGCATCATGATGAAAGCCTTCACAAGCCAGAACGATGAAGAGATTAAAACTTGCGTGAAGATGTTGATGGATACAGAAGCCGGAACCGGCTTTATGCACGAGTCTTTCCACAAAGACAATCCCGCCAAGTTCACCCGCGCCTGGTTTGCATGGCAAAACACATTGTTTGGCGAACTCATTCTAAAACTGGTGAACGAGGGCAAGCTAGACTTGCTGAACAGCATACAGTAAAAAAACATTTATCCCCCCTGGATTCTGTGGATGAATGTAATAATCAACCACTCCAGGGGGAATATTATCACTCCTCCCTCCCATCATCTTCCGGTAAGTAGTAACGTTCACAAAATAGACGGGAAGTTAACAAAAAAAGTTTCAGAAGTTAATACTAAAACAAGAAAGAGTTAAGAAAGAGCTTTATCCCAAACTTTGGTTTTTCCAAACCAAGCCTGGGGATAGAGAAACCAAGTCTTGGTTTAGATATCCGCAAAGCTGGGAAAGAAGTTTCCCACCCAAGACACCATTCCACCAACAAGCGACTTTCAAACCAAAGACCGTCATCCTCAACTGAATCTTTTCAAAAGAGACTACACGAATCCCCCACCAGCAAAGCGTTTCAAAAGCAGCTTCATTATCAAATGAATAAGCTATCAACAAGGTGTTGAAAACTTCTTCCTAAGATTTTAGTTAAAAGATTGTGGGGAATTGTGGGGAAATGTGTATTTTTACCGTCGCTTATTATAATAAGGTGAGAAATGATACAATTTTTAGGTAATATCGAGGCTAAGGCGGATGCAAAAGGAAGAGTTTTCATCCCGGCCACCTTCCGGAAACAGCTGCAAGCCGCTTCTGAAGAAAGACTCGTGTTGCGTAAGGACGTGTATCAGGATTGCCTGGTGCTCTACCCGGAAAGTGTATGGTTTGCCACTCAAAACCAACTTCGCTGCCGGCTGAATAAATGGAACGCCAAACAACAAATGATTTTCCGCCAGTTCGTAAGTGACGCGGAAGTCATGACCCCTGACGGGAACGGACGCATCCTGCTCCCAAAACGTTACCTGCAAATGGCGGGTATACAAAGTGATGTCCGCTTCATTGGTGTGGACAACACAATAGAAATCTGGGCTAAGGAACGTGCCGACCAACCATTCATGAACCCCGACGAGTTCAGCGAGGCTCTTGAAGAACTGCTGGGAGACGAAAATATTTGTTGTGACGAAAATAAGCTATAAACAACAGATGATGAAAGAAGAAACAACATATCACATCCCCGTATTGCTGATGCCGAGCGTAGATGCAATGAACATCCGTCCGGACGGCACGTATGTAGACGTAACGTTTGGTGGAGGAGGACATTCGCGCGAGATACTGTCCCGCCTGGAAGACGGCGGCCGGCTGCTGAGCTTCGACCAGGACGAGGATGCGGAACGTAACATTGTGAACAACCCGCATTTTACATTCGTACGCAGCAACTTCCGCTACCTGCACAACTTCCTACGCTATCACGGCATCGAAAAAGTGGATGCCATACTTGCCGACCTCGGCGTATCTTCCCATCACTTTGATGACAGCGAACGGGGATTCTCCTTCCGCTTCGACGGGGCACTGGATATGCGTATGAACAAGCGTGCCGGCCTAACCGCTGCCGACATCGTGAATACCTACGAAGAAGAAAAGCTGGCCGATATTTTTTATCTGTACGGCGAGCTGAAGAACAGCCGGAAACTGGCATCTGTCATCGTTAAGGCACGGGCTACGCAGAGAATTGCCACCATCGGCGAATTTCTGGAAATCGTCAAACCACTCTTCGGCCGCGAACGCGAGAAGAAAGAACTGGCAAAAGTATTCCAGGCATTGCGCATTGAGGTAAACCAGGAAATGGAAGCACTGAAAGAAATGCTGTATGCGGCAACAGAAGCGCTAAAGCCGGGAGGCCGCCTGGTGGTGATAACCTATCACTCCCTGGAAGACCGTATGGTGAAGAATATCATGAAAACCGGCAACGTGGAAGGCAAGGCCGAAAAAGATTTTTTCGGGAACGTATTGACCCCGTTCCGGCTAGTCAACAACAAAGTGATTGTACCGGACGAGGAAGAGATAGAGCGCAATCCGCGTTCGCGCAGCGCCAAGCTGAGAATTGCAGAAAGAGTAATGAATGATTAGTGACTAGCAATGGAAAAGAAGCAAGAAGAAAAGAATACGGAAAAGGTGAAAAAACGCACCTCACTGAAGAACATCATCGGAGGCGACATTCTGGCCACAGACTTCTTCCGCCGCCAAGCCGGATTGTTGTTCCTTATCATGGTGCTTATCATTATTTACATCAACAACCGTTACGAATGCCAACTGCAACTGATAGAGATAGACAATCTTAAAAAAGAGCTGATAGACATCAAGTACGATGCCCTGACACGCAGTTCGGAATTGATGGAGCGGAGCCGCCAATCACGCATCGAGGAATACATCGCCACCAAAGAAAGCGATTTGCAGACTTCCACTAATCCACCGTACTTACTAAAATAATGGAGAATTGAGGATTAAAGTAATTTCAATAGTACATCGTAAATCGTTAAATCGTAAATAACATTGGCTGTAAATAAAAAAAACATAATGACCCGTTACTTCTTCGTCGTCCTACTCATGGGGCTGGTGGGGATAGCTATTGTTGTAAAAGGTGCCATGATTATGTTTGCCGAGCGACAGTACTGGCACGATGTAGCCGACCGCTTCGTAAAAGAGAATGTAACGGTGAAGCCCAACCGGGGAAATATCCTGTCCTCGGATGGCAAACTGATGGCAAGTTCGCTGCCAGAATATAAAATATATATGGACTTCATGTCCGGCGAAAGGGACGAGAAACGCCGCAAAAAGGACCAGCAGCGCAAGGATTCTATCTGGAAAGCCAATTTCGATTCTATCTGTATCGGGCTTCATCAGATTTTTCCGGACATCAGTGCCGCCACCTTCAAAAGCCATCTGCGCAAGGGGCGGGAGATGAAGAGCCGGAACTACAACATTCTTCCCAACCGCAACCGGCGCATCTCTTACATTCAGTATAAGGAAGCCAAACGGTTACCCGTATTCAAGATGAACAAATACCGAGGCGGTTTCCACGAACAGATATACAACCAGCGTAAAAAGCCGTTCGGTTCTTTGGCAGCCCAAACCCTGGGCCGTCTCTATGCCGATACAGCCATGGGAGCCCGTAACGGCATTGAACTGGCCTTCGACACCCTGCTGAAAGGACGGAACGGTATTACCCACCGTCAGAAGGTGATGAATAAATACCTGAATATCGTAGACCTTCCCCCGGTAGACGGTTGTGACATCATATCCACCCTCGACGTAGGCATGCAGGACATCTGCGAAAAAGCCCTGGTGGACAAGTTGAAGGAAATCAATGCCAACGTCGGGGTAGCCGTACTGATGGAAGTGGCTACCGGAGAAGTAAAGGCCATTGTCAACATGATGAAAGCCGGAGACGGCAATTACTACGAAATGAACAGTAATGCCATCAGCGATATGTTGGAACCGGGCTCCACCTTCAAGACAGCCTCCATTATGGTGGCACTGGAAGATGGCAAGATAACCCCAGATACCGAGGTAGACACGGGCAACGGTATTATGAATATGTACGGCAGCAAGATGAGGGACCACAACTGGCACCGGGGAGGTTACGGAAAGATAGATGTGACACGTATTCTGGAAGTTTCTTCCAATGTGGGTGTCTCCTACCTCATCGACAAGCACTACAAGGATAATCCGCAGAAGTTCGTGGACGGTTTGAAGCGCATGAGCATCGACCAACCGCTTCATCTGCAAATACCCGGTGAAGGGAAACCCAACATCAAAGGGCCTAAAGAGCGTTATTTTGCCAAAACGACTTTGCCGTGGATGAGTATCGGTTACGAAACCCAGGTACCTCCCATAAACATACTGACCTTCTACAATGCCATAGCCAACAACGGGGTCATGGTACGCCCCAAATTTGTGAAAGCAGCGGTAAAGGACGGTGAGGTAGTGAAAGAATATCCTACGGAAGTAATCAATCCCAAGATATGCTCCGACCATACCCTGACACAAATCCGCGAAATCCTTCGGAAAGTGGTATCGCAAGGATTGGCAAAACCCGCCGGCAGCAAGCAGTTCTCTGTATCGGGCAAGACGGGTACGGCACAGATTTCACAAGGAGCCGCCGGATATAAGTCGGGACGGGTGAACTACCTTGTAAGTTTCTGCGGATATTTCCCCTCGGAAGCACCCAAATACAGTTGCATCGTTTCCATCCAGAAGCCTGGGTTACCAGCTTCAGGCGGTCTGATGGCAGGTAGTGTCTTCGGGAAAATAGCAGAAAGAGTTTATGCCAAAGACCTGCGTTTTGACATACGCAGTGCCATAGACAGTACCACCAATGTGATTCCTCCCGTGAAAGCCGGAGAGATGAACGAAGCACTCCTTGTACTGAATGATTTGAAAGTGCCCGTTCAGAAACAGTTCGCCGGACAAAAGAAAAAGGAACAGTGGGGGCATACACAAGCAGCTCCGTCGGCAGTCATCCTGCAAGACCAGGAACCGGCCTCGGGCACCGTGCCCAGCGTGGTAGGTATGGGAGCGAAAGATGCTGTCTACCTTTTAGAGAGTAAAGGACTGAAAGTAAGGCTAAACGGCGTAGGACGGGTGAGGAACCAGTCCATAGCAAGCGGTAGCCGGATAGTGAAAGGACAAACCATAGCCCTGACACTACGTTAACATGAGAATAAACAAGATTTGGATATACACTATATATAATAAGGTATGAGATTAAGTGATTTGTTGCAAACAATACAGCCGGTCCGGATTACCGGAAGTACAAGCATGGAGATAACGGGGGTGAATATAGATTCCCGCCTGATAGGAACCGGACATCTGTTCATGGCCATGCGTGGTACGCAGACCGACGGGCATGCCTATATTCCGGCTGCCATCGATAAAGGGGCTGTTGCAGTATTGTGTGAAGAATTGCCGGAAGAGCTTAAGGCCGGCATCACCTACATTCAGGTGAAAGACAGTGAAGATGCCGTAGGGAAAGTGGCTACCACTTTCTATGGTGACCCTACATCCAAGATGGAACTCATCGGCGTGACCGGAACCAACGGAAAAACAACCGTTGCCACCTTATTATATAATACTTTCCGCTATTTCGGCTACAAGGTCGGACTGGTTTCCACTGTATGCAATTACATCGACGACCTGCCCGTACCGACCGAACACACCACCCCGGACCCGATAACCCTGAACCGCCTGCTCGGAGAAATGGCAGATTCCGGCTGCAAGTATGCCTTCATGGAAGTCAGTTCCCATTCCATTGCCCAGAAGCGCATCAGCGGTCTGAAGTTTGCCGGCGGTATTTTCACTAATCTGACCCGCGACCATCTGGATTATCATAAAACGGTGGAGAACTACCTCAAAGCCAAGAAAAAGTTCTTCGACGAACTGCCAAAAGGAGCTTTCAGCCTGACCAACCTGGATGACAAGAACGGACTTGTGATGACGCAGAATACCCGTTCGAAGGTATACACCTACTCTTTGCGTAGTCTTAGCGACTTCAAAGGCAAAGTCTTGGAGTCTCATTTCGAGGGAATGTTGCTCGACTTCAACAATCACGAACTGGCAGTACGTTTCATCGGAAAGTTCAATGCCTACAACCTGCTGGCGGTATTCGGTACTGCCGTATTGCTTGGCAAGAAAGAAGAGGATGTACTGGTTGCCCTCAGCACGCTGCATCCGGTAACCGGCCGCTTCGATGCCATCCGTTCACCGAAAGGCTACACCGCCATTGTGGACTATGCGCATACTCCAGACGCCCTGGTCAATGTATTGAACGCCATTCACGGAGTGCTGGAAGGAAAAGGGAAAGTGATTACCGTTGTGGGCGCCGGCGGCAACCGCGACAAAGGCAAGCGTCCCATCATGGCCAAAGAATCCGCCCGCTTGAGCGACCGGGTCATCATCACCTCCGATAACCCGCGCTTTGAAGAGCCGCAGGACATCATCAACGACATGCTGGCGGGACTGGATAAAGACGACATGCAGAAAACCATCAGCATCACCGACCGCCGCGAAGCCATCAAGACAGCCTGCATGCTGGCACAGCCGGGAGACGTGATTCTCGTTGCAGGCAAGGGGCATGAGAATTATCAGGAGATTAAAGGCGTGAAACACCATTTTGACGACAAAGAGATATTAAATGAGATAATGTGCTGATATGCCAATGTGCTAATTGCCATGCGTCATGTAGGATATTCATTCCTTTACCAGCAGATATACCAGACTATCAATTAGCATATTGGCACATTAGCACATTAAACAATTAAATAATTAACATCATGTTATACTATTTATTTCAATGGTTAGACAAATATGACTTCCCCGGTGCGGGCATGTTTGGCTATACATCCTTCCGTTCGTTGATGGCAATCATTCTGGCATTGCTCATTTCGAGTATCTGGGGAGATAAGTTCATCAATCTACTGAAACGCAAGCAGATTACTGAAACGCAACGTGATGCCAGCATCGACCCGTTCGGCGTAAACAAGGTGGGAGTACCCAGCATGGGCGGTGTCATCATTATTTTTGCCATACTCATTCCTTGCCTACTACTGGGCAAATTGAGCAATATTTATATGATATTGATGCTGATTACCACAATCTGGCTGGGGTCGCTGGGCTTTGCCGACGACTACATCAAGATATTCAAGAAGGACAAGGAAGGCCTGCACGGTAAGTTCAAAATCATCGGTCAGGTAGGCTTGGGACTTATCGTCGGACTGACTCTCTACCTCAGTCCGCAGGTGGTTATCCGCGAGAACATAGAAATAGAGAAACCGGACGGACAGATAGAAGTGGTGCATGCCGCCAAGGAAATCAAGGCAACACAGACCACCATCCCATTCTTCAAGAGCAACAACTTCGACTATGCCGACCTAGTGGGCTTCATGGGTGAACATGCCCAGACAGCAGGTTGGATACTGTTTGTGATTATCACGATTTTCGTAGTTACCGCCGTCAGCAACGGAGCCAACCTAAATGACGGAATGGACGGAATGGCGGCAGGGAACTCTGCCATTATCGGACTGACCTTGGGAATACTCGCCTACGTATCGAGCCACATTGAATATGCCGGCTACCTGAATATCATGTACATTCCCGGCTCGGAAGAACTGGTAATCTTTATCTGTGCCTTCATCGGTGCACTTATCGGCTTCTTGTGGTACAATGCCTATCCGGCCCAGGTATTCATGGGCGATACGGGCAGTCTGACCATTGGAGGAATCATCGCAGTATACGCCATCATTATTCACAAGGAACTGCTGATACCCATCCTTTGCGGTATCTTCCTGGTGGAGAACCTTTCGGTCATCCTGCAACGCCTCTACTACAAGGCAGGCAAGCGGAAAGGCGTGAAACAACGCCTCTTCAAAAGAACACCGATACACGACCACTTCCGCACTTCCATGAGCCTGATAGAGCCGGGATGCAGCGTAGTATTCACCAAACCGGACAAGCTGTTCCACGAATCCAAAATCACCATCCGCTTCTGGATTGTGACGATTGTATTGGCAGCGATAACGATTATAACATTAAAGATTAGATAATAATTATTCAATATGCTAATGTGCCAATGTGCTAATTGCCATGCGGCACGACAGCGCAGCTCATTAGCACATTGGCACATTAATCATATTAGTACATTATGAGAATTGTAGTATTAGGAGCTGGCGAAAGCGGCGCAGGCGCTGCCGTACTGGCCAAAGTGAAAGGATTCGACACGTTCGTCTCCGACATGTCCGCCATCAAAGACAAATACAAGGAACTGCTGGATAAATACGGCATTGCCTGGGAAGAGGGGCACCACACAGAAGAGCTGATTCTGAATGCTGACGAAGTAGTGAAAAGCCCCGGTATCCCCAACGACGCTCCGCTCATTATGAAATTAAAGGAAAAAGGTACGCCCATCATCTCTGAGATAGAGTTTGCGGGACGGTACACTGACGCAAAGATGGTCTGTATCACCGGCTCGAACGGAAAGACTACAACCACCTCGCTCATTTATCACATCTTCAAGAGTGCAGGCCTGAACGTCGGCCTCGCCGGCAACATCGGCAACAGCCTGGCCTTGCAGGTAGCCACGGAGCAGCATGATTACTACGTCATTGAGCTGAGTTCCTTCCAGCTGGACAATATGTATAACTTCCGTGCCAACATTGCCGTACTGATGAACATCACACCAGACCACTTGGACCGTTACGACCACTGTATGCAGAAATATGTGGACGCCAAATTCCGCATCACCCAAAACCAGACACCGGAAGACGCTTTTATCTTCTGGAACGACGACCCCATCATCAAGCGCGAGCTGGACAAGCATGGCCTGCGCGCCCATCTCTACCCGTTCGCTGCCGTGAAGGAAGACGGGGCCATCGCATACGTGGAAGACGGTGAAGTGGAAATCAACGAACCGATAGCCTTCAATATGGAGCAAGAGGAGCTGGCGCTGCACGGCACACACAACCTATACAATTCGTTAGCCGCCGGCATCTCGGCCAATTTGGCCGGCATCCGGAAAGAATATATCCGCAAAGCCTTGTCCGACTTCAAGGGAGTGGAACACCGGTTGGAGAAAGTAGCCACCGTACGCGGCGTGAGCTTCATCAACGATTCCAAGGCTACGAACGTAAACTCCTGCTGGTATGCCCTGCAAAGCATGACCGGCAAAACCGTACTTATCCTCGGCGGTAAAGACAAAGGAAACGATTACACGGAAATCGAAGACCTCGTACGCGAAAAGTGCTCTGCCCTGGTCTATTTGGGATTGCACAACGAAAAGCTGCACGCCTTCTTCGACCGTCTGGGACTGCCCGTAGCCGACGTGCAGACCGGCATGCAGGATGCCGTAGAAGCAGCCTTCAAGCTGGCAAAGAAAGGTGAAACCGTGTTGCTCAGTCCTTGCTGTGCCTCCTTCGACCTCTTCAAGAGCTATGAGGACCGCGGCAATCAGTTCAAAGCATGTGTCAGAGCACTATAAGATACGGATGCCGCAACAGTCCTATTACGCATCCCGTAACAAGAACGGCAACTTTTAATTCTTTAATTATTAATTTTTAATTTGCGAAGCATTGGATTTATTAAAGAGCATATTCAAAGGCGATAAAGTGATTTGGATTATTTTCCTTTTCCTTTGCCTCATCTCCATCACAGAGGTATTCAGTGCTGCCAGTACGCTGACCTACAAGAGTGGCGACCACTGGGGACCGATTACGCAGCACAGCATCCTCCTGATGGTAGGCGCCGTCATTGTAGTACTGGTACACAACATCCCCTATAAATGGTTTCAGGTGTTCCCGGTATTCCTGCTTCCGATATCCATCGGACTGCTGGCTTTTGTGATGCTGATGGGATTCATTACCGGCGACCGCGTAAACGGCGCAGCCCGCTGGATGACCTTCATGGGCATTCAGTTCCAGCCGTCAGAAATAGCGAAGATGGCCGTTGTCATCGTTACCGCCTTTATCCTCTCGAAAGGGCAGGATGAAGACGGTGCAAGTCCGAAAGCCTTTAAGCGCATCATGATTATTACCTGCATTGTCTGTGGCCTTATCCTGCCAGAAAACTACTCGACGGGAATGCTGCTCTTCGGAACGGTCTACCTGATGATGTTCATCGGGCGGGTATCTGCCAGGAAACTGCTGATACTGGGAGGAGGAATTGTGGCATTCGTAACAGTCTTTGTCGCCTTCCTGCTGGCCACGCCAGACAAGACATTGGAAAATATACCGATGGGGCACCGCTTCACCACTGTAAAATCCCGTATTGCAGACTTTACCAACAAGGAGGAAGTTCCTGCCGCCAAATTCGACATCGACGGCGACGGGCAAGTGGCACATGCCCGTATTGCCGTAGCTACGAGCAACGTTGTAGGCAAGGGTCCGGGAAACTCCGTACAGCGTGACTTTCTGAGCCAGGCATTCTCCGATTTCATCTATGCCATCATCATCGAGGAACTGGGACTGGTAGGCGGAATAGTCGTTGTGTTCCTTTATGTCTGCCTATTGGTGCGAGTGGGCCGTATCGCCAAAAAATGCGACCGCACTTTCCCCGCTTTCCTCATTACCGGAATAGCCTTGCTGCTCGTCACGCAGGCGCTGTTCAACATGATGGTTGCCGTAGGTCTGGCACCCGTCACGGGACAACCGCTTCCACTCATCAGCAAGGGTGGTACATCCACTTTCATCAACTGTGCCTACATCGGCATGATACTGAGTGTCAGCCGCTATACAGCCAAGCTGGAGGAACAGCGGATGCATGATGCGCAAGTGCCGATGCTGATAGATGCCGGAAATGCCGAGCACCCGGAACAACCGGCCGATAGCGAAGCACAGACAGCCGCCGAGCCGACAGCAAAGGTACTGAACAGTGATGCGGAGTTTGAATAACAGCCTCTCCCCCAACTCCTCCCCCGTAGGGAGGGGAGAAAAGAATAATAGAGTAATGGAGAGCATGCCAATAATACAAAAATAAAAAAGAACAAGAATATGAGTAAAGAGGCGAACAACTATACAACCCAAAGTAACTCTACCCCTCTCCCTACGGGGAAGGGGGTGAGGCTTATCATCAGCGGCGGCGGTACCGGAGGACATATCTTTCCGGCCATCTCCATCGCTAACGCCATAAAAGAGTTGTGTCCCGACGCGGAGATTCTCTTCGTAGGTGCCGAAGGAAGAATGGAAATGCAGCGTGTTCCAGATGCCGGTTACCGGATTATAGGCTTACCCGTTGCCGGATTCGACCGTAAACATCTGTGGAAGAACTTCTCCGTACTGCTGAAACTGATACGAAGCCAGTGGAAAGCACGGAGCATCATCAAGGAGTTCCGCCCGCAAGTAGCCGTCGGTGTAGGTGGCTATGCCAGTGGTCCTACGCTGAAAATGGCGGGCATGATGGGTATTCCCACGCTGATACAAGAACAGAATTCCTACGCCGGTGTCACCAACAAGCTGCTGGCACAGAAGGCATGCAAGATTTGCGTGGCCTACGAAGGTATGGAAAAATTCTTCCCGGCAGAAAAGATAATCATGACAGGTAATCCGGTGCGCCAGAACTTGCTCGGACATTCCATCCTGCACGCAGACGCCGTAAAGTACTTCGGATTGAACCCGGAAAAGAAGACTATCCTCATTCTGGGCGGCAGTCTTGGAGCGCGTACCATCAACCAGACATTGACTGCCGCATTAGCTACAATCAAGGCAAACGCCGATATACAGTTCATCTGGCAGACCGGAAAGTATTACTATCCACAGGTGACAGAAGCCGTACGGGCAGCAGGAAAACTTCCGAATCTGTATGTGACGGACTTCATTAAGGATATAGCAAACGCCTATGCCGCTGCCGATCTGGTGATTTCACGTGCCGGAGCCGGTTCCATCTCCGAGTTCTGCCTGCTGCACAAGCCGGTCATCCTGGTTCCCTCACCCAATGTGGCCGAAGACCATCAGACTAAGAATGCCCTAGCACTGGTAGACAAACAGGCAGCCATCTACGTCAAAGACAGCGAAGCGGAAAAGACATTGGTAGATGTTGCTTTAACCACCGTCAATGATGAGCGGAGATTAAAAGAATTAAGCGAGAATATAGCCAAGCTGGCTTTACCCGATTCTGCGAAAATCATCGCGCAGGAAGTGATAAAACTGGCGGAAGCAAAGAACTAATCGATTCATACAAATACTAAAGATAGAAGAAATGAATATCGAAACTATAAAATCAGTTTATTTCGTAGGTGCCGGCGGTATCGGTATGAGTGCCCTTGTACGCTACTTCCTCTTCAAAGGCAAGGTAGTGGCCGGTTACGACCGTACCCCTACTCCATTGACTGAAACCCTGATTGCCGAAGGCGCACAAATACATTATGAAGAAAACGTCGACCTGATTCCCGAAGCCTGCAAAGACAAGGAAAGCACGTTAGTCATATACACGCCCGCCGTTCCGCAGGAACATGAAGAAATCGTTTATTTCCGCAACAACGGATTCGAAATACAGAAACGCGCCCAAGTATTGGGAACGATTACCCATTCGAGCAAAGGTCTGTGCGTGGCAGGTACTCACGGAAAAACAACCACATCGACGATGACAGCCCATTTGCTCCATCAATCGCACGTGGAATGTACCGCTTTTCTCGGAGGAATCTCGAAGAACTACGGCACCAACCTGCTACTCTCTCAAACAAGCCCTTACACGGTGATTGAAGCAGATGAGTTCGACCGTTCTTTCCACTGGCTGTCGCCCTATATGACCGTAATTACATCTACCGACCCCGATCATCTGGACATCTACGGAACAGAGCAAGCCTACCTGGAAAGTTTCGAACATTACACCACGCTAATCCAACCGGGTGGCGCACTGATTATCCGCAAAGGCATCTCTCTGCAACCCAAAGTGCAGCCGGGCGTTCGTGTCTATACTTACTCACGCGACGAGGGTGACTTCCACGCAGAAAACATCCGCATCGGAAACGGAGAAATATTCATCGACTTCGTAGCCCCGGATACCCGGATCAACGACATCCAGTTAGGAATCCCAGTAAGTATCAACATTGAGAACGGAGTAGCTGCCATGGCATTGGCACACCTGAACGGAGTGACCGATGAAGAAATAAAAAGAGGCATGGCAAGTTTCCGCGGAGTAGACCGCCGGTTCGACTTCAAGATAAAGAACGACCGGGTAGTCTTCCTGAGCGACTATGCACATCATCCCTCTGAAATCAAACAGAGCGTGTTGTCTATGCGCGAACTTTACAAGGACAAGAAGATCACAGCCATCTTCCAGCCGCACCTTTACACCCGTACCCGCGACTTCTATCAGGACTTTGCCGATAGCCTGTCGCTACTCGACGAAGTGATTCTGGTAGACATCTATCCGGCACGTGAAGCACCGATTCCGGGCGTTACCAGCAAACTGATTTATGACAATCTCCGTCCGGGCATTGAAAAAAGTATGTGCAAAAAGGAAGATATACTGAACATTCTGAAAGATAAAAACATTGAAGTATTAATCACTCTAGGAGCCGGAGACATCGACAACTATGTCCCCGAAATAAAGAAAGAACTGGAAAGAATGAAGAATGATGAATGAAGAATTGGCTGCACCATTACGCTGCATAGTAATTCTTCATTCTTCATTTTTAGTTCTTCATTTAATTAAACGTTT
>OGQC01000878.1_pt1 | contig 14368 bp, 13 predicted proteins | sample 1553081 | NCBI WGS metagenome assembly OGQC01 (sample SAMEA2580267, study PRJEB22360) | human gut metagenome | biome: human gut; feature: human-associated habitat; material: faeces | place: Denmark | collected 2008/2010
GCTCTGCGGGAGGCAGTGGATAAACTGTTTCCAGATGAGAAAACGTATGAGACAGCGGCGGTGATTGTACCGGATGAGAAGACGGCGGAACGGACTTATTTGATTTTGCGGGAGATTCTGTCGGAAAAAGATTTTGACTGTGAGAAGCGGCTTTCTTGGCTGAACCGTGACAGCTCCAGTTTTAAGAAAGGACTGACGGTTACCACATTTTATCTGGCGAAAGGGCTGGAGTTTGATCAGGTGTTCTCGATTTTCCCGAAGGACGAGAAACGGGAGATAATGATGCAGGCGCAGTATATTGCAGCGACCAGGGCATTGCATGAGCTGAGAGTGTATCATATTTAAAAACAGGGAGATCCTCCGAAAAAATTCGATTGGATCTCCCTGTCATTTTTATTTTCGATCAGATATGATAGAATCCTGCGGACTGTGCCGGGATGGTGATGGTTCCGTCTTTGGATTCTGCTTTTCCTCCGATCGTGTAGAGGGCATCCTTCAGCTCTGCACTGTATGGGAAGGACTGCTCTTTGTCGGATGGGTTGATGATGACGAGGACTTTTTCACCCTCAGCCTCACGGACGTATGCCAGCGGATACTGGTTTTTCTCTGCATAAACGAACTCGATGGTTCCGCGGCTTAAGAGTGCTTTGCTGCTCTGGCGGATCTGGATGAGTTTTTTAACTTCGTGGTACAGGGAATCCGGATCGGCCATCTGTGCTTTTGCAGTCGGACGGTCTTTGCCCGGATCCATGGTGATGTAGAGGTCGCTGGCCGGTGCGCTGGAAAATCCTGCGTTGGTGCTGTCATCCCACTGCATCGGAGAACGGGAACCGGTGCGGTTGTATCCGCCCTCAACGGATTTCAGGCCTTCGACGTAGCGCATACCGATTTCATCACCGTAGTAGATGAACGGCGCACCTGGCATGGAAAGAAGGAAAGCGAAAGCAATTTTCAGCTCATCCCCCTGCAGACGGCGTGCCAGACGGTCCATATCATGGTTTCCGGACGGGATGCAGATCAGGCCTTTCTGTGCGGTCTTATTGTAGTTGGTTTTGTAGGTCTCTACAAACTCAGAGATATCTCCTTTTCCGCGTTTGGAGAAGAATGGCTCATCGCAGCGGAACAGATCGTTGTAATGGGACGGTCCAAAGTGAAGCAGGAAGTCCATGTGGAAGCCGCCCTGTAAGGATTTGTCCGGCTCGCCCCACTCGGATACCATGGCTGCATCCGGGAACTCGGCGTCGAGGAATTTCCGTACCTGCTGCCACAGGCGGATGGTTCCTTTGCCTTCCTGATCGTTCTTTACCAGGGAGCCCGCCATATCGACACGGAAGCCGTCGCAGCCCATGTTCAGCCAGAATCTCATGACATCTTCCATCGCTGCCAGCGTTGCCTGCGGTCCCTCATCATCAAAGGACTGCTGCCACGGTTTTTCCGGATCCGGCTGATAAAAGCCGTAGTTCAGGGCCGGCTGGTTGGAGAAGAAGTTGATGGCGCAGGCGCCGTCGCGCTCGGAAATGCCGCGCAGGCTTCCCATTCCTTCCGGTGCTTCCCATACGTTATTGGTCCATACGTAGCGGTCTGTAAATTCATTGCGGTCTGCTTTCATGGATTCTTTGAACCATGGATGTTCAACAGATGTATGGCCCGGAACCAGGTCGAGCAGAACGTGCATGTCACGTTTGTGTGCCTCTTCGAAAACTCTCTTCAGATCCTCATTCGTTCCGTAGCGCGGTGCAACGCGGCAGTAATCTGCGACATCGTATCCTGCATCACCGAATGGGGACAGGAAGCACGGGTTGATCCAGATGGCGTTGCAGCCCAGCTCCTTGATGTAGTCTAATTTTTCAATGATACCCTGGAAATCTCCGATTCCGTCGGCGTTGGTGTCGTTGAAGGACTGCGGGTAAATCTCATAAAATACTGCGTTATCTAACCATTTTGACATTTTTTCTTTTCCTCTTTCGCTCTTATTTCTGCTGTATTTTCGTCGTTGCAGCAAGTGTTTCTATATGATATATTACTACTGTATCCGCTGAAATACCAGTAATTTCCTATTTCATTCTAATACTATTCTATGATTTTATGCATGCCGCGCTCTGCCATTTCCGGCATTTTACGGACATGCTTTTTGGAGGAGGATTTTATGATGCTTTCTGCTGCGAAAGAAAAACGCCAGCACGGCTCCATGCAGGTTCCCTACAGTTATTATGACTGCCGGATACTCGACTATTTTCCCGGCGTACCGCTGCACTGGCACGGGGAGATGGAGCTGAATTATATCAAACGCGGAACGGGGTATTTTCAGTATGAGGACCGTCTGCTTACGGCGCATACCGGTGATATTTTTCTGATTCAGCCGAACCTCGTACATGCCATTCTGCCCGCCGAGCAGGAGTCGATGTTTTATGATACGATTGTTTTCCACAAGAATATGCTGATCGGCGGGTATGACGACCGCAGCTACACGGAAATTCTGCAGCCGTTTTTCTCCGCCCGGCGCCGCATCCAGGCACCGATTTCACCCGAACATTCCGGTTATGCTGCACTTTCTGCATCCGTCCAGCAGATTTTCCGCTGCATCCGTGAAAACTCTGCTGTCTCCGATCTTCTGCTGAAAAGTGAGCTGCTCCGCTTCTTCTATCTGCTCGCCGCATCGCCGGAACTCTGCACCGATCGTCCCGCCATGCCTGCGTCTGCTGAAAACCTGCGGCCTGTGCTCGCCTATATCCAGGAGCACTTCGCCGACCCAATTACCATAGAGGAACTTGCCAGGCTGTCGCATTTGAGCAAAAGCTATTTTATGAGCTGTTTTAAGCAGACCTTCGGACTCGGGGCCGTTGAATATCTGACACAGTTTCGGATCAAAGCCGCCTGCGAGGCGCTGCGCAGTACGACGCAGAGTGTGTCCGAAATCGCGTACGACAATGGTTTCCGCAACCTTTCCAACTTCAACCGGCAGTTCCGAAGCAAAGTGGGATGTACGCCGCAGATGTATCGGAAGGAATTTCAAAATCCGTAAATTCAAAAAGGGATGCATCAAAATATGCATCCCGAAAATCTATCTCTGATCCTATTTTTATTCCGTAATCTCCGGTACCGACGGAACATCTTTATCTTCTTCCCGCCAGCTCCCAGAATGCGACAGCGCTCGCCGCAGCGACGTTCAGTGAATCCACACCGTGTGTCATCGGAATCAGCACGGTTGCATCTGTTTCAGCGATCGTATCACTTGCCAGTCCGTCACCCTCGGTTCCGAGCAGAATGGCGAGCTTTTCATGCGTTTTCAACGACGGATCATCCATCGGAACGGAGTCTTCTTTTAATGCCATCGCAACGGTATAAAATCCAAGTTCCTGCAGTGCAGCAATTCCCTGCTCCGGCCAGTAACTGCCGCCTGGCAGCACGGTCCACGGGACCTGGAAGACATTTCCCATGCTCACGCGGATGGCGCGGCGGTACAGCGGGTTGCTGCAGCCTGATGTGAGGAGCACGGCATCGATGCCAAGCGCGGCGGCAGAACGGAAAATCGCACCGACATTCGTCGGGTTCACGACATTTTCCAGAATCGCCACGCGGCGGGCATTCCGGCAGATTTCCTCCATAGCCGGAAGCGTGCGGCGGTGCATCGCGCAGAGCATGCCGCGCGTGAGGGCAAAGCCTGTGAGCTGTTCCAGCACCTTCGTCTCTGCTGTATAGACCGGCGCGTCCGGGCAGTGCGCAAAGAGTGCTTCGTTTGCGGCAAGCTCTGCGCTTCCGGCAAGGAACGAAACCGGTTCATATCCGGCATCCAGCGCACGCTCGATGACACGCGGACTCTCCGCAAGAAAAAGGCCTGGCTGCGGTTCATAATAGTGCAATAACTGCGGTTCTGAAAGACGCGCATACACGTCGAGCTCCGGCTCCGCAAAGTTTTCGATTTTTCTGATCTCTGACATAATATTGATTTCCTTTTGCGTTTTCTCTTTGTTTTACTATGTTCTATTGTAGCAATCCCGCTCCCGTTTCGCAATCCATTCTTTTTCCCGCCGGTGCCGTTCCCCGCACCATTCGCCAAACCGTGCTTCCAGCACGCATCGAATTTTCTTGTTTATCTATCTTTTCAAAAAATTTCTCAATTTCCTCTTGCCAAACGCCGCCGGAGACGTTATAATAATCGACGGTTCAAAATTAAAAACTGCAGAAAAGATTGGTATCAGATTGGAAACGGCACAAGTGCATTGCTTGGTTAACGAACAACACATGTGTCTTTTTTGCGCCCATTTTTCAAAATTGCAAAGAAAAGGAGAACAATCGATGCCAAAAACAAAATTTCAAAACGTTGTATTTACCCTCATGATGTCCTTTCTGATGGTCTATGCCATGATCTGCTACAACATTTCCATGAACATCGGCGGAATGACAAATCAGGTCTTTCTGATAGCGTTTCACGAGATGATAATCATGTGGCCGGCCGCTTTTATCCTCGAGTTTTTCCTCGTGGATCATCTGGCTCACAAATTAGCTTTTTGCATGGTAACACCGCAGGATCGTCCGATCGTAATCACGCTGGCAATTTCCATTATGATTATTGCTATTATGTGTCCGATTATGAGTTTTATTGCAACGCTGCTGTTTAAAAATGCCGGAAAGGAATTCGTTGCTGTCTGGCTCCAGACCACGTTTTTAAACTTCCCGGTTGCCTTCTTCTGGCAGCTCATGTACTGCGGACCCTTCATCCGTTTTCTGTTCCGCAAACTGTTTCCGGAAAAATAAGAAAAGATATCCACAAAGGCGAACCGCTTTTCCCCTCTCTTTCCACAATTTCTGTGGACAGACGGTGCAAAATGGTTCGCCTTCTGTGGATATCTTTTGTTTTCTTCCGGGATTACTCCTGCGGTACCGGATTGGATACGCTGACTACATGATCATACCAGGTTCCTTTTTTACCAATGATCGCAACATTGAAATCCTCGTCCAGTTTTTCTACCGGGATATCAAAGCCGTACACTTCATCTGTGGTTCCGTCAGAATACGTTATCTCATCTGTGGTCGGCTCGATCAGCTCTGCGCCGTCTGCCTGTGCTTCTTCTTTTGTTCCCACAAAGACATTGACAATGTTTTGGGATACCAGGCTGACGTGGATGGTCATTTTTCCGTCTTTTACCGTCAGGACACCCTTTCCTTCTTTTGCTTCATTGACATGGAACATATTGCTGTCTGTATTGAAGTCTGCCGTATACGTACCGTCTTCCAGCTCTGATGCGCTGCTTTCTCCTGCAGTCTCCGCTGCCGATGCGCTTTCTGCTGAAACATCTGATGTGGATGTACTGCTCTCTGCCTTAGATGCATCCTGTACAGAAGCGGAAGATGCGTCTGCCGCAGAAGACGCAGATACTGCAGATGCAGAAGATGACGCTGCATCCTTTCCGCCACATGCGCCGAGCATGGATACAGTCAGTGCTGCTCCAAGAAAAAGAACTGCCAATTTTTTTCTCATAATAAAATTCCTCCTTGTATCACCTTGAAGCGGATCTTTTTCATCCGCTCAACTTAAAATCCGACAGCACACTGAGTCTCTTCAGCCGTACTGCCGGATCTTATTTTACTCTATTTTACGTTCGGAATGCAACCCCTAATTATTCAGCATCGTCCTGAACGCCGTTGCCGTCCATAGCTGCCTTGGTATGCTGTACATACAGCTGCTCAACAGCATCAATTCTTCCAAGACCTTCGATCTGAGTGTCGATCTCGTCGAATGCACCGGATGCCTCAAACTGGCTCTTCCAGGAATCCTCATCCTCGCCTGCCATATCGTTGTTTGCGTGGTCACCTGCAACAACCATCAGCGGCCGAAGAATTACTTTCTTGTATCCGGCTGCTTTTACTGCCTCGATCACGTTCTCGCAGGCGGTCTCTTCCGGCTTGCCCTCAACGGTTCCGATGAATACGTTTTTGTATCCAAGAGTATCCATCTGTGTCTGCATCTGGCTGTAGGTTACATTTGCAGTGTGGGAAGTACCATGTCCCATAAATACGAAAGCAGTGCCGTCCTCTGCTGCTGCATCCAGACTGTCATAATTTGCAGATTTTACTGCCTGTGCCGTGATTGCTTCTGCAACGGCCTGTTTGTCCTCGTTGATTACGGTAGCGTCACTTCCAACCTCGCCAAGCAGCGGCTCTGCGATGGTTACGGACTCAAATTTATCCTTGTAGCCATCTACTGCTTCTTTCAGCTCATCGTACTCTGCTCCGTGCATCAGGTGAGTCGGCTGGATAATCAGGTTCTTCACGCCATTGCTTACGGCTCTTTCCAGTGCCTGATCCACGTTGTCGATCTTCTCGTCATCGCGGGCCTGTACATGGTTGATGATGATCTGTGCGGTGAAGGCACGTCTTACGGACCAGTCCGGATATGCAGCCTGCAGAGCTTTCTCAACGCCTCCGATATCCTCAGCACGGCTGTCGTTGAAGGAAGTACCAAAGCTTACAACCAGAAGCTCATTCTCGCCGATCTCGTCTCCGTTTAACGGATCATCCTTGGATGCATCACCTGTGTCTCTTCCGAAGTAATCCGGATCTGCGTTCTCGCCTTCTACGAGTTCTTTCTGTGCGTCTGTCAGGGCATCCCATGCCTCTTTTGCTTCTTTGCACTGCTCGTCGGTGTTATCATTTCTTTCCTGTACATAAATTGCGTCAATCAGAGCTGCCACTTTATCTGCTGCCTCCTGGTCTGCATCTGCGGATACCTCTTCAGATGCAGAAGATGCGCTTACGCTGCTGCTTGCTGCTGTGGTGTCTTCCTCAGATGCGGAAGATGCACTTACGCTGCTTGTTGCTGTGCTGCTTGCGCTGCTGCTGGATGTGTTGTTGCTTCCGCATGCGCCGAGCATAGATGTTACCATAGCTGCTGAAATTAAAGCGACTACAAGTTTCTTTTTCATTTTTGTTTTCCTCCCATTTGCTGGTATCTTTGCAACAACCAATATCGGGGACGTTTTACATTTCAAACTATGAGAAACACGCTCCGCGAGTTTCTCAAGTTATCGCGGCAGTCGCTAAGGTCTCGTGCAAGCACGGACTTTGGCTCGTTGCCCGCGTAAATAGAAAGAAGCCCTTTCGTTTTTCAACGAGGGGCTTCCAGTATTTTCATCACAAAGAAAACCATTTCACCCGCTGTGGGGCAAATGTCCGCTTTCCTGTTTTGTACTGCCAGTTCCTCGTGACACGAACGTAACGTTCCTGTACTGCGAAAGGCAGGTCTCCCGGCTCATTGCTTCAGGATTTGACTCCAGCGCATCGATCTCCTTCCCGGTTTCCCAGTGGATCATTCCTCTGCTTGCAAAATACGGTGACGAGCTCGTGCAGGATTCACACCTGCTTCCCTTTTCACCGGACACGTATGTCCGACACCTTACACATCGATATTTAATTGTCTTTTCTTTAACGACTGTTAGTGTAGCACATCGTCTTTTCTCTGTCAAGTGCCGTAAAATCAGGAAATCCGGCCATTTTCCATTTTATATACCACATTCGCGACGTTCATCGTGGACACTCTGTGCGATACGAGCACAATGGTTTTCTCTTCTGCCGATTCTTTTAGGGATTTCAGAATAATTCCTTCATTTAAGGAATCAAGATTCGATGTCGGCTCGTCCAGCAGGATCATGGATGCGTCATGCAGGAATGCCCGCGCGATACCGATCCGCTGTTTTTCTCCGCCGGACAGCGTATCGCCGAGTTCTCCGACTTCGGTGTCGTAGCCGTTTGGCAGTGTCATGATGAAATCATGTATGGACGCCTTCTTCGCCGCCTCCATAATTTCTTCCCGCGTCGCGCCGGGTTTTGCAATAGCGATGTTGTTCGCAATCGAATCGTGGAACAGATGTGTCTCCTGCGTCACATAGCTTTCCATATCGCGCAGATGCTTCATCGGGATTTCGCGGACATCGGCTCCGTCCACGGAAACGCGCCCCGTCTGGACATCCCAGAAGCGCATCAGAAGTTTTAAGATCGTCGATTTTCCGGAACCGCTCGCGCCGTGGATGCCGGTGATTTTTCCCGGTTCCAGTTTCAGCGAATACTGATCCAGAATCGTCTCGTCTTCGTAGGCAAACGTTACATTCTGCGCCTCGGCTCCTACAAATGCGTGGTCACCGCCGGATGCCGCATCTCCCGGAATTTCTTCCACCAGCGGCGCTTCCTCGAGAAGGGAAAGCACACGCTCGCCGCTTGCCAGCGTCTGATTCAGGTTATTCGACAGGCTGGACAGCGCCACGACCGGGCCGAAGGAACCCATCATCGCGATTGTGCAGGTCAGGACTCCCTCAAATCCAATCCCGCCTTTCGTGTAAAGATAGATCGTCAGTGCCAGCATGCCGAACGATGCCAGAAGAATCACCATGTTGGTGGCAGACCGCTGGGAGCCTTCCATGCGGCTTAAGTTTTCCTGCACAGAAACCAGTTCTTTCGACCGCTCTGACATCTGCTCTTTCCGTTTTTCGCCCTGTCCGTACTGAATCGTCTCGTCGAGGCCACGCAGGGAATCCAGCACGAAGCTGTTCAGCTCGCCAAAGCCTGTCCGGAACTCCATTCCTTTCTGGCTTCCGCGCTTTCCGTTCCACATCGGGATCACAACGCCGACCGTCAGATACGCCGCAAGTGCAAGCAGCCCTGCCAGAACATGGTATCTTCCAATGAAGCACACCATAATCAGAGAAGTTAATGCTGCAATCGCAATCGGGGAAATCGTATGCGCATAGAATACTTCCAGAAGTTCGATATCGGTTGTGATAATCGAAATCAGATTTCCTTTGTCCCGTCCTTCCAGCTTCGCCGGGCAGAGCTTCCGCAAAGCTGCAAACACTTTATGGCGGATGATCGCCAGCAGTTTAAAAGCAATAAAGTGGTTGCAGTACTGCTCCGCATAATGCAGAATGCCGCGCAGCACCGCGATCACGATCATCACCGTGAGTATCGTTTTTACCGGAGTATGTACAAGCCACATGTTTTGCACCGAAAGGCTCGTCCCTGCCGCGCCCGTCAGTAAGCCGTGCACGATGACCTGTCCTGCCAGAATCGTCAGGAAGATCGCACATAAATATCCCATTGTTCCAAGAATAATTGCCGCCATCATAATATGAAGCAATGGCTTCACCAGCCCGATCAGGCTTCCCATAATCCGGAGGGCGCTTCTGCGTTTTGCTGTATTTTTCTTCTCGTTCATCATGCATTCCCCTCCTTTCCATAGTTTTCCAGTACCATCTGGCTGTCGTACAGATGACGGTATGCGCCGTTCTGTTCCATCAGTTCCGCATGCGTTCCACGCTCGCAGATGATACCGTTTTTCAGGAAATAAATCTGATCTGACTGTACGACGTTCGCAAGGCGGTGGGAAATCAGCAATACCGTTTTCGTCTTTGCGAGTTCATGAATCACATTCATGATCATCTCTTCACTCTCGACATCAATATTCGATGCGGCTTCATCAAAGATATACACCGCACTGTCGCTCCGAAGCAGCGCCCGCGCAATCACAAGACGCTGGCACTGGCCGCCGGAGAGGTTTCCTGCTTTTTCGAGAAGCTCTGTCTGCAGTCCGTTCTGTGTCTGTAAGAATCCCAGCAGATTGACTTTCTGCAGAACCGCCTCCATCTCCTCCTTCGTCGCATCCGGTTTCGCCATGCGCAGGTTCTCTTCTACGTTTCCTTTAAATAAGTAACTATTGTGGCGGACCAGAACAACGTGCTTCATCAGATCCGTCTCAGCGACTTCCGAGAGCGGCACACCGCCCAGGGTGATGCGCCCTGTATATCCACGGTTCTTTGCCGCAAGGATACCCGCGATCGTACTCTTTCCGCAGCCGGATTCGCCGACCAGTGATACAAAACTGCCCGCCGGGAGCGTCAGGTCAATGCCTTTTAAGATTTCCCGGTCCTCTTCATAGGAAAAATGTACATCCTCCAACACGACATCCAGCGGTCCGTCCGGCAGCGTCCGCTCTCCCGTCTGCGGCTCCGGCAGATCGAGGATTTTGAAAATCTTGTCACTCGCCGCCATGCCGTTCATCGCGATGTGGAAGAATGATCCGAGCAGACGAAGCGGCAGGAAAAACTCGCTCGCCAGCAGCACAATGCAGAGCGTGCCGGACACGGTGAGGTTTCCTTTCAGAAATTCCGATACCGCCACCGCCATGCCAACCGCCGCGCCGCCGTATGCTACGATGTCCATCACGCTCGTTGAGTTGAGCTGCATCGTCAGAACTTTCATCGTGATCCGGCGGAAGTTCTGGGATTCCACATCCATCTCGTCGGCTTTCTGCTGGTCGGCCTGATAAATTTTTAATGTCGTCAGACCCTGCAGATTTTCAAGGAAGGAATCGCCAAGGCCGGTGTAAATGCTCCAGTATTTGTTCAGAAGCTTCTTCGCAATCTTCTGCACAACCACAATCGAAATCGGGATCAGCGGCACACAGATCAGAAGAATCACGCTCGCTTTCATGCTCACCCGGCAGAGGATCACAAACAAGGTGAGCGGCGCAATCAGGCTGTAGAACAGCTGCGGAAGATACTTTCCAAAATAGGTTTCGAGCTGCTCCACGCCTTCCGTGGATACCTGTACGACCTCCGAGGATGATACCTGTTCGCTGTAGGATGCCCCCAGTTTCAGCATTTTCTCATAAATTTTCTCACGCAGAATCCGTTTCACATCCACACACGCAAGATACGACGACCGCGCGCCCATCCGCTCGCAGAAAAAGCGGATCACAACAACAATTGCCAGTGTAAAAATCGTCCGTTTCACAGCCGCTGCCGTTACCGCACCATACACGACCCGTTCCAGCAGATCGGCAACCGTAAATACCGCGATCACCTGCGACAGAAGCGCCGCCCACTGCCACAGAATCGTGTACACGATATACTTTTTCGCGTGGGACAGCAGCCCCACCAGTCTTGTTTTAATCATAAGTACCTCTCTTTTATGCTTTTGCTTTTCGCTTCTCTCTCATGCTGCAGATTAAATGCCAGATAGCTAAAATCGGATGATACAGCAGCATCCTCGGCCCCGAAAACCGCATAACGGCGCGGATCTTTTCCCGCATTTCCGGCTTGTAGCAGTGTACTTTGCAGTTTGCGCAGAATGTTTTCTGTTCCATGAAGGGACATTTCTGGCTCCGCTGTTTTGCATAGTCCGCTAATTTCTGACATTCCGGACACATCCCGCCGGATGCATGCCCCTCTTTTCCATGGTTCTTCCGGCAGTACAGGCGGATCATCTCTTCCACGACGTACTGTTCTTTCTGCCGCTTTTTTTCTACTTTGTTCATTTTGTTTCTCCTAGGATATGATCTTCTGTTTTTACGGTTTTGACCCGCAGGAAGAAATACAAAATATGGCACATCCATACCACAGCAATACAGATTCTTCCAATCGGCACATTCTTCATAGCAAAAAAGCCGATCGCCATCACAACCGTTACCATCCCGATAATTTTACATTTCGTTCCTACCGTCATCGCCCGATGCTGTACGAAGCTGTCGAGATGCTTCTTATATGATTGGGTCCCAATAAACCAGCTGTGCAGCCGTTCCGAACTTTTCGCAAAGCAGAACAGGGTTGCCATATAGAATGGAACTGTCGGCAGAATCGGAAGCACAATGCCGATGGTACCAAATCCCAGGCACAGAAAACCGAGTACGATCCAAAATATTTTAAATGGACTCTTCACAATTTTCCTCCTTTCTCACCGAATATTAAAATAGAAAAATAGCCGCTCATGGTTCTTGCGAATACATGAGCGGTTAGTTGTCGCTTACGCTAGTTATAGATTAACATTATTTAACTTTCATGTCAAACACATTTCACTCCTGAGAGAACGCTCCTCTGCTTGCAGAATAACTGCTGTTATTTCAACTCACGAAGTGTGATACATCATACTCTAAATAATTCCACCAATGTTTGAAGATTCAACTCACGGAGGGCGACAAAGGAATCGGGCCGGTTGTGTGGGGACGCATCATTTCAACTCACGCCCTCACGGAGGGCGACGCTGCGCCTTCAGTTCATCCGTCAATCCATTGATGTTATACTCAATATACGGGTGCTGCCATAACGGTAGGCGGTTAGTCCTTCTACGGAGGGACTGTGACTCTCCGATTACATAGAAACCCTTTATATGGGAATTCCTTGGAAAGGAGGGCTAAGCCATGAGTATTATCGACTTCATAGCAGTTGTAAGTTTCGGCTTAACCTGCTTTAGCCTTGGATACAACTTCGGCAAAGATACTGCGAAATCACAAAAATAGCCGCCCAGTCCTGCAAACTTTGGCGACTATTTTTACATAAACCAATAAATATGGACTAACCGTCTATCGGTAGCACTCTTTTCAATATCATAATATCATGCATTTCAGAATATGTCAAAATCTTCTTTTCACATATCCCGAAATCTCCGATACCTCTCCTCTACCAGTTCTTCCCCATCCATCTTCTCATACTTTTCCAGGAATCTCAGAATTTTGCCTCTCAATTCTTCACACACCACTGGCATTGTGTCCACCGTAAACTCCCCCGGCTCTTCCACAATCTCTTCTACAATTCCCAGTTTCTTCAAATCCCCCGCCGTCAGCTTCATCACCTCGGCGGCCTCCGGCGCGCGTTTGCCGTCTTTCCACAGGATGCTTGCAAATCCCTCCGGCGACAGGATGGAGTAGATGGCATTCTGCATCATCCACACTTCATCCGCCACGGCGAGTGCCAGTGCACCGCCGCTGCCGCCTTCTGAAATGACAATAGAAAGAACCGGCGTTTTTAACGCTGACATTTCATACAGGTTCCGCGCAATCGCCTCGCCCTGGCCGCGTTCTTCGGCTTCCATTCCGCAGAAGGCGCCTGGGGTGTCTACGAGACAGATAACAGGCCTGTGGAATTTTTCGGCCTGTTTCATCAGGCGCAGAGCCTTGCGGTAACCCTCCGGCCCCGGCATTCCAAAGTTGCAGGCCAGATTTTCTTCCAGCGTGGAGCCCTTGCGGTGGCCGATGACCGTCACCGGCATCCCGTGGAAACGGGCCACGCCGCCCAGAATGGCCGCGTCCTCCTTGCACTGCCGGTCGCCGCGCTGCTCAAAGAAATCCGTGAACAGGGCAGAGATCGTCTCGTCGATGTGCGGACGCTCCGGGTGACGGGCCAGAAAGACCCGGTCCTCGGCAGTCAGCGGGCCGCAGGAGCGCAGGATCTCGTCCTCTTCCACAGCCAGCTCTGCCAGCTCGGAGGCATGGGCCGTGATGGCATCCATCTCGTTGCCGCTGCCTTTCAGCGCGGCGATCTGGGCATCCAGCGGAGCTAGCTGCTCTAAAATTTCCTTGATCATTCGTGTTTTCCTCCTGCATGGAGCTGCAAGATCTGGATCAGGGTATCCCGCAGCTGGCTGCGGGGCACCACCTGATCCACAAAGCCGTGTTCCATCTGGAATTCGCTGCGCTGGAACCCGGCGGGCAGTTTTTCACCGATGGTCTGTTCAATGACGCGCGGCCCGGCAAAGCCGATGAGTGCCCCGGTGAGCTTGTCCTGCGCGTCGGCTGTCTCGGCTGATTTGCCGCAGACACCCGCTTTTCCGGTGCAGGCCGTGCAGTTTGCCGCCTGCTCGCATTGATAACAGAACATCATTTCGTCCATGCAAAAACCTCTTTTCGTTTGATGGGAGGAGTATGGACGAAGCGGTTTGTAAATATGCAAAAAGGGCCGCACCCTTATGCGGGATGCGGCCCTTATTACGCTTTACGATTCAATCAAGCCTTGGCAGCTTTGATCTCCTTGATCAGCTCGGGAACGACCTTGTACAGATCGCCGACGATGCCGTAGGTGGCAACATCGAAGATGGGGGCGTTCTCGTTCTTGTTGATGGCGATGATGTTCTCGGAATCCTGCATACCGGCAACGTGCTGGATGGCACCGGAGATGCCCAGTGCAACGTAGATGCGGGGATGCACGGTCTTGCCGGTCTGACCGACCTGATGGTCGGCAGACAGCCAGCCCTCATCGGTGACGGCGCGGGAAGCACCGACAACACCGCCCAGAGCCTCAGCCAGCTCCTCGGCCAGCTTGATGCCCTTCTCGGGGTCAGCGGAGATGCCGCGGCCCACGGCGACGACAACGTCGGCACCGATCAGGTCAACGAGCTTCTCGGCGCTCTTCTTGATGTCGAGCACCTGAACATGGATGTCGTCCGCGGTCAGAGCGGGAGTGACGTTCTCGACGACGACCTTGTCAGCACCGGCCTGGTCGAACGCCTGCATCTGCATGACGCCGGGGCGGACGGTGGACATCTGCGGGCGGAAGCGCGGGCAGATGATGGTAGCCATCAGGTGGCCGCCGAATGCGGGGCGGGTCAT
>OGQC01000881.1_pt1 | contig 14357 bp, 11 predicted proteins | sample 1553081 | NCBI WGS metagenome assembly OGQC01 (sample SAMEA2580267, study PRJEB22360) | human gut metagenome | biome: human gut; feature: human-associated habitat; material: faeces | place: Denmark | collected 2008/2010
ACAAAAACTTCGGCAGATTCGCCGGGATCACCATCACCTCGCTGGTGCATAACAATATCGCTAATGAACTTATCATACATATCGTCTATGACGAATTATTGCCGGAGGATATGGACAGATTAAAAAAGACGGAACAGTTATACCGTAACCTGACACTGCACTTTTATCAGATCACCAGTACCGAGGGGATGACTTTTGTCGTACCGCCGGGTCATATCACCCAGGCCATGTATTACCGCTATTTATTTGCCGAAATGCTGCCGCCCGAGATAACAAAAATCCTCTACCTGGACGCCGATATCATCTGCAAGGGCAATATCCTGCCGTTGTGGCAGACGGATCTGCAGGGCAGAGTTTTGGGGGCTGTACGTGACTGGGGTGAAGCCAAAAGCTGCGGACGTATCGGTTTGAAGAATGGCCGCTATTTTAATTCCGGCGTGATACTGATGGATCTTACTAAGTGGCGGCGGCAAAAGCTGACCCAGAAGCTGTTCCGGTGGCTGGAACAGGTAGGAAGCACGAAGATCCTCTGGGGCGATCAGGACGCGCTCAACGGCGTTATCGATGGCTGGTTTACCGAACTGCCAAAAATTTATAACGGTATTGTCATCAATAACACGGTACTGAAAGCAGAGCCTGACGACGTTATCGTGCATTATATCGACTATATCAAGCCGTGGCATATCTATTATATGGACAGTGATGCTAAAGAACTGTACTGGCAGTATGTCAAAAAATCGCTGTGGAGCGATTTGAAACCGCAGGACGGCAATACGGTAGAAACGGTGCTGCTGACGGCGCGTTTGCTGCATAACCGCGGCGAGTATCAAAAGGCGGCTTCATATTACGAAGCAGTGCTGAAGTACCTGCTGGGTGATAAATATTTTTAAAGACTTCAAGAAGAAATAAAGATAAATCAAATTACTAAAATATAGGGAAGAAGGATGAAAATGAGTAGAAAACAAATGCTGACAAAAAAGGTGGCCCATACCTTACTGGCCATGTCGATCGTATCGGCCAGCGGCTTGAACCTGTGGGCTGGTACAGCCTGGGCGGCAGACGACGGGTTAGATGGTGATAATAAAATAGTAGAGAATGTTACGATCGATGAGAGCTATATCGACAACTCTGATCCTGTAGTGGGTAAAGATGGTGAAAACGGTCAACGGGGTAGTAGCGGAAATGACAATGGCGGTAATGGAGGCAAAGGCGGCAGTGCCGCACTCAGCGGTGCTTTGACTGTTAACGATAGCAGTAAAGATGTTAACTTAACAGTGCAGGGCGGTAAAGGTGGCAACAGCGGTGGGTTAGGGGTTTCTACACCAGAAACTGTCAGTTTGGGAAACAGTGGAGATGGCGGTAGTGCCAAGCTGCAGATTGCAGTGGGAAGTGAAGTAAATACAGGAACATTGGGGTTAACAGCTACGGCAGGATCTGGTGGCAGTAAATGGCAGTAAAGGGTTTTTTAGCGGAACTACTAATAATAAAATTGGTGATAGTGGCGGTGACGGCGGTGATGCAGTATTAGACATTAGCGTAAATGATGGCAGCCTCACTGCGCAAAGTATTACTTTGACGGCTGCTGCCGGTGATGCTACTGCCGGTTTTGGTGGTCTTGATGGAGGACTTTATTCTAAGGATTGTAAAGATAATAGGAGCGGTGATGGGGGTAAGGCCGGTATTGCTACTATTAGTGGCCTGGTTTTGAGCGGCCAGCAGGCAGCAGTAAAGGTGGCAAATGATATTGTGATCACTGCTACAGGCGGCAAGGGCGGTTACGGCGGGGGGGGCCGCTGGGCTGCCCGTGGGGGCCGACGCTGATCTTCAGCCGGTCTGGCTGCTGTGGGGGGCGCAGCCAAAGCTTACGGTCTGGTTGCTGCAGATAATGGTGATTATAGCGTTAAGTTTGCTAATCTGACTTTAACGGCTACAGGTGGCAAGGGCGGTGCTGGAGGTGAAGCTGGAAGTTATTATGGAGCAATAAACAACAGCAGCGGCGATCCCTATCAAAGTACTGATGGTGCTGAAGGTGGCAGCGCTGTGGGGAAAGGGCTTGCGGTACAGACAGGAACGCTGCAGTTGGAAGCAAATAAGATCAGCGTCACTGCTGCTGCCGGTGTTGGAGGAGGCGGCGCCATTGGGAATGCAGCATTTGGCCAGAATACTGGTAAGGATGCTTCTGATGCCAGTGCCAGTGCCAGCGGTGGTATAGCTCAGGCCCTGGGTATAGAACTTATCCAGGGAGAGCTGTCCGGTAAGGTCACGAGTGATATTACTGCTGTTGCCAATGGCGGAGTCGGTGCCTATGGTGGGGACAATTACTTTTCTGTTACTATTGATGGTTTTGGCACAAATGGTAGCGAAGACGGTAGTAGTAATGGAGGTAAAGGTGCTCAGGGGATTTTTGGCGGCAATGGCGGCATAGCTGTAGCTAAGGGATTGGCAGTAGAAAACGGTGTTGTACAGGGGCTGGAGATAGGAGGTATGCTGCGGGCCGAGGCTATTGGTGGTGATGGCGGTAAGGCATCATCTGATAGTGGTCAAGGTGGTCAAAGCTTTATTGGTGCTATTGGCGGTACTGGTGGTGCTGGCGGTAATGGCGGTACTGGCGGTGAGGCAGCCGCCTATGGTTTCTATAACAGCGGTAGTGTAGTGTTTGAAGTGGATAGTATTAGTGCCAAGAGCATTGCCGGTAACGGTGGTTTAGGTGGTAACGGTGGAGAAGGCGGATATAGTAGGAGCGACAGCAGTACTAGTGGTAATGGCGGTAATGGCGGTACTGGTGGTAATGGGGCTACTGCTAAGGCTTATGGTTTTTGGAGCAGAGGAGCGTCAGAAGTTACTTCCGGTAGTATCAGTGCTCAAGCTACTGGTGGTAATGGAGGTAATGGAGGTAATGGAGGTAATGCTGGCAGAGGTGTTGGCAATGCTAGTAACAATGGTAACGGAGGCAATGGTGGCAATGGTGGTAATGCTTATGCCTATGGCGTGTGGGGCAGTGAAAAATCTGTGCTCAAACTTACAGTGGACACCATCAACGCCGAAGCGCTTGCCGGTGATAGTGGAAATTTTGGTGTTAAAGGTACAAACGGCAGCAGTGGTACAGCCGGTGCTGACGGACAGAAGGGCGCGCAGGCCGAAGCCTATGGTGTGTATGCTGATAATGGCGCTGTGATCACTTTGAGCGCGAAAACTGACAGCGGCACCCTCAGTGGTACGATCACTATCGGCGCTAAGGCAGATAATGCGACAAGGACAGAAGCCTACGCAGTGTATGCCGATAACGCGACAGTGCTGTTTAACGATAATGCCGTATTAAATACCAGCGATGGCTCGTCTACTGACAATACTGTTATAACATATTTGAACAATGCGACTTTGGGCTTTGGCAGTCCGGCAGCAGGCCAAAACGTGGGCCGCACCATTAACGGCGGCACCCTGCGGCTGGCGGGCAGTAATACCTTTAAAGTTTCAGCTGACCTGTCGAATGTTACTCCTAATGCCGATAAGTTTACTTTTGCGAAACTGGCAGCCGACAGCAGCACGGCAACACAATACATCACTGTCGGTTACGACAAAGCCTTTGACGGCAGCAGTCTGGACAGCTTTATCGGCGAGGTGACGGTACTGACAGTAACTAATTTGGAGCATGGGCAGAACTTAAATAATTTTGTGGGTAAGGAAAGCGTAATGGACGATCCGCTGACCAGATTTTTGGCAACGCCGACCGTAACAGTGGACGGCAATGATGTCAAGATCACGCAAATAGATTTTGAGGAAGCAGGCGCTTCCGAAACAGTGATGACGGCCGCTGACGCGCAGATGGCGCTGGGCAGTATGTGGCGCATCGAAGGCAACAACCTGATGAAACGCATGGGCGAGCTGCGCAGTGATAAAGAAGCGGCAAAGGGCGGCGTCTGGGCTCGTTACTACCGGGGCGAACTGAGTGCCGACAGTGCTTATGACCGTAGTTTCAGCCAGGATTATACAGCCTTCCAGGGCGGCATCGACAAAGTGCAGGACTACAAAGGCGGCAAGCTCTATACAGGCATCGCCGTCAACCGCATCGACAGCAACGCCGGCTATACGGCAGGCAGCGGCGACCTGAGCAGTACCGGTGTAGGCGTATACGCCAGCTGGCTGGGCAGCAAGGGGCATTACATCGACGTTATCGCCCGCGGCAGCAAGCTGACCAATGACTTTAAACTGGTAGATCCAAACAACATCGCTGCTAAAGCCGATTACGATACCTGGGCTTACGGCATCAGTACCGAATACGGCTACAGACAGGACCTGAACGCAGGCTGGTTCGTAGAACCGCAGGCCGAACTGAGCCTGGGCCATATCGGCAGCGTCGATTACACAACCAGCAACGAAGTCAGTGTCAAACAGGACAGCGTCAACAGCGCCGTAGTGCGCCTGGGCTTCTTGGGCGGCAAAGAGTTTACCATTGGCGGGCGCACCAGCAATGCCTATGTCAAAGCATCGGCATTGCACGACTTCGGCGGCAACGGCGGCGGAACTGCATATTATAAAGGCAGAAGCAGCATTGTAGAAAGCGCCGATATGAACGGCACCTGGTACGAGATCGGTCTGGGAGCTAACCTGGGCATTGCCAAAAACAGCAATTTGTATTTTGACGCCTTAAAAACCTTTGGCGGCGATCTGCGTACCGACTGGCAGTTTAACGCCGGGTTGAGATTCACGTTCTAAGTGAGGGTTTGAGTCACTGGTAAGTTGCAGTAATAAGTTCAGTAAAGTAAAAAATCAGCGATATGAAGTAAGTTTCATATCGCTGATTTAGTTTGTTATTTGGTATTATGCTGAAGGTGAAATTTTACTTACAGAGATTGCTGATACAGGCAGCTTTATTTTAGCGTTGTGGAAAACTCATTGGCCATATAAATATAAATTTAACGATACGTACGTTTGGGCAGGGCAATGAAGCAATTATATTGTATTATAAAAAGTTAATATTCTACTTGTTTGTCTGCTGTTGATGTGCTATATTTATAACAAAAATAATTGTAATAATTTAATAAAATTGTAAAGGATTGGAAAATATGAATTTTATAAAAAGATATGGCATGGTATCCGGGGTGATAGCCATTTGTTTTTGTGTAGTGGTATATGTTGTTTTTACTACACATTCTATTTTTACAATCAGCAGACAAATCAATTATGTAGCAGAACATCCGTATAAAGCCATGTCGGAAATAAATAAAATCCGTGCCAGGGTTTTGGAAATGAATACATACCTGCCGATTTTCATTAGTGAAAATGAAAATAATCTTGATGGTATCAGAAGTGTCCTGAGAACCAGTTGCCAAGAAAATGAAAAATCACTGAAAATATTAGATGAAATATATTTAGGCAATAAGGAAGATCTGTCAGAATTGAACGGTGCCTTAGACGAACTGAAAAAGGCGCTTATACAAAGTGTGGAAAATTCTGAAAATAGTAATATGGACAGACAGGCAGTCCAAAAGTACTTTGATAAAGAAATAGAGCCGATAAGGGTAAAAACGGATATTGCCATTCAAAAGGTCATTGATTCGGCAGACAGACGTGTGCTGATCATACAGGAAAGCACGGACGAAAAAGCTGAAGCCGCCATTTTTTATGCTGTTGTGATAGGTCTGTTGATGATCGTGATTGTTATTTATGCTTATAAATTACGTAATGAGTATCTTATTAATGACGAGCTTAAACGACAGCAGAAGATTTTACAGGATGCTCTGCTGGTAGCGCAGAAGGCGAATGACGCCAAACGTGATTTTCTGTCGCGGATGTCGCATGAGATCAGAACGCCGATGAATGCAATTATTGGAATGTCGGCGGTTGCCTTTAATTATTTGGATGATAAAAAGCGTACTGCTGATTGTCTGAGTAAGATAACTTTTTCGTCGAAACATTTATTGATGCTGCTCAACGATGTTTTAGATATGTCAAAAATCGAAAATGGAAAGTTGAATATTCGCCAAGAACTGTTTGATTTAAAAAATCTGGTTACTTCTTTAGCTGATATCAATTATGGACTTGCTACAGCCAAAGGTTTGGCCTTTGAAATTGTTATTTCAGGATTTAAAGATGAGCTGTTGCTCGGAGATTCGATGCGTGTCAACCAAATCCTGCTCAATTTATTGTCCAATGCAATTAAATTTACGCCTAAAGGCGGCAGTGTCAGGCTGGAAATCAGAATGCTGCGTTCAGCAAGTGACAAGATATGGCTGAGGTTTATCGTGAAAGACAGCGGCATCGGGATGAAAAAGGAGTTTTTGGAACATTTATACGAACCGTTTGAGCAGGCGGATAATGGAATTGCCAGAAAATATGGCGGTACTGGCCTGGGGATGGCGATAACCAAAAACCTTGTTGCGATCATGGATGGAACTATTGAGGTTGAAAGTCAGGAAGGTGCAGGAACTACGTTTATGGTAGACCTGCCTTTTGGAGTAAGTAAAGTTGATAAAAAAACTGCGGCTGAGATGGAGGAGATGCGGGTACTGGTTGTCGATGACGATAACGATACCTGTGAACATGCAGCAGTATTGCTGAAAGGCATGGGAGTCAATGTTGACTGGGCTCTGAATGGTTTTGAGGCTATTGAAAAGGTAAGAAGCGCCTGTGAAGATGACGGGCGTTGCTATGATGTTTGTTTCATTGACTGGTGTATGCCGGAACTGGATGGAATAGAAACGGCCCGTAGGATGCGGCGCTATGTCGGTCCTGATGTTTTGATCATTATTATCAGTGCTTATGACTGGTCTGGTATCGAAGAACAGGCAAAGGCAGCAGGTGTTAATGCTTTTATAGCTAAACCGTTTTTTGCTTCAAATTTATACAATACGTTGTTAACTGTTTCGCGGAAGCCGGAGCTGGGATTTTCTGCAGTAGGCAATAAGGAAACGTATGATTTTGGCGGCAAAAAGGTATTGCTGGTGGAAGATAATGAGTTAAATATGGAGATTGCTTCAGAGCTGTTGAAGTTTGTGAATTTACAAGTTGAACATGCTGAGAATGGTAAAGTTGCGGTAGACATTTTTAGAAACTCGAAAGAAAAGGAATATGCCTTGATTTTCATGGATATTCAAATGCCGCTGATGAATGGCTATGACGCTGCCAGGTGCATAAGGTCGTCAGAGCATCCTGCTGCCGGGACGATACCGATCATTGCCATGACAGCCAATGCTTTCAATGATGATGTTCAGGCTGCGTTTGATGCCGGGATGAATGGACATCTGGCAAAACCCATAGATGTGGAGGTTTTGTATAAAACAATAGCAAGGTATATTTGAGGGATTAATGATAAGCAAATACCCGCCATGAATGTTGTTTCAGGGTGGATATTGAGTATGTTTGTTATTTTCTGCTTATGATGCAGGCCAAAAGGCATAACCAGTGCAGGAGCTTTGTGTATTTGCTATTGATGTCGTACCTCGTTTCTCTGTTTGTTTTACAGTTCTCTGTGTTTACTGATGATGGCCCGGCTCAGTTCGTTCAGGCAACTGGTCAGCACGCCTGCTTTGGTGATCTTGGCTGCTGCTGCCCGTGCTTCGGCTAAGGTAACGTCTTCACGCGGGCAGCGAGTGCAGCGCAATCCAAATCTTAACAGCGCTGAAAGTTCTTTGCTGACTTTCTTTCAAGAAAGTCTAAAAAAGATAAAAAAGCTAAAGAAAAATAAAAAAGATTGAAGAAACCATTAAAAGAAAACATCGTGTTCTTTAAAAAGCAGCCCTTTTAAACAAGGGGGCTGCTTTTTGCATACCACAGGGCCTTGCCCCTGATGACCTGCCTGCCGGGTTTCATAGCCTCGTCGCCGGGTGAATCGCGCAGATACCCATAAGTCCCAGCGGGTTTCGGCGTCGCCGCTGTACGGTCCGTCAGCAGCGGTGCTGATGATATTTGCATAGTAGAGATGCTCCTTTTAGATTTGCTTGGCAAGGGGGTAAAACCCTCACGCTATATATAGTGACAGTATTCAGTACTGAATTTGTTAGCAGAGTTTTTAAGACTTATAGGGTTTTACTGCTTATGACTTTGACCTTGAATCTAACAAAGAAATACTTACAGCAAAGTAAAGCAATACTTATTTAGTAAGTACTGAATACTGCCATAAATACTTGCACGACGATCGGCAAAACATGTAGAGAAGTCCGTTTCAGGCCAGCCGGTGGATCATGAAGTTAATAAAAAACGTCTGCAGAATCTTATAAAAATATTGTCTAGAAGAATATAAAATAAAAATATGGCAGATTAATGTTGTATTTGATGATATAAATTCGTTTGTGGGCAAAAGAAGTTGTTGCAAAAACTAATTGTTTGTAGTATTATTTTATAAAATAGAATAATATATAATAATCAAATCAGAAAAAATAAGTAAAACAAAAGTAGTTGGTCCAGTAGTTGAAACGATTATATGGGTAAGAGTGGTGTAGAGGGTAAAATGAAAAAACAGCGTTATGATCTAAATGATTTAGGTAGTAATGTGAAGATGATGCGGAAGGCAAGAAAAATTTCGCAGGTGAAATTATCGGAAGCCCTGCAGATGTCGCAGCCGCATCTAAGTAATCTGGAGTGCGGCAGGACGTTGATCAGTCTGGAGATACTTGTCAAACTGGCTGACGTGTTTGATTGTTCGGTAGAAGATATTCTATTGTGCAGTCAGGAAAAAGTTAAAGCAGTAAATTAAAAGGGTCAGAACAAAATAAAAGCAACAGCTTAAACAGCTGTTGCTTTTTTATATGTGTATTCATTGTTTTTACAGCATCTGCCCAAAGGTATAAAGCAGTTTGAGGGCGTAAACAAAAATAACGGCGCCGCAGATGCGGTTGATCCATTGCATATGGCTGGGGCGCAGATTTTGGCAGCAGGTTTTGAAGATGCCTGTAAGCCCGAAGAACCACAGGCAGGAGGCAGCTGCTACGCCGCTGATAAAGAGTGAGGCAGTATCGGCAGGCAGTGATGAGCGAAAGGCGCCCAGCATCAGCGTACCGTCGATAACGGCCTGCGGGTTGAACCAGGTAACGGTAAAGGCCAGCGTGGCCGTTTGCCACAGCGTCGGCTGGCTGTAAGCAGAGGTGTCTGTCTGCACCTGCGCATGCAGCAGCTGCCAGGCCAGATAGATCAAGATCAGTCCGCCGCCGCCGAGCAGTGCTTTTTGCAGTAGCAGACTGTGTTCGATCATAAGGCCGATGCCCCAAAAGCAGGCCAGCGCCAGGCTGATGTCAAAGAAGGCGACGATGCCTGCAGTGACGAGGGCAATGCCTAAAGGCGCGGTGAGCGCCGTATTGATGACAAAAAGATTTTGGGCACCGATGGGGGCAAGATAGGCCAGCCCCATGGTAAGACCCTGTAAAAAAATTTCCAAAGCAGATTCCTCTCGATACTGAAGGCTGTGCCGATTGATCAGAGTACGGCCTGCAGCAGTGCAAAGACGGCGGCGCCGCTGACTATCGCCAGCCCCAGTGATTTTGTTTTATAGACCAGCGGGAAGATGATGACGGTCGACCACAGGTACAGGTTGTTCAGTCCCAGATCCAGGCTGCCTGCGGGCAGAAAGACGTCGGGCAGGACCAGCGCGCCGAAAATAGCTGTCGGCACATAGGTGAGCCAGGTTTTGAACCAGCGTGGTACAGGTTTGCCGGCCAGCAGCAAAAAAGGGATGATACGGGAAATATAGGTGACGCCCATCATAATGAAAATGGCGCCCCAAACGTATTCAGCGGACATTATCAGCACCTCCCGCATGGCGTTCGGTGATATAGCAGGCGGCGCCGGAGGCGGCCAGAGTTGCCAGCACGATATGCAGCTTATAGGGAACGATCTGCGAAAGCAGGATCGCCAGAAGCCCTGATACCAGCCCGGTGATGATCATTTTCCGGTCGGTGAGATAGTTGACCCAGATGCCGAGGAACATGGCGATCAGCAGATAGGAGACCAGCTCGGTAGGCGGGTTGAGATAAGCGGCGGCATAGCAGCCGAGGGCATTGCTGAGCGACCAGACGGCGCAGGAGGTGATGTTGAGCCCCAGGGCTTCTTCGCACGTCCAGCGGGGATCTGTTTCTGTTTCAAAGGCGTTCAGGTTGACGGCAAAGGTCTCGTCGGTGATGCCGTGGGCATAGCCGATAAGAAAGTTTTTGCTGCGGCCGTTAAAAAAATTCATCAGCGTGGAGCTGAATAAAAGATGACGCAGGTTGACGATAAAAATAGTGAGTCCGATAGAAACGAGGGCCGCACCCTGGGCCATCATGGCGATGCCGATGAACTGACCGGAGCCGGCGAAAACGAGCACGCTCATCCCTAAGGCTTCAAGCGGTGTGAGACCGGCCTGCTGTGCCAGAATACCGCAGGCGATGCCAAGGGCCAGATAGCCGATGGCGATGGGAATAAGCTTTTGCAGGACACGTCGGTTGACTGTTATAGATGACACGGATGGACACTCCCCTTATTTAAAACGACTTCCTCTATTATAACTTATTTTGGATGGATAAGAAACCGGGAAAAGTGTTATATTTATTACGCCGCAGGAAAATATTTTTTACAGCGCTGGTGTTTGCTGCGGCGACGCTTGCGTTTTAGCAGAGAACTGAGTAAAATAATATAGATAAGGACTAATTTGATTTTAGCATGTGTTTGTATATACATACGACGCTGGAGGAGGTTTTTTAGATGACACAGATCAGACCGTTCTGCGGGCTGCGTCCGGTGCCGGAATATGCGGCAGAGATCGCTGCTTTGCCTTATGACGTGATGGATACCGAAGAGGCGCGGCAGATACTTAATAAGAACCCGCTGAGCTTTTTGCGGGTGACAAAATCGGAAGCGACGATGTCGGATTGTATCGATCCGCACAGCCAGGCAGTTTATAAGATGGCGAAAACAAATCTCGACAGGTATCTGTCCGACGGGCAGATGAAAAAAGATACGACGCCCTGCTACTATATTTACCGTCAGCAGATGGGGCAGCATATCCAGATCGGCCTTGTGGCCGCTGCTTCGGTGGAGGAATACCGCGAGAACATTATCAAGAAGCACGAGCTGACCAGGCATGATAAAGAGCAGGACCGGGTCAATCATATTCTGGCGACAGAAGCACAGACCGGCGCTGTTTTTTTAACTTATAAGGGCAAGCCCGAGATCAATACTTATGTTTTGAGCCTGATGGGAGCCAAAAAGCCGGTATATGATTTTACGTCGGAGGACGGCGTGCAGCACACACTGTATGTGGTGGAGAACCTGATGGAGATCGCCGAGCTGACCCGTCTGTTTGAGGACGTGCCTGTAATGTATATTGCCGACGGCCATCACCGCAGTGCTGCGGCTATGCGTGTGGCTGACGAGCTTGGCAAAACGCCGAGGCATGGTTCTAACGAAGAATATAACACTTTTTTAGCGGTCATTTTTCCCGATAATATGATGCAGATCATGGATTATAACCGTTTGGTCAAAGACCTGAACGGTTTGTCGATGGAAGAATTTTTAAGCAGAGTCGGAGAAAAGTTTGAGATCAGCGAGCTGGAAAACGGCCCGAAGCCGGAAGCACGGCATCAGTTCAGTATGTATCTGACCGGAAAATGGCGCCGCCTGACAGCGAAGGAAGGTACCTTTGCCGCGGATGATGTGATCGGGTCGCTGGACGTTTCGATCTTGCAGGATAATCTGCTGGCACCGATCCTGGGTATCAAAGACCCGCGTACGGATGAGCGCATCAATTTTATGGGCGGTATCCGCGGGTTGGATGCTTTGGCGGCTAAAGTAGACGCAGGGGCCTACAGTGTGGCTTTTGCCATGTATCCGACGTCGATGGAGGAGCTGATCAAGGTAGCTGATGCCGGTAAGATCATGCCGCCGAAATCGACCTGGTTTGAACCTAAGCTGCGCGATGCGATGGTCGTGCATTTGATCGGAGAAGATGAATAATGAAACGTATCTATAATTTTAATGCCGGTCCGGCCATGCTGCCGCTGGAAGTGCTGCAGGAGGTACAGTCCGAGCTGCTGGACCTGCAGGGCAGCGGTATGTCGATTTTGGAAATGAGTCACCGCGCGCCGATTTATGAAAAAATCAATGCTGAGGCGGAAGCCGACATCAAGGAGCTTTTGGGTCTGGGCGACGATTATTGCGTACTCTTTATGGGAGGCGGCGCCAGCCTGCAGTTTTCGATGGTGCCGATGAATTTTTTGGGGGCTGGACAAACGGCGGCTTATGCCGTGACCAGTAATTTTTCGGATAAAGCTGTAAAAGAGGCGGAAAAGGTAGGTAAGGTCGTTATCCCTTTCAGCAGTAAGGCTGAAAAGTATGACCGGGTGCCGCAGCCGGGCGAGATCAGGCTGCCGGAAAACTGCGCTTATCTGCATATCACGGCTAATAATACGATCGAAGGCACAGAGTACAGCGTTTATCCTGAAACCGGTGCTGTACCGCTGATCGCGGATATGTCTTCGGATATTTTGAGCAAACCGATCCCGGCGGAGAAGTTTTCGCTGATTTATGCCGGGGTACAGAAGAATATCGGTCCTGCCGGCGCGGTAGCAGTCATTGCCCGTAAAAAATTTATTGAGGGGCGTTCTAAAGCTCTGCACAGTATGCTGAATTACGAAACTCATCTTGATAACGGTTCGCTGTATAATACGCCGCCGGCTTTTGCGGTCTATATCGTTGGCAAGGTTGCCAAGTGGCTGAAGGCGCAGGGCGGACTGGTGATGATGGAGCAGCGCAATGCGGCTAAGGCCAAGATAGTTTATGATGTGATCGATATGTATCCTGATTTTTTCCGCGGCTTTGCCAAAACTGACAGCCGTTCGCTGATGAACGTGACTTTTGGACTGCCGACTGAAACGCTGGAGAAGCGTTTTGCGGCCGAGGCAGAGGAGCTGGGGATGGGTGGACTGAAGGGACACCGCAGTGTTGGCGGACTGCGGGCCTCGATTTACAATGCGATGCCGCTGGCAGGCTGCGAGAAGCTGGCTGAGTTTATGGAAGCTTTTTATAAAATGCATAAATAATATTGACCGGGAAATAGCTGACGCTGCTTGCGCAAAAACAGGCAGCGTTGCTTTTTACCTGAACTGGTTTGAGGGAGGGGCAGCAAATGCAATATGATTTACTGATCAAAAACGGGTATGTGGTCGATTATGCGTCGGCACGGGAAGGATATTTTGATGTCGCTGTGCAGAACGGTATGATTGCGGCGGTGGAAAGCAGTATCGGCGGCAGCGCCGTGCAGGAGCTGGATGCGTCCGGCAAGCTGGTACTGCCTGGCTTGGTCGATTCGCATGTACATGCTTCGGCCTGGCTGGGAGGCAGCTACGCCCACACGATGCTGGTCAAGGCTGGTGTGACCAGTGCTTTGGATATGTCGGGGCCGGGGACCAGTGTACTGGAGTTGGCGCGTGAATATGGGACCGGTCTCAATCTGGCTACGATCGAATATGTGCGGCCGGGACATACGGTCAGCGGTGACGATCCTTCGTCAGCAGAGCTGCATCAGCTGATAACGAAAGTGCAGAGGCAGGGGTCGTTAGGCATCAAGCTGCTGGGCGGGCATTATCCGCTGACGGTGGCAGCAACGGCCAGAGCGATCAGGGCTGCGGCAGAGCTGGGAGCTTATACGGCTTTTCACGCCGGGACAGCCGCTCATGGTTCCAATATCGAAGGCCTGCTGGAGGCGGTGGAGCTGGCCGACGGCAACCCTCTGCATTTAGCGCATATCAATGCTTACTGCCGTGGTACGGTACTGCCGGAGGCGGAAGAAACGGAGCTGGCCCTTAAAGCTTTGGCGGCCAATCCTAATATTTCCTGCGAGTCTTATTTATCACCGCTCAACGGTACAAGCGCTGAAATCATTGATGGTCTGCCAGGCAGTATGGTTCCCCGCCGCTGCCTGAAAACCGGCGGCTTTACGGAGGATGAGGCGGGCATGGAGGCGGCGCTTTTGTCTGGCTGGGCACATGTCAATTATCCGCAGGGACAGGAAATGACTTTGCTGACAGGTGAGGCGGCCAGGGATTATTGGCGCGGGCAGAAAACGCTGGTTTCCGTCAGTTTTGCGGTCAATCCTGTTGGGCCGCGGGTGCGGCTGGCAACGGCGAAAAAGGCTGACGGCAGTTTTGCTGTAGACGCTGTCAGTACTGACGCGGTATTCCACGCAATGTACTGCTGCCTGCTGGTCTGGCTTTGGTCGATCTGGGCGGGCTGTCGCTGCAGGAGCTGGTGGCGAAGATCAGCTATCAGCCGGCGCGGCTGCTTGGTCTTGCAAATAAGGGCAGCCTGACAGCAGGGCGGGATGCCGATATTACGATCGTCGACAGGCTGCAGCGCAGCGCGGTTGCCACGATCATCGGCGTGGCGGCCAT
>OGQC01000886.1_pt1 | contig 14302 bp, 17 predicted proteins | sample 1553081 | NCBI WGS metagenome assembly OGQC01 (sample SAMEA2580267, study PRJEB22360) | human gut metagenome | biome: human gut; feature: human-associated habitat; material: faeces | place: Denmark | collected 2008/2010
CAGGCGGAAAAGACCCGCTGTTTGGGCATGTTGACGGTTTTCAGATAGACCCTAAATAGTTTCTACAAGAATTTGTCCGAGCCCGGCATACGTGACACTGGCAGCATCGCAGCGCCCCGCATTGATCTTGCGGCATGGTTAAAAGCGAACAAGAAAAGCCGTGCAGGTATTGCGAAAACTGCGGGGGTATCAGCCTCCACCGTCAGCACTGCCGCACAAGGGAAACCCATCCAGGAAGTAAAAGCAAAAGCCATTGCACAAGCTATGGGGAAGACGCTGAACGAGGTGTTCACCGTAGAGCATGACATGCAGCCACTTGCGGAAAGAACCGTACTGGCCTACCACCGCCTCATTTCCATTGTACTAGCCCAGGCAGAAAAAGAAATGCTTGTACCGTATAACGCTGCTACGAAGGCCACACCGCCGAAAGCTGCAAAGAAAGTTCCGAACTACTTCCAGCCAGAAACGATTTCTGAAATACTGAAAGCGCTTGAGACGGAACCCCTCAAGTGGCAGCTTATTACCCAGCTGCTGCTCGTCACCGGGTGCCGAAGGGGCGAGATCATGGGGCTAAAGTGGGAGAAAGTGGACTTTGACAACAGCCGGATAAAAATAGACCGCGCCTTAATCGTGTCCCCCAGTCGGGGGGTATATGAGAGCACTACGAAAACAAGCGACACACGATATCTTTCCTTGCCAGCCGAAACAATGAGCCTTTTGCGAAAGCACAGACGGGAGCAACTCCGGTTACAGTTGGCAAATGGTGATAGATGGCACGATACAGGGTATGTGTTCACTCAGGACAACGGAGAACATATGAACCCGGACAGCATCACCGGTTGGCTTTATGACTTCTCCCGCCGTCATGATCTTCCACATATCAACCCTCACGCTTTCCGGCACCCGTATGTCAAGCACACGACAAAAAAATATTTCCTGCAAAAGCAGAAATCCCAAACCATCAAACATACTGCGATGGTCTGGGATTCCGGCTTTTTCAATTACTGAAGGAGCAGATTCTCAATCGAACAGGTCATTGACTTTATACGCAATCTCAATGCGCTTGTCCGGGAAAATATAGACCTTCTCAATCAGGAGGCTGACCAACTCCGGGGTCAGGCCCTCTGCGTCGGTGATAGCCTTGGCAATCTCCGTGCGGCTGGACTGCCGGTTCTGTTCTTCCTTTTTCTTTTTCGCTTGTGCCGCAATGGCGGCATGGGCGTTTTTTGCTTTCAGGATGGAGGCATCATAGAATGCTTTTTGGGACTTGTAGTTTCCTACATCAATTTCGCCCATGATGTACTGCTCGAACAGGGATTGCTTGCTATCTTCCAGCGCTTCAATTTGCTTTTCATATTCCGTGCGCTCAGCTACCACCGTATCCAAACTGATGGAGCCATCCATGCGGATGGAGAGAACGGCTTCCAACTGTGCTTTTATGGTTTGGAAAATGACCTGTTCCAGTTCCAGGGCATCTACCTTCAAATCATGGCAGGGGCCGTTCTCAGCCGCCTGAGAGCGGCGGCAATGGAAATACGGCTGCTTGTTTGCGACATAGGAAAGCGCATGGTCACAGCAGCCGCAGAACACGATGCCTTTCAGAAGATAATCCCTCTGCTTCTTATGCGGCTGGGAAAAGCGGCGCACGGTTTCCTGTACCTTATCAAATAAGGCCTTGTCTACGATTGCCGGATGATGGTCAGGAATGATGTACCACTTCGACCTGTCCTTAAAACGACTGTTGTTTTCACCGACTTCAAGGACTGCCCGCTTCCCAATGATGTAGGTGCCGGTATAGCGTTCATCCGCTAAATACCGCACGATGGTGGAATCACACCAGATGCCATGAGTTCGGGAAATATCATGGGTTTTCTGCCCCCGTGCAATCTTGTATTCAGCGGGAGTAGGGATGCCCCGTTTGTATAGCTCCTTGGCAATGCTGGGGGCATTCTTACCTTCGGCGGCAAGCTGGAAGATCAACTGAACCACAGTAGCCGCTTCGGGATCAGGATCCATTCTTCCATCGGCACTCTTGCGGTAGCCGTAGGGGCAAATCGTACTCTGATACTCGCCACGCTGCATCTTGGCGTACTTGGCACTCTTGGTTTTGATGGACATATCCCTGCTGTAATACTCACTGATAAGATATTTGAAGGCCACATCCATGCCGCCCGTATCGCCCTTGTAGTTGTCGCTGTCGTAATCATCGCTGACGGAGATGAACCGGGTATGGAACAGCGGGAAAACCCGCTCAAGGAAATAGCCGGTTTCAATGCTGTTGCGCCCGAACCGGGAGAAGTCCTTGACAATGATGCAGTCGATCCTGTTCTCCCGAACCATCTCAATCAGCTTCTGCACCTGGGGACGCTCAAAATTGGTGCCGCTGTAGCCGTTGTCAACGAACTCCAGCACTTCGGAATTGAGTGCTTCCGGCATAGCTGCCGCATATTCATTCAGCACAAGGCGCTGGTTCTCAATACTCATGCTGCCATACTTGAAGTCCTCAATGGACAGCCGTATGTAAAGGGCGATTACATATTTTTGCATTGGTTCAGCACCTCTTCACAGGAATCAAATTCGCTTTCAAAGCGGTAGTGGACGGTGATCTGCTTGTCTTTGGAAACTTCAACACGGTCAATCAGCCGGTCAATCAGGGCGGCGGTCAGCTCCCGGTTTTCCCGGAGACTATCGGAATCCCGCTTCAAAGCCCGGTGCTGTTCCATCTGCTTGTCCAGTGCCTTCAAGCCTTTTTCCAAATGGGATACTTCATCAGAAAGCTGTTCGATTTTGGCTTCATACTTCCCTTTGTAGGTGATGTATTCGTCCTTCGTGAGAATATCCTGAATCAGATTCTCGTAAAGGCTGCGGATCAGGCCCTGCAGGCGCTGAATCTCCTGCTTGCGGCAGGTGATCTTCTCGTTCAGCTCTGCCCGTTCGGCTGTCTGCTGGGGCAGCTCCAAAAGGGAAAGTGAGTAGCTGCCCAGGGCCGCATCCAAAGCGTTCTGGAGCATATCAGCAAGGGAATCCAGAAGAACATCTTCCCGAATCAGGACACCGGGGCAGCGCTCTTTTGCGATTCTGCTGTTGGTCAGACAGTAAAAGAGGTAGACATCAGCGGACTTTTTGCGGAAGTTCCGATGCCGGTGGAGACTGCCGCCGCAGTGGGCACAGAAGATTTTTCCCTTTAGGATGTTGGGACTATAAGCCTGTACCTCCCGTTCCTTGCAATGGTGGGCGGTTTCGTCTAGTTTTTTCTGAACGGCTTCAAACAGTTCGTGGCTGATGATGGCTTCGTGGGTGCCGTGGACAACCGTCCACTCCATTTCGCTGACTTCGACCTGCTGGTGGTCTACAATTTTTGTGCGGCCCTGCACCAGATCGCCGGTGTAAACCTGCGCGTGAAGGATTCTTGCCACCGTGCGGGTGTTCCAGTTCCCATTGTCTATCTGGTTTTATCCAAATTCAAATATATCCTCCTTACTGCGGTGCTGTGTGCCACCCTTGCTGCTACATATGCATTTTTCATTATGAAGCCCATATATGCGGCAACAGCAAAGCTCTACATCATGGGTCAGGACAGCAGCTCTATTCTTGCTGATCTTCAAATTGGTTCCTATCTGACGATGGACTATCAGGAGGTTTTTAAGACCTGGGAAGTCCATGAGATGGTGCGAGAGGAATTGAGCCTATCATATTCCTATAAAGATATGCAGGACATGCTGAAGGTAACGAATCCATCTGATACTCGTGTCCTCTATATCATTGTCAAGAATGCGGATCCGCATTTAGCCACAAGCATGGCAAATGCTTATGCGAAGGCTGCGAAAAAATTCATTCTGGAAACAATGGATTCTGAAGAACCCAGCACCTTCTCTGTGGCTTTGGTTCCGGGGACAGCAACGGGCATCAGTAGGACAGGCTGTGTTGCTATCGGGTTATTGGTGGGAACCGCACTAGCGGTTGTGGTGATCCTACTTAAGGAGTTGCTTGATACCAGACCCAAAACGCCTGAAGATATTGCTCAATGTGCGGATATTCCCACTCTGGCAATTGTGCCTTCGACAACTGCGAAATTAAAACAGAGCAAGCGGAGGAAATATGAATCAACTTGAAATTTCTAAATTTCCGCCTCTGGAATACGCGCCAAATGAGGCGTTCAACACACTGGCAACCAGTTTGTTTTACTGTGGAGTCGATACTAAAACCATTCTGGTGACGAGCCGGTACGCGGCAGAAGGAAAATCCTATGTATCAATGAACCTGATGCGTACGCTTGCCAGTCTGAATAAGCGGGTTGTCTTGCTGGACACAGATCTTCGACGATCTGGAATTATTGGACAGTTTCGCGTTCGCTTTGACACAACCTCTCCTATGGGGCTTGCCCAATACCTGGCGGGAATGTGCCGGATGGACAACATACTCTACGAAACAAACATCCACAATGCTTACATGATCCCCATAGGACGGGAAGTGAGTAGCTCTTTGCAGCTTCTTTCCTCAGGCCGTATGATGCAACTGATGGAGCAACTCCGCGACAGCTTTGATGTTGTCCTGGTGGATTCTCCGCCAGCTGGTGTCATTGTTGATGCTGTGGAAATCGCCAAATACTGTGACGGAGCGTTGATTGTAGTTTCTTATAACCGAGGAAAGAAGCAGGAGGTCAGCGAAGTAAAAGAAGCGATTGAGAAAACAGGGTGCAAGGTATTGGGGGCTGTGTTGAACAACGTTGACTTCGATTTATACAGTAACCGGAAATATTACTATAAGTCCGAGCGGTATGCCTATTATTACAACAACCAATACTATGCACGTAGCGGAAAAGGCAAGAAAGAGACACAGAAGAAGTAGACCATGGATAGATTTATTGATTTGCATCAGCATGTTCTCTGGGGAATGGATGACGGGCCTCAAACCCGGGAGGAGATGTTTGCACTCCTGCGGCGGGATGCAGAACAAGGAATCGGGATTGTTGCGGCAACGCCTCATGTTCTGCCGGGCGTACAGCCGTTTGATATGCCACGCTATCAGAAACGGCTTGCGGAAGCCCAAGCGTATTGCTCGGAAGAAAATCTTCCTGTTCACGTCATTTCCGGTGCAGAGATTCGGTATACGCCTCTGACACTTTCCATGCTGTTGGATCATAGAATCCCAACGCTGGGCGATTCAAAATATGTTCTTCTGGAATTCTGGGAGCAGGTTGACCGTCATACCTTTGAGGAAGCAGTCAGCCAGTTGTTTCGGCATGGGTTCCTCCCGATTATTGCCCATGTGGAGCGGTACAGGCTGTTTTGGCAGGAGCTGTCTTTCCTGCTGTCAATAAAAGACGAATATGCCGTATGCTATCAGGTCAACTGCGATTTCGCATTGAAGCGAAGTATGTCTGCTTCGCTTCTTTTTCACCGGTTGCTTCGTAATCAAATTCCGGACATATTTGCAACGGATGCCCACAATTTGGTGTCACGGCCCCCCAGGATGGCAGAGGCATTTCAGTTTTTTTCTGAAAGGAAGAATACGGAAGCGCTCAAGCTGTTTGCTTTCCAAAAATAATGTAATTGGGGAGGAATGTGTCACGGACATGCCAAAGAAGCGTATCCTTATCGTGAACAACAATATGCATATTGGCGGTGTCCAGAAGGCGCTTGTAAACCTATTGAAGGAAATTGCCTCTGAATATGAAGTGACACTGCTCCTTTTCTACAAAGGAGGAGAGCTGTTGCGGGATGTGCCAGGCAACGTGCGCATTATCACCGCTTGTGATTTGCTGCGCTGCTGGGGAATGACCCGAAGGGATACAAAAGGAATCCGCCAGCGACTGTCACGATCTTTTTGCGCAGTGGTCACTCGCTTGATTGGCCGTAAGTGGATATGCAACATACTCCTACCCTTTCAGAAAAAGCTTGTAGGGTATGACATTGCCATCTCTTATCTTCACAGTGGCAATGACCATGTATTTTATGGCGGATGTAACGAGTTTGTTTTACGCTGTGTAAAAGCAGAAAAGAAAGTCAGCTTTCTTCACTGTGACTATAAGAAGATTCATGCATTTTCCAAATACAATGCAAATGTCTATAAGGGATTTGACGCAATTGCAGCCTGCTCAGCAGGCTGCAAGGAGGCCTTTTTGGCGGTGTTTCCCGAGCTGGCACAAAAAGTGCAGGTTGTCCATAACTGTCATGATTTTGCGCAAATTCGTCAGAATGCTGCCCAAGCTCAGGTTGCTTTACAGAAAGATGTTCTGAATATTTTAACCGTGTCTCGCTTTGGAAAGGAAAAAGGAATCCTTCGAGGCATTCAAGCCGTGGCTGATTTACAGAAGTCAGGAAAGCAAATCCACTATTATATTATCGGCGATGGCGTGGAATACCTGGAAGCCGCTGCAATGATAAAAAGGCATGGCCTTGAAACGACCGTTACCCTTTTAGGTGAGATGGACAATCCTTATGGATATATGAAAGAAGCGGATGTACTGCTGATCCCTTCTTTTTCCGAAGCGGCGCCAATGGTGATCGGGGAAGCAGCTTGTCTTGGTACCCCGATTTTATCCACCAGAACAACTTCAGTCAATGAAATGATCGTGCAGCCAGGATACGGCTGGGTCTGTGAAAATACGCAAGAGGGGATCCGTGAGAGCCTAAAACATTTACTCTCCAATCCAGAGATCCTGAAAAAATGCAGCGAAGGCATGAAACAGATAGTATTTACAAACGCAGATGCGATAAATGAGTTTACACGGCTGAGTTTGTGACTTCCGCACAGGCTGGCACATTGGATAAAGGAACGCAGATAGCTTTATGGTCATTCATAAAATGAAAAAGTCATTCGGTATTTGGACAGGCAAGGGCAAAACGCAAAGGAAAAAACAATTTTCTATTGGAGAATTTCTTCTTCTGCTGTTCTCAAAGCTTCCGTATGTTATTCTGGCCGCCCTTTTGGGCGCGATGCTTTCCTTGTACTATTCCAGCAATGTACTTGCTCCTCTTTATACCGCAACTGCCAAGCTCTATGCTTTGGGACAAGAAAAGATTGACATGAATCTGCTGTCTATCAGAGCCGGAACGCTTCTGGCAATCGATTATCAGGAAGTTTTTAAGACCTGGGAAATTCAAAAAGGCACTGAGGCTTCTCTTGGCACTGAGGATTGCCAGAAGATTCAACCTGACCGATTGGAAATCGATAACCCGGAAGGCACTCGAGTGCTATATATCAGTTACACCTGTGAAGATCCCCAGCTTGCTGCGAATGCTGCCAATGCTTATGCATTGGCAGGACAGAAGTTTATGTCGGGAACGATGCATATCCAGCAGCCTTTGTTGTTCTCAGAGGCTATCCCTCCCAGTGAAAGAACAAGTATGGGACAGAAGGGCTTTGCCGCTATGGGTTTCCTCTGGGGAACCGCTTTTGCCGTCTGGATAATTTTTATGAAGTTTACATTTGATGACCATCCTCACAGACCGGAGGATATTGAAGCAGCTGCCGGTATACCCACATTGGCGATTATTCCCAAATCGCAAAGGCTGCCTGGTGCTTCGAACAATAAGAGACAAAGGTGAAATGAATTGGTAAAAGAACAGAAAAAAGTTTCAATCATATTGCCAGTCTATAATGCATCGCGCACGATCCGGGACACAGTGGATTCCGTTTTGAGGCAATCATATCAAAATTATGAGCTCATTATAATTGAGGACTGTTCAAGGGATGACTCCCTTCTCATTATAAGGCAGTACGAACAGTTGAATCCGAAAATCAGAGTGCTTGCGAATCCGGAAAACAAGGGCGTTGCGTTTTGCAGAAATATAGGTATTCGGGAGGCCAGCGGCGATTACATTTCGTTCCTGGATAGTGATGACATTTGGGTGGAGGACAAGTTGGAACGTCAGGTTGCCCTGCTGGAGAAAACAAAGGCGCAATTTACCTGTGCGTCCTATGACTTTATTGACGAAGCAAATAGGCCGCTCTTGAGGCCCCATCTGGTTCCGGAGATAATCGACTTTCAAACAATTCTGAAAGAGAATATTATCCTTTGCTCAACCGTATGCGTGGAGGCCTCCCTGCTCAAAAAGCACCTGTTCCGCTCGGACTATTTGCATGAGGACTATATCTTGTGGCTGGAGCTTTTGAAACTGCCTGTCCATACGGTAACGGATACACAGGTTTTGACCCATTACCGCCTCATAAAAGGGTCTCGATCCCGCAACAAGTTCCGTGCTGCATCTTCCCGCTGGCGGATTTATCGAAAATTTCTGAAGATGAATGTTTTCAAAAGTGCATATTATTTTGCCCAATACGCTATCAATGGAGTCAAAAAGCATTACACCTAATTTCATGAGAAGGACCGACCGCTCATGCAGAATATAGACAATCACGAGACAAAAACTTCTGCTGGATCAAGCCTGCAGGAACACCAGGCGATGCTGGAAAAGCTTCTGTATGCCTTTTCGGATGTTTGTGAACAGAACAATATACCGTTTCAGCTCTACGCGGGGACATTGCTTGGTGCAGTCCGGCATCATGGGTTTATCCCCTGGGATGACGACATCGATGTCGTGATGTCCCGGGATGCTTATGACCGCTTTTTACAGGTGGCGCCAAAGGCTTTGAATCCAGATATCTTTTTTTTGCAAGGCGAATACTCTGAACACTGGCCGATGTTTTTTTCAAAGCTGCGACTGAACCATACAGCCTGTATGGAGAAATTCATTCCCAAAGATCCTATGATGCACCAGGGCATATATATCGATATTTTTCCATATGACAACCTGTCAAACAACAGCTTTCGCCGCAAGCTACAATTCTATGCATCTAAAATTGTCATAGCAAAGGGACTTCATCTGCGGGGGCTGGCAACCGACAGTATTCTGAAAAAAGCCGTGATGCAAATGAGCGCCCTATTTCCGCCTCTGATTATTCGGGGAATCCACGAGTATGTGTTAAACCGCAGCCAACCACGAACAGAAATGGTACATACCTTTTTTGCTGCCGCATCCCAGTATCAGAAAAATGTGTTTCCTCGAATATGGCTGGAAGAAACAACCGAAATGCCCTTTGAAGGGCGTAACTACCCCGTTTCTGCCCACTATGACGAGCTACTGCGCACATTATATGGGAATTATATGATCTTGCCCAGCGAAGAGAACAGAAAATGCAAGGAGCATAATTTTCTAGTGGATGTGAGCCATCCATATACAGACTACCTGGGTTATCAAAAAAGCCAGAAAATAGAGGCTTTCTATGAAAGCATCCGATAGAGAAATGAGGAAAAAAGAGAAATTGCGAGTTGAACTGCTGATTGCTACTATGCATCAGAAAGACGACTCCATTTTAAACCGGATGCACGTTCAAAGCGATGCCATTGTGATCAACCAGTGTGAACCCTTCGCATGGCGGGAATTCAAGAGGGATTCCTACCGCATCCGTTTTCTCAGCTGCGGAGAACGTGGCGTTGGCTTGAGCCGAAATACAGCGCTAATGCGTGCGGAGAGGGATATCTGCCTCTTTTCAGATGATGATCTCATTTACCGTGACGGCTACGAAGAGAAAATCATCCAGGCTTTTGAGGATTTCCCCGAGGCCGATGTCCTAGTATTCAACATTCAATCCATAGACAACAAAAAAAGCAGATATCAAATACAAAAGCCTATGCGTATTCGCTGGTTTAATTTTGCACGCTATGGTGCTGCCAGAACAGCCATTCGACGTACCAGCATTCTCCAACACCACCTTTCCTTCTCTCTGCTTTTTGGTGGAGGAGCACAGTATTCCTGCGGTGAGGATACGCTGTTCCTTCATGATTGCCTGAAAGCTGGACTAAGAATCTACGCCGTGCCCATTACCTTAGCCGATGTGGATGACAGCACCTCCTCCTGGTTTCGTGGCTATGATGAAAAATTTCTTATGGACCGGGGAGCTTTATACCGGGCTATGTATCATCGGATGGCGTTTCTTCAAAGTTTGCTCTACCTGCTGCGCCATAAAAAAGTGTGGAAGGAAGCCGACAGCTTTATCGGTGCTTTGCGGATGATGAAAAAGGGAATTCGGGATTATACCATACATGGCGGTAATTTGGAGAAGAAGGAGGAAGCTTATTGTGGGAGCATTCCATAAAATTAAACGAAAAGTAGGTGCTCTGTTGTACTACGCCATTGCGCAACATCTTCCGGCCTCCTATTCCGGCTTCAAGATTGGCCAAACACAGCTGCGCCGCTTTTGCGGCCATATGATGCTGAACCACTGCGGAAAGCATGTAAACATTGAGCGTCACGCCTATTTCTCTCCAAAGGTAACCTTGGGAGATTATTCCGGGATCGGCGTAAACGCCAGGATCCACGGTGCCTGCGAAATCGGCTCCCATGTCATGATGGGAGAAAACTGCACAATCATCACACGAAACCACAGCCATACGCGAACGGACATTCCCATGAGGCAGCAAGGCTTTGAACCTGAGAAGCCGGTTCAAATTGGAAATGATGTTTGGATCGGAGACAATGTTACTATTTTACCCGGGGTACATATTGGCAATGGGTGTATTATCGGTGCCGGAGCGGTTGTAACCCGAGATGTGCCGGCGTTTTCCATTTCCGCAGGGGTACCGGCAAAAGTTATCAAAATGCGACCATAACAAGCTGCGATGCTGATATTGCTTCAGCAGAAATAGAAAAACAGATGAAAAAACAAACGATTCCATTTTGCTGCTTAATATCTTTGCTTCTATCACAGGCAAGATGTCCATTGTAGGACCCAGACCCATTCTCAGGCAGGAGCTGGAAGAGCATTACACACTGGAGGAGCAAAGACTTCTTTTGTCTGTGAAACCGGGACTTACCGGCTACTGGCAAGCATATGCCAGAAACGCTGCCTCCTATGAAACAGGGAAGCGCCAGGAAATGGAGCTTTCCTATGCAGGAAACCCCAATCTTCTTTGGAATGTGAAAATCATTCTCCATACTTTTGAAGCGGTGATCAGGAAACAAGGCGTACAATAAATGTCCACGGTAACTTCCATCCACCATTTCGAAACCATGATTGAAGAGCAATCGCAATGGTGGATGGCTGATGACCGTGGGATGCGGAAAACTTCGGCATCAGTCGTTCGAAACTTTCGGACGATTGATTCGGAAGCTTTAAGTATCTATGAAAGTCAAGGAGATTCACACATGGAAGGAACATTTGAACAAAAAAGCACTTCTGAAAAGAAGCATGGGAAAAGCAGGTGGCTGATTGCTGTATTAATCGTCATTATCATCGCGCTTGCTGCTGCACTGATTTTGACAATGAGCCGAAACGGTGTCAGTGATGGCATAGCAAAAGGAAAAGTCTCCATTGCCGAAGCATCTAACGGTGAGATCACTACGCCGGTTGGTACGCTGGTATTCCCCGCAGAGTGGGCTAACAGCGTATGGGCGGAAGATACCTCGTCCGGAAGTCAGTATTCCGCGAAGTTCTACGGCAGCGTGGGGAGCGATAAGGTTCTTCTCTTCGAGCTTTCCGTTGGCGCGAACGGTATCGGATACCAGATCGGCAATGCACCGGATGAGGAGGGCGCCCTTCAGGCTGTTTGGCTGAACATCAGCGAAATTCAGCCCAAGGAATCCTGGACAGAGGATCAGGTTTCCCAGATCAACGTGATGCAGGGCTGCGTCAATGACCTGATTGAACAGGTTCGGGCGCTGGATGGCTTCCAGGAAAATGGATGAACTGCCACTGAGAAAGAGAGAGCGATGAAACTATGAACGGACTTGCGGCGTGGGCTGCGGCACATCACTTGCTTCTCTTGCTGGGCTTAGGCACGGCGATCAGCATTATCTGGCTGCTGCTTCTGCGGGAACGGCTGAAAATGTCCTGGTGGGCGGCGGTATTGCTGGGGATCGCCCATACAGTTGTGGGCGTGTTCTCTGTTTCGGCGTTTGCCTTTCTGGAGACGGGATTTGATCCGGCAAGTCTCGGAAATATGAGCCTGTTCGGCGGTGTGTTCTTTATGCCCTTAACCTATATCCTGGGTGCAAAGCTTTCAAAACGCCCTTTGGGAGAACTTGCAGATGCCTTTACACCGGTGATGGTTGTGACAGTTTTCTTGCTCTTGGAGAAAGCCCCCAAGCCGGTTCGGAACATAGTCAGACAGCCAGGTGCCCCCAAAGTGAGGATGGGTTTGCAGTCGCCACATGGCAAGTCTTCCCATCTCAATCACCATCCCCTCCTTGAAGGGAAACACTAGACACGTCACCCCATCATGCTGGAAGGTATAGGCTTCCTCGAATCTGGTGCCCTTTTTGAGGATGCCTTCATCGGTAAGAATCTGGTTGATTCCATCCAGCCATTCCTGGGGATCGCCGCCGCAGCCTTGGAGGACAAGTCCCTCCCGATCTCCCATGCGGCGAAGCTGCTCTGTGGAAATCTTCTGAATACTCACAGCATCATCTCCTCCATCTTCATACTCTGTTCCTGGGCAACTTCCTGCTGGGTCAATTTTCGGAAGCTGTCCACGCCGGGTATCAGCGAAAGGCTGCGCCCATTATCCCAGGCAACTCCCAGCTGTCCGGCATCGTCCACATACCGCACAGTGCCTCGTATTCCGGATTCTACCGGTGCATAGGGGTCATTCATGCTGTTCAACACAATTCGTGTGCCGGGTGGATAACAGCTCCGAGTGAATTCCACCTGACCGCGGCTGGGAAATAGCATATTCATTTGGGTTCCTCCTTTTCAGATAGCTTCATCAATCGCGTGCGCATACATTCTCCGTCCCCACCCTGGCACAGAAAACCATGCCCGGGAAAGGGGCATCCCTCGCACAGTTGGGATGCAGTACAGACGGGCTTCTCAGTCTGTGCGGGAGGCCCTGTGTGGGAACGGTATTCCGGTCTGGTTCTGTTTGACTTGGGATTTGCTTGGTTTGGATTCTTCACTTTTGACCTCCATTTCCTCCGGCACCCTTTTTCAGGCACGGAATAATTGTGTGAGAAAACGAAAAAAGCCGTCCTCCCTGAAACAGGAGAACGGCCTGGAATCGGGGGCTGACAGCCAGCGCCCTTTTTCAAAACAAAAAAGCCGGGATTCTTGGGGCTTCCGCGCCCCAAAAATCCCGGCTGATTCACATATGATAATTTTCTGAAAACTCTATAAATATTCAGCTCCCTTTTTGAATTTTCCGAGGAAATCAAAAAGGGCACAGCTTGATTTCTCGTAAAAGGGGGCTTTGACCCCCTCTAAAAAGGCCAATATCTATAGTGGGTACTCTACATTGCGGAAAATATCTATGAAAACGAATAAAATCGTGTTAACATTTTACCCTTAAATCTCGAACTTTCCGTTTCACAATTTGTACCAATATAAGAAAATACCCACCTTAAATTCAACATTTCTTAGTTGATATCTAAAGTGGGTATTAACTATGGCTCCCCCTGTTGGACTTGAACCAACGACACACGGATTAACAGTCCGTCGCTCTACCGACTGAGCTAAGGGGGAATGTTTGTGTTGGCATTACCTATCTTTCCGGGCAGTCACCCGCCAAGTATTGTCGGCGCTTGTGAGCTTAACTTCTGTGTTCGGGATGGGAACAGGTGGACCCTCACAGCAATCAATACCAACTCATATGGATGACGTTTTCCGCCATCGTTTATTGTCAAAAGCCTTCCGGCTTCTAACCGCTTTATCCTAGCACATCCCGTGCTTCCTGTCAACTGCTTTCTAAGAACTGCTGGTGACCCGTACCGGATTCGAACCGATGTTAAAGGCGTGAGAGGCCTCTGTCTTAACCACTTGACCAACGGGCCATGGTGCACCTTCACGGACTCGAACCGGGGACCCACTGATTAAGAGTCAGTTGCTCTACCAACTGAGCTAAAGGTGCAGTTCTTACAGTTTCGATACACCCTGAAAACTGAACATTGTTCCTTATTTCCTGCAATCATAATCCAGCTCACTGAGCCTGCGCTTTGGTCAAGCTTTCGGCTTATTAGTATCAGTCAGCTGCATGCATTGCTGCACTTCCACCTCTGACCTATCAACGACATAGTCTACGTCGAGCCTCAGTGGAGATCTTATCTCAGGGAGAGTTTCACGCTTAGATGCCTTCAGCGTTTATCTCGTCCGTACGTAGCTACCCAGCCATGCCCTTGGCAGAACAACTGGTACACCAGAGGTACGTCCAACCCGGTCCTCTCGTACTAAGGTCAGCTCCCTTCAAATCTCCTACGCCCGCAACAGATAGGGACCGAACTGTCTCACGACGTTCTGAACCCAGCTCGCGTGCCGCTTTAATTGGCGAACAGCCAAACCCTTGGGACCGAATACAGCCCCAGGATGC
>OGQC01000895.1_pt1 | contig 14241 bp, 13 predicted proteins | sample 1553081 | NCBI WGS metagenome assembly OGQC01 (sample SAMEA2580267, study PRJEB22360) | human gut metagenome | biome: human gut; feature: human-associated habitat; material: faeces | place: Denmark | collected 2008/2010
TAAACTCTTTACCTAGAGTAGTACCTTTGTTAGCCTTCTCCTTATCAGAAGAAGACTGCTGGTTAGAGAAACGATTCTGGTTGTCATACCATTTGTTACGACTAGACTTACTACTGCTATCTTGAGTACCAGTACCACCTATACCATAGTTACCCAGCACGGTTTGGTAAAGAGGCAGCATTGTAGTATATGTAGGGAAGTATCCGTAGTTATTCATTTACTTCCACCTCCCAATAGCAATACCCATAAGTTCTACAGGTAACGTAATGATAGCAAGTTCAGTACCTTGTCTAACACCTACATGACAAAAGCATTTAGACTTTCGCCAAACCCATGTTTTAAGTACATCACCTTGTGCATTAGCTGTAGCATCAGATACAACTGCATACGTTGTATCTATAAATTCTATAGGCCATACAAGATCTTTACCGTACTCTCCGGCATTAGCTACAACCTTTTTACCTTGAATGAGCATACCACCCGGAAGCTTTACATACCAACCAGTAGTATCATCACCACCAGTGATAACACCTTCTTTGTCGATACGATTACTAAGTGCATCAACCTGCTTTTGCAAAGAGGCAAGAGCAGCGTTGACAGACACAAGATACTCGTAGGTATTCCAGTCTTCTGTGTAGGGTACATCAGAAAGCTGTACTTGTTTTGCAGTAGCCATTACTTGCTTTCTCCTTCTACGAGTTCTCCCATACTTGAAGCAAGAGTAATCGAATGAATGCAAGCATTCGACTTAACTTCCACCTCAATAGTCTCACCTCTGAAACCAGAAGGAAGACGGAAAGGTTTAGAGTCTTTTACTTCTCGTGAATATTTAAGCTCGCCATCGACATAATAGTTAAACACTGTAGCATCCGCTAGTTCCAGCTCGTTCGTTTTACACCAACCATTGATTGGTTCACCATCCATGACACGGGCCGCGAGACTTGAACCTGTAAGCTTACCTTCCCAGATATGCTCGTTTTCTTTTTGAGACGATTGGGATGTCATCATGACACGGGCCGCGCTCAAATTAAACAAACCTTGTGGGCTAACATTAACTTTTGAACGCCATCTAAAAGATTTGTTTATACGAGAATCTGAAGCAAAGGAACACAAGCTATATTGTGTACCGTTCTCAAGAGGATAACATACATACAGCTGTGATTGTTCAATATCGTTATAGACAACCTTTGCATGTTGTGTAGTATAAACCATACCTGAAGAAACAATACTGTTATATACTGTACTATATGTATAGCTGTCTAAGTCAAAGATAAAACCAGCTGCTGTATCTGTAGGATTAGTAAAGAATCCATAGTAAGTATTATTTAGAAAAGCACCCTTCAATGATTCAGGATGCAAAGGTAGCCATTCATCCTGAGTAAGGAGCTTCTCTGTAATAAAGGTAGGACTCGTACTGTTAATTAGTACTAAACCATTCTGACTAGCAAAGATAACACCATTACGTGTATTCACAATAGAGTCAGCAGACACACAAGGACAGTTCTCTTGGATAGCTTTAGTCGTAGGATTTGTTGGGTCTTGTACAACAATCAACACAGGAGCTGCTTCTGTACAAACAACAATCGTATTACCAAAAGAACCAAGACCTACTATAGGATAGTCAATCGTTACTGTATGTTCATAAGGCCAAGCATGGGGAGCATTCCAATCAGATACATAGACAGTAGAATCTTTATACGCTGCAAACAAACCATTCTGCAAAGAAACAAGACCTTTGAGTCCGTCTACTGGAGCATCCCAGTAAAGAGAAGGACAAGCCTCTCCTAGAGAGGTGTTTGGTTTAGTATCTCTGTACTCATACCAACCACCGGTATTCCAAGTAGCATTTACATTACCTGTAGTATGTGCATCGTTTACAGCAAACTCATCTACAAAACTATACAAAGCTTGTCCAGCAGATGTAATCTCAGACCTATAAATATAACAAGCATTTACACCTGCTGCTCTAGCAGCATCTGTGAGAGCTGAAACAGTAACCAGAACTGTTTGTCCGGGACGTACATCTATAGTACTTTTACCGTTAGCATCAAAAGATGTTACATAGGGTTTGCTGGATTTGCCCACATCAATAGTTCCGTCTGCCCATTTACGTACAAAACATGCTACATATGTACGAGCTTCGATATCACCATTTCCAGTACCAGAAACGTCCATTCTACCGTAGCCCATTTCTGGTATACCTGTGTGATACCGTGCATTATTAGTAATGCCATTCATGTAGTCTTTGTCTTCAAGAAGAGAACTGTCTGTTACGAAGAACCCACCTTGATTCATAAAGTAGATACGATTGTTCTCGTCATCGTACACAGGGCCTTTAGCTACACGTGTTTCGTAAGGCCACATCAACCAGTTATATGTCTTATTCTTCCACTTATATCTATAGATAGATTGAATATTACTCGGGATATACTGAAGAATCTCATCAGCATAGTGAGGTCGAAGCTCTCCACTCCACAGCTTAACGTCGAGAGCTTCCTGTGCAAGAGTAGCGGGTAAAAGCCGTGGAGCTATACGAGGAGCAATCCCGCTAAACTGTTGGAATGTTAGTTTCATATGAGCTCCTAAGCTACAGTCTTAGCAAGCTTTTGATTTGCAAGCACGTCTGCTTCTGTATAAGAATCAATCAAAGCAATAAGATCTTGTGTTGAATTACTCAACAGCACATCTCGCTTCTCACGCAAGTACTTCTTACGTTCCTCATACTTAGCCAGCTTTTCTATATCAGTAACATCTGGTTCTTGCTGGTTACTTTGAGCTACGATAATAGAAGCCAGAGGGCGATTTTGCAACTTGTCCAAATAATCCATGTAACTATCAAACAACTCTTTGTTAGTCTGCCAAGTAGTTTTAACAATAGCAGGCGTAGGCTCAGGCGTATCAATCATATCATTTATACGAAGCCACGGAAAGTCGTCTATATTTACACAGGTAGGGGTGTCAGGAACAAGAGTATCACGCACAATGATATTGTTAATCTGTCCTTCACCAATAAGAGTAGCGTATCTATGCATTACAATGTCCACGTACTGATTATCAGAGTTGCACCTACTTGTCCAGCACCAGCATTAGTAGGATGAGTGTAGGAATCATTAGACCAACCGGGAGTAGCCCATGTTTCAGGAGCCATCAAATTTCCTACTGCACCAGCACCACCTCCACCGGCAATATACCCACCATATGATGAACAAGCACCGCCACCGGGAGAAGTACCAACTTGACTATTTCCTGTGCACTGACTATCTGTAATGCCAGCACCACCAGAACAGCCTACACCTCCACCTGATCCGCCAGAGAAACAATACTGAGCATTTCCACCTGCGCCACCATTCTGGAGATTGCCAGTACCACCTGCGCCACCATTGGATGTCCAGTTACCATATTCACTCTTTGAACCGCCACTTCCTCCACCAGCAGATACACTTACAGAACCACCTGTAACAGAAGAACTTCCACCTGCTATACCATTCAGAGAGTTAGCAGTTTGTGCAGCACCACCAGCACCTACCGTACAAGTAAGTGTAGTGCCAGCATTGATAGTTCCTTGCCATCTGGATATACCACCGGAACCACCTCCGCCACTAGAGTTAACATAGACAACAAAATTAGGAGGATTGCTTGAATCAAAGTACGCACTACCCGTACCACCAGATCCACCACCACCGATTGCAATAACATCATATGTTCCAGTATAAGGAACATTATAAGTTGTAGACGAACGATAAGCTTGCCACACAGCAGGATAACTAGTAACATAACCAACTGTCTTGCTTGTGAACTTAGTCATGTCATCAACATCAAGCTGCCCACCTTCAACAAACCAGTTGTCAATACGGCAGTGATACTCAGTATGATGGGCAAGTGTATTAGCAGGAATTACACATGTAGTAGCATCTATGCCTGCCTCTTTAGAAAAGACTACAGCATTATCAGACTTACGATAAATAACTACACGAGTATATGAAGGAACGTTAGAACCAACACGAGGAGCATTTGTCCAAGTATAAGTCTGAGCAGACTCAACAGGAATTTGAGTCTGACCTTGAACAGGATACGTTTGGTTAGGTTGACCAGTATACTTATGCATGATAGTTCTTATAACCACACCGTCTGTATCTCGTGCCCAACCAGTTATAGTACCGTGTACATCAACGAACAGTTTATATACATTATTCCACGATAGAATATTAGCAGGGATATTATAAGAAGAACTATATGCAACTTCTCCACTAGTCCATACAGGCTGCTGTGAAGAAGGATCAGCGTTTACACCAGTATAAGCACTTATCTTCATCTTATCTACAGTCTGTCCAGTCACTGCACCAAGAGCAATTGTCGTTGGAATGACAACAGAAGGATCAAGCATAGAGTTAGCAGCAGGTGAAGTAATCGTAGCTGCATCAAGAGATGCTGTCTGACCGTTTACCTGCAACAAAGGAGAAGACCAAGCTGAATAGTACTTCTTATTTGTGGATGGATCAGTCCAGTAGTTTCTGAGTCTTACATAGTTAACTATTGCAGGATTACCGAATTCAAACCAAGCACTAGTTGTCAAGGTACTAGTATTAGTAGTAGAAACTTTTTCTATACTATTAATAGTACTACCAAAATTAGGGTCTGTAGATGTTTGACAATGATGTCCTGTCACAGTATAAGCAGGACTAGAAGTACCTTGCGTCCAAGCAATAGAGAATGTACCTTTATCAGTTACAATCTGACCTTGTTCCGTAGTCCATACAGGAGCAGTGAAAGTGACTACTGTAGTTACTTTTGGACGTGGATCTAAAGAGACAACAATATCAGAAAGAGATTCAGAAGCACCGTCTCTAATAGAAGCTATAATAGTTGCCTCCTCATTCCAACGTACATCAAAAGATGTTGTTCTTGTTGTCCATTCAGGTGACGAACTAGTAAAAGTACCAATCGATATTTTTGTATTATCTGCGTAATGAACACCAAAACCTATACTATTTGGTGCAGGATAGTTGTTGTTGTGCGATGTAAACGCATCCCATTCAACTGTTACATGTGGACTAGTACCAGAAGTAACACGCAGAACTAAATTATCCCACCTATACGTAATATCAGAAGTAATCTTCTTAGAAGAAGCTCCACCCAAAAAGTCATAAGCCTCTATTACAAAAGAAGCAGCACCGTTAGTGGCAGCATTCTGAGCATACTTAGGATAATTAGCAGGATGGTTCCATGTGATAGTAACAGCTTCACCAGCAGCAATATTGTTCGTCTTAGAGAACGTACAATTCACACGACTTTTAATTCTATACTTAACTTCATCACCATCTGCATCAGTAACGCCAGAGAAATGTACTGTTACGGACTGTCCTGCATACCCAGTAGTAGGTACATCATGGACAAGCTTAGAGATATCCGGTGGGTTGTTAGCAATGATGTTAACATTCAGAGTACCGTACCGAGATAAGTTACCAGATGCAGTCTCAGCATACGTAGTAACTACAATAACGTCACCAACAGCACCAGTAAAAGATACATCACCAATAGCCGTAGCATTCGTTGTAGTAGGTGTAGTTACAGGTACACGAATGAATGTCTCTTCACCAGTCTGGTTACCTACATAATAGAAGGCAACGATAGGATCTTCAAAGCCACCCATCACTGACGCAGTAAACGTATAAGGATACGTTGTACCAGAACGTACAGAAGTAGTACCAGTAACAACAGGAGTTTCAACAATTGTAGTATTGAACTGGTGAATAGCATCAACTGTACGACGAGGCGTCATGTTAGTCGTGTTGTCTATACCTTCAATAGCTTGCTGATACGTAGACAACTTAGACACACCCAGTTTTTCTGTAGTAGCAATCGTACTAAAGAAAGACTGAAGAGCACCAGCAGTGATGCGCATCTCTACACGAGTACCTGCAGGCCATGCTTGTGCAGTAGTGCCTTCCTGTGCACGCCTAATCTTAAAGCCTTGTCTACCTTCTGGATTATATACTTCAAAAGCTTCTACAATCTCTAAGGTATCATCACCAACAAGAGTAAGCTTAAACACATCACCTGAGTCAGATGCAATAACAGGAAACACAGAAGCATCTGCTACATACAGTACTTCTTGTACATCTGTCATTTTATAGGTAAGCGTAGAAGCAGCATTGTTTTTAAATAGAATAGCCATATGTTACTCCTACAGCTTCATGATAAACGCAAGTGCGTAGTAAGGAGGACGAGAATCGACAGCAGAAGCAGAAGCAGTATGTGCATGTCCGTTGTCTGTTATAGGGTGGTTATGCCCCTGACCCCCACCAGTAGGGCTAGACCATAGATCATTCCCACCAGACAATACAGTATTCCCAGCATCCCAGTTATCAGGATTACCTTGATAATGCATGTTCTGCATCCTGTGCGAATGTGGAGGTATCTCAGCTTCTGTAAGAGTATGATAACCAACTTGTACACCAGTACCAGCAACATTCACAGTAACTGTAGGAGTATACGAAAGAGCACCACCTGTGTTACCGGGAGCATAAGAATTACCTGCACCCACAATAAAACGATTACGCAGGTCAGGAGTATTGGCAGTACCGTCACAAAGATGCCATCCAGAAGGAACAGCATCAACAGCACCAGACCACATTGTGATGATCCCGCGAGGAATCTTTACATCAATAGCATCAAGAATAGACTGAGCAGTAAGACGAAGCTCTACTGGGCTTCCAGAAGGAAAAGCTCTGGCAGTAGTGCCTTCCTGTGCACGAACCACAGTAAAAGTATCACCACTACGCTTAGTAACTTTCATGATCTCAAGAGTACTGGTTGTTTTATCAACCACTGTCACCATGAAATAGTTACTACTTCCAGCATTTGGAAACAAAGCACCTCCTCCCGGAGAAACGACGATCTGCGAATCAGACACAGTTACTGAACTAAAGAGTGTCGTCGCCGCATTGTTTGCAAATTGAATTGCCATTTATGTCACATCCTTCTGGAGGGAAAGTAAGATTAGGCCCATACACAGGGCAGTCACAGTTACAGTCGTCAAGCTTGATAGCGTCTCCGACCTTGATTATGACATCAACTACAGGCCATTCATGATTAGCTTCTATGACTGTCGCATTCTCAGAGATAACATTAGCCCAAGGTTTAGACTCTGCTATAGCTTCAATCTCAACAGCACCAAGCTGACCAATTACCACAGGAACAATCATATCCGTCCCAGCTTCACAGAACCATGCACGCTGTATGATGTCAGCTTCAGTGTCATCCATATGCGTAATCGCTTCAATGGAAGTAACACCTATCTTACCTACAGTTTGCATAGCCTCCATGTCTGTGACTGCTTCTATTAGAACACCTCTGATAATGATATCAAAAGGAAGTTCATCCATGACAACACGAGATACTATGTTAGTTCCTACATCTGTGATAGGAATAATCTTGTCTATATCTCTGTTAATCATGTAAGCATCAGCCCACATAGGAACTTCGTGAGACTGAAGACGAACAGTTGAGCTAGCTAAAAATTCTGCAACTGCGTTAACAGTTACATCAGTTGTCGTAATGACATTACCTTGTGTAAGCAGATCGACAATAACATCTGCATTAACAGCACCAAGCTGAAGGGTGCCTGCGTTTATCAAGGTAGTGTTGACAAGCATCCCGTTAATAGGATTCATGAGTGTCATTGTCTACCTACCTCAAATAACTTTTTACACCGTGGTGCTGTCAGTAATACGAATGCTCGAAGTCTGAGCACGGATGATGAACTGGTCACCAGCATCTACATCACGCGGACGTTCATCAAGCGTCTGAGGATTACGAATAGCACCCCAAGCCAGAACGTTACCACCAGTAGCTGCATCCATAATAGCAACATGCGTCACACGACCCCAGTTAGAAATAGCAACCGGGAATTCAATAGCGTTCGCATTCTTCACTACACTCGCAGCAGGCGTCGTAAAAGAGTTGTTCTCAGCTTTGATACGAGCATAACCTTCACCAGTAACTTCATCCTTAACAGGGCTGTTATCAGTCAAACCAGTCGCAGACGTGAACAGAGCCCAGTACTTAGCCGGAGTGTTATAAACGGTACCGTTAAACACATGGGCAAGAATCTTGTTGTCAAGATAAGTACTAAAACCAGACATGTTATTTCCTTTAGAAAATTTTATGTTTAAGAGGGAGCATCGTCTTCGACTGAGCAACCCAAGATTTGTAAGCCTTAGACTTAGCACGAGAGATACCCGCACGGAACTTGCGAATATAATAGTTCACAAGGTTAGGCTTAGACCAAACTCTACCGGATAGACTGTGCAAATAAGCAAGTGCACCGGAAGCAATGGTCTCAGCCCAGTCCGTATACAGGAACTTAGGAATCTCATCAGCTTCTCGCGTAGGCTTCACAGCAGCAAGCATATGCAAAGCTTCTGGAATGTCTTCCATAGGTACACCTACAAGATGCATCACATTAGGACTTTCCATATAGAAGTACTTAGGATACTTATCCTTACGCAGACGCCAATCAGGAGAGTACGAGTCAAGGTCTGGCCTATTTGTTTTCTCTACTTGAAACTGACGAAGTTGTCCTTCAACAGTATCACGGATAGTAACAGTGACAGGCATCACAATCGTAGCATCTTTGTCTACGATATTGATACCATACTTAGGTTCATCCTTAACAAGATCTCCACAATAAATCTCTTGCTGCCAAATAAGAGACTTCTCACAAAACTCAATACATGCGTTTCGCAGAGCTTCTTTCACCATAGCTACAGGACAACCATGCACATCAGGACGCACGTACTTGAAGAAGTCTTCCCAAACAGCGTTATTTAAATGATCAATCATTGCTGGGCTGTGCCTCCCCAAGATTCGTAGGTAGCTCATCAATCTTTGGCATAGCAATCACAGAAGCATTATACTCCTGACCCAAAGACTGATAAAAAGACTGAACGCACTGTTGTGCAATCTGCCTGTCGTTTGCAGAAGTACTATCAGTACTGTACGCAAGGTACAGCATATAATCTACAATAGGGCCACGATAGTTGCCTATAAGTTGCAACTCTTGCTGCATAGCAACATCATCGTCATCCATTTCTGCAAAAGAAACATATGGTGCAGAGTAAGCCATCTCTACATAAACATCTTTATCTTTTGCTACCGGAGGGTTAACAAGAAACTGCCGAGGAGTCTTACGATCATACACAAATTCGTAGACAACATCAGAAGGAGTAGTTCGTCTCCAGTCAGAGAAATAATCAAGATCTCTACGTTCTACCTGAAACACAGGCTCACCAAACGTAAAGGTGTTATCCTCTTCCTTTGTAGCGTTACAATAGATGTCAATGAGAGCATAAGCATCATCAGGAATAGTCTGACGAATACCGGGGTTCAACTTTACTACGTCAGTTTTAACCCATACGTCAGGACGCATCATGATCAGCTTATTGATAGCATCATCAAGAAACTCAAGGTACTGGTGCTTTGAGAGTCGAACATAGTCCATATCATTATACAGAAGAGTTACTCTATTTATGATATCAGAGACTTTCATTATTACCCTCAAGTAAGCAAAATGTTAGACTAACTATTCTTACGCGGACGACCGGGGCCACGCTTCACAGGCATCGTCAGCTGGATGTCAAGAGCATCAGCTTCCATCTTACCAACCTGTTCAGGAGTGGGAACCACTTCTTCCGTCCCATCAGCCTGTTCCTCAACATAACCAAGGAACGTATAGGGATACGTAGGAATGTGAACTTCAACAGTAGACTGCCGACCGAACTCATCCTGCTGTGTCTGATAAGACGTAGTATACGCACGGTCAATGCATTCACGAAGCATGTATTCAGGAACAATCACTTCCTTACCATAAGGAGCTTGGAAGTTCTTACTGTTCACAGAAGCAAACACATAAGGGCCAGCAGAAGGATTAGAAGACGTATGAAAGATAACCCGGCACTTACGTGCAGTCGAGTCAACACCAGCATGATCCTGTCTCCAATCCATCAACAGACGAACAGCGTGCTTACGAATAAGTTTGTTGTCTTCCGTCAACGGAATGTGCAGGCCACGTTCAAAGAGCATATCCCGAATCTGCATATCAGAAGCAGAGTTGAGATCGGTGTCAGTAAAAACAGGAGTGTTAGCCATAAAGAATATACCTTAAAATTTAGTTTGTAGAGCTAGGTGTAGCAGAGCTAGATACGAGAAAGGGGAGAACCCCAAGAGTAGTTGTTCTCCCCATATGGGTCAAGGCTTAGTACGCAGTACAAGCAACTTCAGCGCGAACCATCCAAGCCTGATTGAGAATCACGCAGGTCTGCATGGTCTTCCAAGCAACGTGGGCACGCTGAGCGAGCGGGTCAGATTCAGTGTGAGAAGGATTGATGATCACCGGAGTCAGAGACTCAGCACCCTTCAGGGGCACCAGACCATAGGCATCCTTCGCAAGGAAAAGGATGGGGTAAACGTCAGCCTTGGTACCGGTGGTAGAAACCATCGTGTCACCAGCAGCATTCGTCTTAACACCACCAGCATCCGGCCAGCTCTTCATCAGAGTGGTGAAGAGGTAACGCACACCTTCAACAGCACCAATTTCATTTTCCCACGGAGACGTATTGCCATAGTCCTTCACGTCTTGGAAGTGAGGCATCGAGCGGATGTCAGCTTCACAATCGGGATGGCAGACAGCCACGAAGCAGGGAGAGATGGATTCAGTGTAGAAGCGAGGCGTGGACTTAATGCTATCGGTCAGGAAACGAGCCTTCTGGTTCTTCAGCTTACGCGTAATGCGACGCTGCAGGGGCAGAGAGATAGGCGTGTTCACTTCATTACGAGCAGTACCATTCGCATATTCAACGTTGGTACCACCGAGCAGAACACCGATACGCATGTTTTCAACAGTTTCCGCAGCCTGTTCACCCACGATCTGCGTAACCTGTTCCATAACAGGGGAGTCGTTGGTATCGAGCAGAACGTCGGTCATGGTCACGAGGTTACCATACTGATGCACAGTGGCTTCAATGTCGGTAACCGAGAAGGTCTGAGCAGTAGGCGTAACACCTTCGGTCAGTTCCTTCGGCGTGGCATCAAGAGATTCAAAGCGACGGAACTTAGCGGTCTTCGTGCTCTTGGTCGGCAGGGGATAAGCCTGACCAAACTTTTCAAACACAAGGTAGGGAAGAGCACGGATGAGCATCTTAGCAACGACATAGACATTAGCCATCGTGCTAAGAGTACCATCAGTAGAAGAACTGGTAGCACCAGTATGCATGATAGTATTCGGAGTAGCCATTAGATATAATTCCTAATTTCAAAAACGAGTTTAGCGCGTCCTTCTGCTACGTTCATACTCACGAGCAAGTTCATCAAAAGACTTCTCACGAGGCTTGGCTTTAGGCTTATTGCTTATATCAATAGGTTCCTTGCCAGTACGAACTGCCATAGCAGCGAGCACTTGTTTAACAATATCTTCAGTCTCAGACGCAGGGTTTGTCTGCACCCGAGGAGAAGAAGCCCTAGTCATCTGTGGCTTGTTAACGCCACGAGCAGACTTGTAGTCGTCCAGAAGAGAGATAACTTCCTGTGCTGTACCGTACTGATACACATACTTAGCACCGTTCTGCATCACAGGAGGCAGAGAGTTAATCCAAGTAAAGAGATCACCACTGTCCAATATCGCACTGATATCGGGGTGGGCAGCACGGATAGTACTGAAATGTTTATCCGCTTCGGACTGGAAGATCTGCTGCTGAATAGGTTCAACCCGAGTCTTAAGCTCAGTCTCAACGTTCTTCTTAACAGCAGACACCTTAGTGTCAACAAGCGTTTTCACTGCATTAGCAATTTCAGGATGAATCTCAAAGAGTTCCTTCACATTTTCAGGAAGTTCATCTGGATCTTCCTTAGTCTGTGCAGGTGCATTCTTCACCTCTTTGAGTTCCTGATACTTATGAGACAGGTCTGTGAGTCTGCTAGCCCACAGAGCATTCTGTGCTTCAGCGTCACGCTTTGCCTTTTCATAAAGCTCTTTATAATTCAGAGGAAGCTCAGTGGTCTGTTGTTCATTCTGAACAGGAGCTTCTTGTTCTTGCTCCAGTTCTTCTGCAGGCTGAACTTCGTCGTCATCATTCTGGCTCACGACGTTTTCTTCTTCGGAAGGATCTTCAGGCTCACTCAGGAAATCATCAAACGAAGGCTCTGCCTTAGAGGGATCTTCGTAAGACTTCGCAAGTTCGTCGAAGGCTTCATTGAAATCTTTGTTGTTCTGATCGTTCATATTTTTATAACTAAGTTAGGGAGGGTTAATACCCTAAGTCCTAACTGGCTTGGCTCATGAGCAAGTTATCCGAAAGGGGCTCGCTCCCAAGTTCCAGTACATCCAAGAGCTTTTGTACCATACGTAGTTCACCGATAAGTCGGTCTACGTTATCTGTATTATCAGGACTTAGTAACTTACTATACCGTTGGCTCCTAAGAACCTTCAGGTAAGCAACTATATTTTTTTGTAGGTCGGCGTTGGCCGTGAGCCTGAAGGATTTCTCCAAGCTCACACGCCTACCGTTAAGTGGTGTATCAATCATATTAACTCTGAGGATACGCTTGTTCAGGCTGACTAATCAGAGACATATCTTCACGAAGCTGTCTCAGACTGTCAATCAAAGCCGCAGGGCTAACACCTTCAGACCGTGCAGTCTCAACCATATCAGTCATCCACTGACGTTCTTCCTGAGCTTGCTTCTGTTCTTGCTGCTTCTGAACTTCAATCTCCTTATCAGAGTACACCAAATTATCATCAGAAAGATCAAGGGCATCAGCAATCGAACGGATAATGTTCGGACGCTTAACAGTACCAAGATCAACCTGATTGTTAGTGATCTGTGCAAAGTTAATCAGACTTTGTGCTCTGATTTCCTTAGCGATAAGAGACGAAGTACCACGAGCTTGAACAGCATAGTCACCCTTGATGTCAGAGTCACTATTGAACTTCATGTTCCAGTGATACATAGCAGAGATAAACGGCTTAGTGATGCCATCATCAAAGTTCTTAACCTGATCTTTAATCGTAATGTTTGCAGAACCCATCAACATAGACAGGCCAGAAGCAGTACGACCGGCAGCACCAGAAGGTTCTCCCCACATCTGACGAGGAATAGAAGTAACTTCATCCCCATAGCTGCGGAAGAGTTCAATCATCCGTTCAAATTCAGTAGTATAACTGGGAAGCTGGAAGACACGGATAGCAGGATTGGCAGCATCAGCTCCTTCACCTGTACGCATCCATACCTTAAACGGATAGACATCACGAGGATCTTCGTCTTCCGACATAAGGTCAAGGTTTACTTCAATCTGAGGGCCAGCAGAGATAGCAGCGTTGTCCAGCATAGCTCTGAACGCACTGTTAATCAGCTCCTGAACATCAGACATGATAGACGGAATACCTTCACCAAAGATAGAGGTTTCGTCTTTGTCATAATAGTAAAAGAAGTAAGGCCACTTAACGCCTTCCATAGGCATGAGAGACGCTTTAATAACGTGGTCACCAAGTACCCAAATGTTTGCAGCCAGTTCTACCTGACCTTGCATACGTTCAGGAATCTCAACACCTACCTGATTCAGATCATCAGCATCAACAAAACCCCAAAACTCAAACACTTCATACTTCTTAGAGTGAGCAGCATCAGCAACACCGCTGTCGATTACATCACCCATAGAGGTAAGTTGGTTCTCAAAGTCTTTCTTCTGATAATCACCTTCAGGATTCTCAGCAACATAAGTAGAGATTACATCTCCATTGAAGTCTGATCTCTTTCCGAGACCGATGACATCGTGCTTATCCATCTTCCGTCGTTGAATGATGTATCTACATTCGGAGGGGCAAGTAGCTTCCATGTCCGGGTAGATATCCCATATGCGGACGTTTTCGATGAAGGGCGTGATGGAGTCATAATCACAGAGTATCCACTTCTCTTTATCTCCATTCTTTTCCTTCTTATAGTACTGACGGTTTTCAGAGATAGAAACAAGAGGCCCTTTAAGAATACCAGTACCATACAGATTACCAGAATGCATAACATCTCGCATAATCTCACGGTACTTCAACTCAGCAAGCTGGTCTTCGATAACCTTAGACATCTTGCCAGCTTGATTCTTAGCTTCATCCTGCATAAGAACATAGAGTTCTTCAGGGCTAATCTGCTTACCTTGATCCTGAGAAACAACTTCAAGGATAGCAGCCTCTTT
>OGQC01000897.1_pt1 | contig 14233 bp, 9 predicted proteins | sample 1553081 | NCBI WGS metagenome assembly OGQC01 (sample SAMEA2580267, study PRJEB22360) | human gut metagenome | biome: human gut; feature: human-associated habitat; material: faeces | place: Denmark | collected 2008/2010
GCCGCTCTCGCCATTGCGAAGTTCCATGACGCCGGCAAGCATGTCGATGAGCATGCGACTGTTCTTGACGCGCTCGTTGTACTGCTGGGACAGCAGGCTCGTCAGGCGGCGCTGTTTGGCGTATAGGCGGATGGTGTTGTTTACGCGGCGGCGCACGACACGGGAGTCAAACGGGCGGTTGATATAGTCCGAGGCGCCCAGCTCGTACGCGCGCAGAACCATATCGTCGGAATCTTCGCTCGAAATCATGATGAAAGGCAGATTGTCGATACCCGATCGGCGCGACAGATCGGCCAGCACCTCAAAGCCGCTTATGTCCGGCATGACAATGTCCAGCAGCACGAGCGACAACTCATCGCCATAGCGGTCGACCATGTCGAGCGCCGTACGACCGTTATCGGCCTCGAGGATGCAATACTCGTCCTTGAGCATCTCGTTGAGAATGGCTCGGTTCATCTCGGAGTCATCGGCAATAAGCACCAAAGGCTTTTCGCTTTGGAAGGCCTCGATGGAATCGGCATCGGTCACGACCGTACCGGCTTTTGTCTTAGCGCGGCTCAGCAACTGGACAGCGCGGCCAACGCCCTCATCGACCGTCTCGCCATGAATGCGAACGCCACCAACACATGCCGTCAAGCTCACGTACTCATGGCCCGGAACAATCGTGGCATGAACGGCATCGGACACCTGATGCAGGCGACGGGTGAAATCATCGGAAGGAATATTGGGCATGACGACCACAAACTTGTCGCAGCCATAGCGCACAAGCTCGTCAGTCGAACGAATTCCGCTGCGTATGGCTGTCGCCACAGCACCGAGCGCAAGGTCGCCGGCATGACGGCCACACGTATCGTTGAAGACCTTAAAATCATCAAGGTCGATCACCGCCACGCCAGCCTTCATGCGAGCGCTACGGAGCTTTTCTTCGTAATATCGGCGATTGCGCACGCTCGTCAGCACATCGGTGTAGACAAGGTCCTCTTCTGCAGCCTCCCGCTCATCAATCGGACGCACCATCAGCAGGACGTAAGGCTCGCCCTCGACCTTTAGAGGGCGTAGGGGAGCGCGGTACTCAACACCATCGTTGAGCAGTTGCTCCGACACCTCATCGGAGTCTGCCAAAGCCTCAAGACTCGACTGACGCAGACAAGGGCAGCGATCGCCGGCGAGCAGGCAGTTAGGCTCGCTCTTAATCTGATCGGCCGACAGCAAACGTACCACGGGGTAGGTCTTCGCGACGCGGGCGACCTCGGCGGCAGCCTCCTCGTCGGTTGCCAGGAAGGGACGAATCACGGCGTGGGGGCAGACATAGGCGCACTGGTTGCACTGGATACAGTTCTCGATTTTCCACTCGGGGACGTTGACGGCGATGCCGCGCTTCTCGTAGGCGGCCGTACCGTTCTCCCACGTACCGTCCTCACGGCCGTTGAAGGCCGAAACCGGCAGGTCGTCGCCCTTCAGACCGTTGATGGGCTCGACAATCTTGCGGACGAACTCGGGATACGAGGCATCCGACGGATGGGTGAAGCCCTTGTCCTCGATTTGCGCCCACTCGGCGGGAACCTCGACCTTCTCGACGGCGTTGCCACCGGCATCGACGGCCGCATAGTTCATGTTGACGATATCCTCGCCCTTCTTGCCGTAGGACTTCAGGATGGCGTGCTTCATCTCCTCGACAGCTTTCTCGAAGGGGATGACGTTGGCAATCTTGAAGAAGGCCGACTGCATGATGGTGTTCGTACGCGAACCCAGACCCAACTCGGCGGCAATCTTCGTGGCGTTGATGATGTAGAAGTTGATGTGGTTCTTCGCCAGGTAGGCCTTCATGTGGTCGGGCAGCGTGGCGCAGGTCGTTGCGGCATCGTGCACCGAGTTCAGGAGGAACGAACCGCCGGCCTTCAGGCCCTTCAGCACGTCGTACTTGTCGACATACGAAGGCACGTGGCAGGCCACGAAGTCGGGCGTGGTCACCAGATAGGGCGACGTGATGGGCAGGTCACCGAAACGCAGGTGCGACGAGGTGTAGCCGCCCGACTTCTTCGAGTCGTAGGAGAAGTATGCCTGGCAGTACTTGTTGGTCGTACCGCCGATAATCTTGATGGAGTTCTTGTTGGCACCCACCGTACCGTCGGCGCCCAGACCGAAGAAGAGGGCCTCGAACGTGCCGGGCTTGGCCAGCGAAATCTCCTCGCCGACGGGCAGCGAACGGAACGTCACGTCGTCGGTGATACCCACCGTGAACTGGTTCTTCGGCTCGGCAGCCTTGAGGTTGGCGAAGACGGCCAGCATCTGGGCCGGCGTGGTGTCCTTCGACGAAAGGCCGTAGCGGCCGCCGATGATGAGCGCCTTGCGCTCGCTGCGCGAGAAGGCCTCGACAACATCCATGTAGAGGGGGTCGCCGTTGGCTCCGGGCTCCTTCGTGCGGTCGAGCACGCAGATGCGCTTCACGCTCTCGGGCAGCACGGCCATCAGGTACTTCACCGAGAAGGGACGGTAGAGGTGAACGGTCACCACGCCGAGCTTCTCGCCCTTGGCGTTCAGATAGTCGACCGTCTCCTTCAGCGTCTCGGTCACCGAACCCATCGCGATGACCACGTGCTCGGCATCCGGTGCGCCGTAGTAGACGAAGGGCTTGTATTCGCGGCCGGTGATTTTCGAAATCTCAGCCATCGTATCGGCCACCATGTCGGGCACGGCGTCGTAGAACTTGTTGGCAGCCTCGCGCGTCTGGAAGTAGATATCGGGGTTCTGGGCCGTACCGCGCGTTACGGGGTGCTCGGGGTTGAGCGCACGCTGACGGAAGGCCTTCAGCGCATCGCGGTCAAGCAGCGCCGTGAGCGAAGCCTCGTCGATGAGCTCGATTTTCTGGATTTCGTGCGACGTACGGAAGCCGTCGAAGAAGTGCAGGAAGGGCACACGGGCCTTCAGCGCCACGATATGGGCGACGCCGGCCAGGTCCATCACCTCCTGAACGGACGAGGTGGCCAGCATGGCAAAACCGGTCTGGCGCGTGGCCATCACGTCCTGATGGTCGCCGAAAATCGAGAGCGACTGGGCGGCCAGCGCACGAGCCGAAACGTGGAAAACGCCCGGGAGCAACTCGCCCGAAATCTTATACATGTTCGGAATCATCAGCAGCAGGCCCTGCGATGCGGTGAAGGTCGACGTGAGCGCACCGCTCTGCAGCGAGCCGTGCACGGCGCCTGCGGCACCCGCCTCCGACTGCATCTCGACCACCTTGACGGTCTCGCCGAAGATGTTCTTGCGGCCCTGGGCGGCCCACTCGTCCACGAGCTCTGCCATGGTCGATGACGGCGTGATGGGGTAAATCGCCGCAACCTCCGAGAACATGTATGCCACATGAGCCGCAGCGTAGTTACCATCACAAGTGATAAATTTCTTTTCAGCCATTTCTAAAAAGTTTTTGGATGATGATATTGTTGTATTTCTGTGTTGACTTGCATAGTCGCGTCGCAAATATACGAAATTTCATCAGGAAACCGACCTCGTTCTCCAAACAAATTTCACCTTCGGAAGGTGTTAAAAAATTAACAATCTTTGCGTTATTCGGGCGGTGGCAGAGCGACACCGCTCCGCGTTGCCGAAAACCGCTTCGCGCAAAGCGGCTTATCGGCTCCCGCGGCCGCCGGCGGAGCGGTTTTTGCAGCACCGCACGGCAGGGCGGCCAAACGGCCGGCCGAACCGCTCCGGTCCCGAAAAGCGTCCCGGAGGTTTGCCACTGCGCCCCTCTTTGCGTATATTTGCCCCATGATTCCATACCGTACCAAACGTCTTGCCAACGGACTGACGGTCGTGGTGAACCGCGACCGCTCCTCGAAACTCGCCGCGGTGAACATCCTCTACCGGGTCGGCGCCCGCAACGAGCGCCCCGACCGGACGGGATTCGCCCATCTGTTCGAACACCTGATGTTCCGCGGCACGCGCCGCATCCCCAACTTCGACCTTCCGGTCCAGATGGCCGCCGGCGACAACAACGCCTTCACGAACAACGACTACACGGACTTCTACATCACGCTGCCGAAGGACAACATCGAGACGGCGCTCTGGCTCGAGAGCGACCGCATGGAGGGGCTCGACATCACCCCCGAGAAACTCGAAACGGAGAAGCGCGTGGTCATCGAGGAGTTCCGCCAGCGCTACCTCAACCAGCCCTACGGCGACCAGCAGATGCTGCTGCGGGCGCTGGCCTACAAGGTCCACCCTTACCGCTGGTCGACCATCGGTCTGACACCCGACCACATCGCCGCCGCCTCACTCGACGAGGTGCGCCGCTTCTACCGCGACCACTACCACCCCGGCAATGCGATTCTCTCGCTCTCGGCCGACCTCGACGAGGAGCGGATGCTCGACCTTGCGGAGCGCTATTTCGGCGCCATCGTCCCGCGCGCGACCGCGCAGGAGCCCATCGCGCAAGAGCCGCCGCAGACGGAGGCCCGCCGCGAGGAGGTCGAGCGCGACGTACCGGCCACGGCCATCTCCATCGCCTACCACATGGGCGACCGGCTCTCGCCCGACTTCTACACGGCCGACCTGGTCTCGGACCTGCTGGCCGGCGGCGACTCGGGCCGGCTCTACAACCGCCTGGTCAAGGAGCGGCGGCTGCTGGCGAGCGTCAACGCCTACATCACGGGCGACCGCGACCCGGGGCTCTTCGTCTTCACCGCGCAGCTGCTCCCCGAAACCACGCCCGAGCAGGCCGAGGAGGCGCTGCTGCACGAAATGGAGGAGCTCGCCCGCACCCCGGCCGACACCTACGAGACCGAAAAGGTCAAGAACAAGTTCGAAGCCAACACGCTCTTCGGCGAACTGAACGTGATGAACAAGGCGATGAACCTCGGCTTCTACGAGATGCTGGGCGACCTGGCGCTCATCAACGCCGAAGTCGACCGCTACCGGCGCGTCTCGGCCGACGACATCATCGACTTCAGCCGCCGGACCTTCCGCGCGGAGAACTCCTCGACACTCATCTACAAGGCACGCTCATAATGAAACAACCGCCCCTGATTATCCCCTCGCAGGTCGAAGTGGCACAGGCCGAACTCCACACGCTGCCCAACGGCGTGCGGCTCTACACGCTTGCGGCCCCCGAATTCGAGGTGCTGCGCATCTCGCTGGTCTTCCGCGCCGGCACGGCCCGGCAGCGGGAGCTCTTCACCGCCTCGACGACGGCCAACATGCTCGCCGAAGGGAGCCGCGACATGACGGCACAGCAGATTGCCGAGCGGCTCGACTACCACGGCTCGTGGTACGACGCGAACATCGACCGCGACTATGCCTACGTGAGCTTCGCCGCCCTCTCGAAGTTCGTACCCCAGACGCTCGAGGTGGCCGAACAGATTCTGCTCCATCCGCTCTTCCCCGAGGAGGAGCTGCGCAGCTACTGCGCCAAACGCCGCCAGCGGCTCACCATCGACCGCACGAAGGTCGACGTCCGCGCCCGCGAAGCCTTTGCCCGGGCGCTCTTCGGGGCGGAGCACCCCTACGGCATCTCGGCTCCGACCGAGGCCTACGACGCGGTGACGCGGCAGGCCGTCGAACGTTTCTACCGCGAGCGCTACACGGCCGACCAGACGCTGGTAGTCTGCAGCGGGCGCATCGGCGCGCAGGAGCTCGATGCCGTCGCACGGCTTGCAGGGCAGCTTCCGGCAGCCGCCGCGGCAGACGAGACGCCCTTCCCGACCCCCGCGACGACCCGCCGCCTCATCCTGCCCCACGAGGGTGCCGTCCAGTCGGCCATCCGTATCGGGCGGCTGCTCTTCCCGCGCCAGCATCCCGACTTCCTGGGCATGCAGGTGGTGGCCACGCTGCTGGGCGGCTACTTCGGCTCGCGGCTGATGCAGAACCTGCGCGAACGCAACGGATTCACCTACGGCGTGGTGGCTGCCATGGTCAACTTCGAGCAGGCGGGCTATTTCGCCGTCGCCACGCAGGTGGGGAGCGAAGTCACGGCCGAGGCGCTCGGCCAGATTTATGCCGAAATCGAGCGGCTGCGCAGCGAACCGGTCTCCGAGGAGGAGCTCGCGCTGGTGCGCAACATCATGGTCGGCGAGATGCTCCGCATCCTCGACGGCCCGTTCGGCATCGCCGACGTGACCATCGAAAACCTGCTCTGCGGCGAGGACAACGAGGTCATCGAACGGAACATCCGCCGCATACGCGCCATCACCCCCGCCGAGGTGCAGCGCCTTGCACGGCAGTATCTGGCCCACGAGGATTTGGTCACGGTCGTCGTCGGCGCCCCCGAACTCGGCACACTACCCGAGTAAGGCGGAGCGAGGCGACGCCTCCGAACCGCAGGCAACCCCGACTCCCCAACCGGAGAGTCATCCCGGGAAAAATCGAAAATCCCCGAAAGAGCCTTTTGCAGGGTCTCTTTCGGGGATTTTTCCGTATGTCGCAAAACAGGTCAGGATTCGGCGGCGCCGTCAACCGGTGCATCCGCCCGAGCCCCGACATGGGTCTCCACCCAGTTCGTCAGCTCGACGAACTCGGCCACCGACAGCGTCTCGGCGCGCCGCGTGAAGAAGGGGTGCTCCTCGCCGCCGAAGGCACCGAAGGCGGCCCGCAGCGAGTTGCGCAGCATCTTGCGCCGCTGGCCGAACGACGCCTTGACCACCCGCACGAAGAGCCGCTCGTCGCAGTCGAGCCGGTCGACCCGGTTGCGACGCAGCCGGATGACGGCGCTCTTGACCTTCGGGGGCGGATTGAACACCGTCTCGTTGACCGTGAAGAGGTATTCGATGTCGTACCAGGCCTGCAGCAGCACGCTCAGGATGCCGTACTCCTTCGAGCCGGGGGGCTCGGCCAGGCGCACAGCCACCTCGCGCTGAATCATCCCGACGCACTCGGGCACCAGGTCGCGGTTTTCGAGAATCTTGAAGAAAATCTGCGACGAAATGTTGTAGGGGAAGTTGCCGATGACCTTCACCCCATGCGGGAAGAGCGCACGGAGGTCCATCCTGAGGAAATCGCCCTCCATGAGGCGGGGCGTGAACTCGGGATAATGAGCATGAAGGTAGGCAACGCTTTCGGAGTCGATTTCGGCGCCGTAGGTGACGATGTCGCCGCGTTGCAGCAGGAAGCGGGTGAGGACACCCATGCCGCACCCCACCTCGAGCACGTCACAGGCTCCGCCGGCAGGCGCATTCGCCCCCCGTACGGACTCTTCCGACGGAGCGGAAGGCTTCGGCGCGCTCTTTGCCGCCGTGCCCACCGCGGCCGGGGCATCCGACGCCGCACCTCCGTTCGGCGCGGCGTCCGCACCCGGCACAGCACAACGGAAACCGCCGTCGGGCGTGGCCACGAGGGCTCCGCCCGAGAGGGAGTCGCAGATTTTGCGGGCTATGTTGAGGTCGACCAGGAAATGCTGGCCCAATGCTTTTTTGGCTCTAACTTCGGTCATAGGGGGACAAAGATACGAAAAGGCGAGCGCAGAAAAACAAATTTGTTTGATTTTTTGCCGGGCCGCTGGGTGCCTGCCTTATCGATAAGGCCGAAACGGCAGGGCTGAATCAGGCCGGGAGCGGAATCACCGGACAGGCGGCACCGCCGGCATCCCTCCCCCCCCGGCATACGAACCGCGGAAGGGCCGGGCAAAAGCCGCACCCGCCGCAGATTTATCCACGTATCCACGCGCGAGCCCGCTCCACGAACCCGAACTCCGGACCCGAAGGCGATGTCCCCGTCAGCCGCGCTTGCGGCGCGACCGGCTGCGGCTCGTCTTCTTCTCCTTGAGCTCCTGGGCGCGGCGCGCCTGACGCAGACGCCGCTGCGTGACACGGAACGAATAGAGCAGTCCCACGAAGCCCACTCCCAGCACGGCGACCCAGAACCAGACCGCAATGCCCGAGGGCATGTATTCGACCGCATAGATGATTCCCGCTATGGCCACGACCATCATCAACAGCCGCAGTCCCTGCAACAATTTCTCTTTCATAGGCGTTGAAACTCGGTTATGCTTCTCAGGGAAGCTTGTGCGGATTGACCTCGTCGAGGTGACGGCGGCGCTTCTTCTTGTATTCGTTCCAGGTCATACCCGCACCCGCCAGCACGAACAGGAAGGCAATCAGCAAATCGAGCATGCAGACCCGCGCCGGACGAGCCACCACCCAATAGATGTTGACACCCAGCCACACGACAGTCGCACAAAAAAATACCAGAGCAAGTGTAAAGGTCTTCTTATTCATAGGCGTTCGTTTTAGGTTGGACCTCGGAGCGCCCCGGCACCGGCCACAGTCCGGCCGCCGCAACGCTCCCTTATCTCGCATCCCCCGCGAAAATACCGGCAACGGCAACGGCACCGACGGCCGGCCGGAAACTCCGCCAGGGAGGTCAGTTGCCCTGCTCGCAGATGAACTTGATGCGCACCAGACGAATCTCCTCCTCCGTATAGTCGGGACCCAGCTCCTTGATGGCCGCATCGAGCGAATCGCTCTCGGCGTCCTCCTTGAAATAGAGATAGATATCCTCGGCCTTGTCCTCGTCCATGAATTCGCGGATGTAGTAGGAGATGTCGAGTTTCGTACCCGAATTGACGATGCCCTCGATTTCGGTCAGCAGTTCGTCGAAGTCGAGGTCCTTGGCCCGGGCAATGTCCTCGAAATCCATCTTGCGGTCGATGGACTGGATGATGAAAATCTTGTTGCCCGACTTGTTGCCCACAGACTTGACAATCATATCCTGCGGGCGGATAATCTCCTTCTCCTCGACGTAGGCCTTGATAAGCTTGACGAACTCCTCGCCGAACTTGCGCGCCTTGCCCACGCCCACGCCCGTGATGTTCTGCATCTCCTCGAGCGTGATGGGATACTGCACCGACATGTCCTCGAGCGAGGGGTCCTGGAAGACGACGAAGGGCGGCAGCCCGTGTTTCTTGGCCACCTTCTTGCGCAGGTCCTTGAGCATCGCGAAGAGCTCCTCGTCGGCCGCCCCGCCCTTGCCCATCGGAGCCACCGATTCGGGCTCCTTCTCTTCGGCGTCGTAGTCGTGGTCGAGCGTCACGGTCACGGGGAAAGGCATGGCGATGAAGTTCTCGCCCTTGCGGTTGATGGATATCAGTCCGTAGTTCTCGATATTCTTGTCCACCAGCCCCAGGATGAGCGCCTGCCGCAGCACCGCGCCCCAGAAACGGGCGTCGTGTTCGGCGCCGGCACCGAACCACTTCGACTTGTTGTGGCCGTAGCTCTTGATGAGGGCCGTATTCTTGCCCAGCAGGACGCCGACCAGATAGTCGCTCTTGAACTTGTCGCCGATGTCGCGCAGCGCCTCGAGCGCCATCTTGAGCTCGGCCTTGGCGTCGACCTTCGGTTTGGGATTGCGGCAGTTGTCGCAGTTGCCGCAGTTCTCCTCGGGATACTCCTCGCCGAAGTAGTGCAGCAGCGTCTTGCGGCGGCACATAGAACTTTCGGCATAGGAGACCGTTTCGAGCAGCAGCAGCTTGCCGATTTCCTGCTCGGCGATGGGCTTGCCCTGCATGAACTTCTCGAGCTTCTGGATATCCTTGTAGCTGTAGAAGGCCAGGCAGTGGCCCTCGCCGCCGTCGCGGCCCGCACGGCCCGTCTCCTGATAGTAGCCTTCGAGCGACTTGGGGATGTCATAGTGAATCACATAGCGCACGTCGGGCTTGTCGATACCCATGCCGAAGGCAATGGTCGCCACAATCACGTCGACGCGCTCCATGAGGAAGTCGTCCTGGTTGGCCGCACGCGTCGAGGCATCCATGCCGGCATGGTAGGCGCGCGCCTTGATGCCGTTGGCCAGCAGCAGCTCGGTGAGCTCCTCGACCTTCTTGCGGCTCAGGCAGTAGATGATGCCGCTCTTGCCCTCGTTCTGCTTGATGAAGCGGATGATGTCGCGGTCGACGTTGTGCTTGGGCCTTATTTCATAATAGAGGTTGGGGCGGTTGAACGACGACTTGAAGACCGAAGCGTCCGACATGCCGAGATTCTTCTGGATGTCCATCTGCACCTTGGGGGTGGCGGTAGCCGTCAGGGCGATGAGCGGAGCCGGACCTATTTCGTTGATGATGGGGCGGATACGGCGGTACTCGGGACGGAAGTCATGTCCCCACTCCGAGATGCAGTGCGCCTCGTCGATGGCATAGAACGAAATCTTGATTTTGCGCAGGAAGGCGACGTTGTCCTCCTTGGTCAGCGACTCGGGCGCGAAGTAGAGCAGCTTGGTCTTGCCCTCGAGCACGTCGGAGCGGACCTGCTGGACGGCCGTCTTGTTGAGCGACGAATTGAGGAAGTGTGCAATACCCGACTCGGCCGAGAAGGTGCGCATGGAGTCCACCTGGTTCTTCATCAGGGCGATGAGCGGCGAGATGACGATGGCGACGCCCTCCATCAGAAGCGCCGGAAGCTGGTAGCACAACGACTTGCCGCCGCCCGTGGGCATCAGTACGAAGGTATCTCTGCCCGCAAGCACGTTGCGGATGACAGCCTCCTGGTTCCCCTTGAACGAATTGAAGCCGAAATACTCCTTCAGCTTCTCGTGCAACAGCGCCGATTGTTCCTGCTCCTGTTTCATGTCGTCTGCACAGTCTCTAAAATCACAAAATTCATTCAAAGATAAAAAACTTTTCGGAAAAAAGCATAACTTTGTAAAAATTTTTATTCGGTAAAACATGCGTCTCTACACCAGCGAACTCGTCAAGAAATACAAGGCCCGCACGGTGGTCGACCACGTCACCATCGATGTCAAACAGGGAGAAATCGTCGGCCTGCTCGGCCCCAACGGAGCGGGCAAGACGACGACCTTCTACATGATTGTGGGCCTCATCAAACCCAACGAGGGACAGATATTTCTCGAGAACGACGAGGGAGGCGTCTCCGAGCTCACGCACGAGCCGGTCTACCGCCGCGCCCAGATGGGCGTCGGCTACCTGGCCCAGGAGGCCTCGGTCTTCCGCCGGCTGTCGGTCGAGGACAACATCCGCGCCGTGCTCGAAATGACCGACTACTCGAAGCAGTACCAGCAGGAGCGCGTCGAGGCGCTCATCGAGGAGTTCCGCCTCCAGAAGGTGCGCAAGAGCCTCGGCATCCAGCTCTCGGGCGGCGAGCGGCGCCGTACGGAGATTGCCCGTGCGGTGGCCATCAACCCCGCCTTCATCCTGCTCGACGAGCCCTTCGCCGGCGTGGACCCCATCGCCGTGGAGGACATCCAGTCGATTGTCGCCACGCTCAAGCATAAGAATATCGGTGTCATCATCACCGACCACAACGTCGACGAGACGCTGGCCATCACCGACCGCACCTACCTGCTCTACGAGGGCAAAATCCTCAAGACGGGTACGGCCGAGGAGCTGGCCGCCGACCCGATGGTGCGCAAGGTCTACCTGGGCCAGCACTTCGAGCTCAAGAAGAGCCACCAAATCACCCAGGAGATGAAGAACCGCAAGGCGGCCGAGGCTTCGGAGACGAAACCTGCGGCAGCGGAGGTCGCGGCGGGCAGCAAAGCGGCGGCAGAGAAGCCCGAAAACGAGTAAACCCCTGTCATGGACATCACCATACCCCCGGGGAGCGTCGCAGGCGCGTTGACGCCCCCCTGTTCGAAAAGCTACGCCCAACGCGCCCTGGCCGCCTCGCTGCTGGCCGAAGGGGAATCGACCCTGCACAACATCGAATTCTGCGACGATACGCGCTCGGCGCTCCACTGCATCCGCACGCTGGGCGCCGACGTTCGCCAGACGGACAGCGACACGCTCCGTATCCGCGGCGGTCTGGCCCCCCGCGGCAACCGGCTCCACGTCGGTGAATCGGGGCTCTCCGCACGGCTGTTCACGCCGCTGGCCGCCCTCGTGGGCGAGCCGATGTTCATCGAAGGCTCGGGTTCGCTGCTCCGCCGGCCGATGCGCCCGCTGACCGAGGCACTCGAACGGCTGGGAGTCTCGGTCCGCGACAACGACGGACGGCTGCCCGTCGAGGTGCAGGGACCGCTCGAAGGGGGCGAGCTGGAAATCGACGGTTCGCTCTCGTCGCAGTTCGTCACCGGGCTGCTGCTGGCACTGCCGCTGGCCCGACACGACACGACGCTCCACGTCCACCATGCGGTTTCGAAGCCCTATCTGGCGATGACCGTCTCGACGGCCGCCCGTTTCGGCGTGGAAATCAGCCACAACGATTTCGAGGAGTTTTTCATCGAGGGAGGCCAGCGCTACCGCCCCGCCGAGTTTCACATCGAGGGCGACTGGAGTGCCGCAGCCATGCTGCTGGCCATCGGTGCCACGGCCGGCGAGGTGCGGGTCGAGAACCTCTCGACGCTCTCGCAGCAGGCCGACACGGCCGTACTGACGGCGCTTGTGCGCTCGGGTGCGGGCCTCATCGACGAATCGACGGCCGTCACGGCGGCGCGGCGCCAGCTGCGCGCCTTCGAGTTCGACGCCACCGACTGTCCCGACCTCTTCCCGGCGCTGGCCGTCCTGGCCTCGGCGGCCGACGGCGTGAGCGTCATCCGGGGCACCTCGCGTCTCGAGCACAAGGAGTGCCACCGTGCCGAGGCGCTGCGCGAGGAGTACGGCCGGCTGGGAATCGAAATCGACCTCGAGACCGAGGACATCATGCGCATCCGCGGCGGTGCCGTGCACGGCGGCCGCGTCTCGAGCCACGGCGACCACCGCATCGCCATGTCGCTGGCCGCCCGAGCGCCGCGGGCCGGCGGCGAGGTGACCATCGAGGGGGCCGAGTGCGTCTCGAAGAGCTACCCGCTCTTCTTCGAGGAGCTCGAACGGCTGCGCGTCAAATAGGCGGCACGCAAGCCGGCAATCGGGGCAAAACAGAACAACGATTATGAATACCTTCGGCAGAAATTTCCGACTTTCGCTCTGGGGCGAATCCCACGGCAGCGCGCTCGGCGTCACGCTCGACGGCGTGCCGGCGGGCATTGCGCTCTCGACCGGGGATTTCGAGCAGGACCTTGCGCGCCGGCGCGCCGGCGCGCCGGGCACCACGCCCCGCCGTGAAAAGGACCTTCCGCGCATCGTCTCGGGACTCTACCGGGGCCATACGACCGGCGCTCCGCTCACGCTGCTCTTCGAGAACACGAACACCCGGTCGGAGGACTACCCCGCCGCCGGCACACGCTTCCGCCCGTCGCATGCCGACCGCACGGCATGGGTCAAATACCACGGATTCAACGACCCGCGCGGCGGAGGGCACTTCTCGGGCCGGCTCACGCTGGCCCTCGCCGCCCCCGCGGGGATGGCGGCCTCTCGGCGCCGCAGGCGTCGTCGCAAAGCGGATGCTGCCGGAGACGGTGCGCTTCGAGACGCAGCTGGCCGAAATCGGCGGCTGCACCGCACCGGAACGCTTCGACGAGGTGCTGCGCCGCGCCGCAGCCGAGGGCGACTCGCTGGGCGGCATCGTCGCCTGCCGCGCGGAGGGCATCCCGGCCGGATACGGCGACCCCTTCTTCGACACGGTCGAGGGGGTGGCCGCGCACCTGCTCTTCGCCATCCCCGGCGTCAAGGGGGTCGAATTCGGCAGCGGCTTCGCCGGGGCGCGTCTGCGCGGTTCGCAGAACAACGATCCGCTGCTCGACGTCGAAGGCACCACTGCGACCAACAACGCGGGCGGAATCAACGGCGGAATCACCAACGGCAACGAGATCGTGGTACGCGCGGCGGTCAAGCCGACCCCGAGCATCGGGCGCGAACAGAATACCTACAACCTGGCGACGGACAAGGTCGAGCCGCTCACGATCCGCGGCCGCCACGATGTCTGCGTCGCCCTGCGCGGAGCCGTGGTCGCCGAGGCCGCCGTGGCCATCGCGCTGGCCAACTTGATCCGGCACTGATGTCTGTCCCCGAAACCTCAGCCCCATACGCCCCGCAGCCGCAGGGCGCCCCGGAGGTCACCACCCGCCGCGGGCTCCTCGACCGGCTCACAGCCCGTCTCACGGGACTTTACGACGCCCGCGAGGCGCGGAGCATCGCCCTGGTCGCCCTCGCCGAATCGTCGGGGCTTCCCCTATCGGCCTTGCTGACCGACCCCGGCGCACCGATGGCAGCCGACGGGTTCGAGGCGATGGCCGCACAACTCGCCGCCGGCCGTCCCGTGCAATACGTGGTGGGGCACACGGAATTCTACGGGCACCGCTTCACCGTACGCGAAGGGGTGCTGATCCCCCGCCCCGAAACCGAGGAGCTGGTCTCCTGGGTGGTACACGACGAACGCAGGGCACGGGCCCTGCTCGACGTGGGCACCGGCAGCGG
>OGQC01000905.1_pt1 | contig 14133 bp, 14 predicted proteins | sample 1553081 | NCBI WGS metagenome assembly OGQC01 (sample SAMEA2580267, study PRJEB22360) | human gut metagenome | biome: human gut; feature: human-associated habitat; material: faeces | place: Denmark | collected 2008/2010
AACCATGATCTCGCCTCCCGCTTCGATAACCGAGCGGTTCATGACCCCGTTTTCATCGTCAAATATGCGTAGGTTGGTGATCTTTTTTGCCAACCATTCAATGTCTTCTTGCGTATCCTTGTCCTCGATACCGACTAATACCAATAGCCCCTTTCCAATTTTGGACTTAAGCTGTCCGTCTATCGTGACGGAAGCGTGCTGCACACGTTGTGTAACTGTTCTCATCTTGTTCGCTTTTGTTCTATTTTTGTTCGCTTTCTGTTCGCTTTCCATCCAGTCCCTCTTGTAGTGCCTTGGCTTTCGCCTCGCCAATCACGGATTTCAGTTCCTCGAAGCTTGCTTCCTTGATTCGTTTTACGCTTTTAAAGTGACGTAAAAGTAATACTTTTGTCTTTTCACCGATACCCTTAATGGTGTCTAATTCGGATTTTGTCTGGGTCTTACTTCGTTTATCCTTGTGGAAAGTGATGGCGAAACGGTGTACCTCGTCTTGTATCCGGGTAAGCAGATGGAATAGCGGACTGTCCAAACGCATGCCAACGGTTACGGGTGGGAACCCGAATAATAACTCCGAGGTCCGGTGCTTACCATCTTTCGCTAGTCCGGCGATTGGAATGGACAAGCCTAATTCATCTTCTACTACTGAGCGAACCACTTCCATTTGCCCCTTTCCACCGTCTGTTATAATCAAGTCGGGTAGGGGAGATCGCTCCTCGATTGCCCGCCCGTAACGCCTACGGACAACTTCTTTCATAGAGGCGTAATCATCCGGACCGACTACGGTCTTTATATTGTATTTACGATACTCCTGCTTGGACGGTTTTCCCATCTTGAATACCACGCAAGCCGCTACCGCATCGCTTCCCTGTATGTTTGAATTATCGAAACATTCGATATGAGCAGGCAATTTCTCCAGATGCAAGGCCTCTTGGATCTCTTTCAAGATACGGGTATTCCGTTGTTCCGGATTCAACTTTTCCGCTTGCTTCAAGCGGTCAACCTTAAACTGCTTGACGTTCATCTCGGATAAATCGAGCAGTTTCTTTTTATCCCCTCTTTGGGGAATGGTGAAAGTGACATTCTCTAGCTGCATGTCCAGCTTGAAGGGTACGATAATCTCCCGGGCGGTGCTTTTAAAACGATTCCGCATCTCGATAATGCCTAGGCTTAACAATTCCTCCTTGCTTTCGTCCAGTCGTTTTTTATACTCGAATGTATAGGCTTGTACGATCGCCCCGTTTCCGATATGCATAAAGTTCACATAAGCGGAATGGTCATTCTCTATGATCGTGAATACATCTATATTATGTAGCATCGGGGTTACGACCGTAGATTTAGAACGGTAGTTCTCGATGACTTCGTATTTTTCCTTGATCTTTTGCGCTTCCTCAAACTTGAGCTCGGCAGCGAGCGATTGCATCTCCTCATAGAGGTGTTTGCTGATTTGCGAGATGTTGCCTCGCAGAATCTCTTTGATCTCGGAAATATTTTGCTGGTATTCTTCCAATGATTGCAAGCCTTCACAAGGCCCTTTACAACGCTTGATATGGTATTCCAGACAAACCTTATAGCGTCCTTGTGCGATGGATTCGGGAGTGAGGGGATATTTACAAGTGCGTAAAGGGTAAAGTTCCTTTAGCATTTGTAGCATCACTTTCGCCGTGAACAAAGAGGGATAAGGACCGTAATATTGTGATCCGTCCCGAACGATGTTCCGGGTTTGGAAAACCCGGGGAAAGTACTCGTTCTTTACCACGATGGAAGGGTAGGTTTTGTCGTCCTTCAATAATACGTTATAGCGGGGACGATACTGTTTGATGAGGTTGTTTTCCAGTAGTAACGCGTCTTCTTCCGTATCGACGACTATATATTTGATATCCCGGATTTGCTTGACTAACACACGGGTCTTATTGCTGTCATGTACCTTGTTGAAATAAGAGGATACCCGTCGTTTTAGGTTCTTCGCCTTGCCGACGTATATAATCGTTCCGTTTTCATCGAAATACTGGTAGCATCCCGGCTTTTCCGGAATGACCGATAGGATCGTCTTGATATGTTCGTCTTTATCGGCTATCATACGAATAGGGAAGTAAATTGGAATGTCTCGCTATTGAACAAACCTTTGTTGCTAAGTTTTAAGGATGGGATCGCCAGCAATCCCATAAAAGAAAGCGTCATTTGTAATGAATCCATCGGGGATTTTAATCGCTTGATCTTTTCCTCGATCTCTTCGTAACGGCGGCTCGTCTCTTCCAATGATTCGTCGCTCATCAATCCCGCTACCGGCAAGGACAGGAGAGTGACTTCGTCCATGCAGCTCACGGCGATTCCTCCTTTCGCTTTTATGACCACATTGATCGCTTGCATAAGCTCGAAATCGGTTACGCCTATAGCGATGATGTTATGGCTATCGTGGGAGATACTTTGAGCGATGGCACCGAGCTTGAGCCCTGTTCCTTTTATAAAGGTAATAGCGGGAGGAGCCGTTTGATAGCGATTTAGAATAACGAGTTTTAAAATGTCTCGTTCTGTATCTGATTCTACAAATCCATCGAATGTATGTACAGGATATAGTTCTTCTTTCGTGATTAATTCGCTGTCTTCGCAAACAATGACACGCATCTGTTCCCCTTTCGCTTTTACCGCTAGCTTTTCTAATGTGATCGGTTTCGTGTGGAAATTATTACGATGTATAGGCTTTTGGAGTGGAAGCGTGCATTTCTCTCCATCGTATACACAGGTTCCTTGTATATAGGTTGCCTGTATGGTTAGATCCTTTAAATTGTTTACTTGGATAAAATCGGCGGTGTCTCCCTCTCGTAAGAAACCTGCGGGGATTTTATAGTGCATGGCCGGATTATAGGAAGCGGCCCGTAATACATCATATAGATCATATCCTAAATCCAGCGATTTTTTTACCATCCTATTTATGTGTCCTTTGTTTAAAAACGAAGGATGTGCGTCATCCGTACAGAACATGATTTGTTCGGGATACTCTTTCAATAGCGGATGAAGTGCGTCAAAGTTTTTCGCCGCGCTTCCTTCCCGAATAAGAACATGCATCCCAAGCTCACATTTCTCACGGCCTTTTTCTAGATAGATGGTTTCATGATCGGTGGAAATACCAGACTCGATATATGCCTTTAGCTTGGGACCTGTCGCTAGGGGATAATGTCCGTCTATGGGTTTACCCGCTTGTTTCGCGGCTTCTATTTTGCGCATAACTTCCGGATCTTTATTTAAGACTCCGGGGTAATTCATCATCTCTGCCAAGAAGTGTAGATCCTCTCGTTCCAACAAACGAGCGGTTTTGTCTGCGTCTATGATCGCACCGGAGGTTTCCATAATCGTAGCCGGTACGCAAGATGGGACACCGAACCATGTGTAGAAAGGAATCCCTTTCGCATTGTCGAGCATATATTCGACTCCTTCGGTACCCATTACATTCGCTATCTCATGAGGGTCCGCCACGGCACCGATACTGCCATGGCGTACGGCTGCGTGAATGAATGCCGTAGGGGTTACCATGCTACTCTCTATATGGACATGTGCGTCAATAAAGCCGGGGAGGAGGTAATATCCCTCATCTTGTCCGGTAGGGGTTACCTTTCCGATATGCCCGTTTAGGATTGAAATCTCTGCCCCGAAGGTGCGCCTGTTGATTATATCTACCAGATTTCCTCGTATAACCAGTGTTTTAGCTTCATTCATTTGAATATCTCCTTTAATATGTTTCACGTGGAACATTTCGTGTTTTATCTTCCGAGTAGTACCAAAAGGATGTTGATGTCGCTAGGGGAAATACCCGGGATGCGGCTCGCTTGAGCGATCGTGTCGGGATCTATCCGGGTCAATTTCTGGCGGGCTTCCGTAGATAAAGACTGGATCGAGTTGTAATCGAATTTACCCTTGATCCGGATATTCTCTAAACGGTTTATCTTATCCGCTATGATTTGTTCTCGCTTGATGTAGCCGCTATACTTAATCAATATCTCAGCGGCCTCGATGATCTCTTCCTTACGGGAGGCCGGGACTTTGTCCAGCTCCGCACGAAGGGCCGGAACTAGATCTGCGAGGTTTTCCAATGTAGTCTGCGGACGGAGTACGACATCGAATAATTTGCAACCATGGGATAGGGGGGCTGTGCCCAGTTTTTCCAAACCGCTATTTATATATTGAGGCTTTACGGAGTAGGTCTCCGCGAAACGGATGATAGCGTCACGGCTCTCTTTTTTCTCTCGCAGTAAATCGTAGCGGTCTTGTTTGGCCAATCCCATTTGGTAGGATTTCTCGGTGAGTCGCATATCTGCGTCGTCTTGGCGCAGTAAGATGCGGTACTCCGCACGAGAGGTAAACATACGGTAAGGCTCGTCTACGCCTTTTGTTACCAAATCATCGATAAGGACACCGATATAAGCCTCATCCCTTCCGAGGATAAAAGGTTGTCCGCCGTGGCAATTGATGTGGGCGTTGATACCCGCTACCAAACCTTGTCCGCCGGCTTCCTCGTATCCGGTAGTCCCGTTGATCTGTCCGGCGAAGAAAAGATTTCGGATTTGTTTGGTCTCCAAATTGTGTCTTAGCTGAGTCGGGTCGAAGAAATCGTATTCAATCGCATATCCGGGACGATAGATTTGCACGTCACGGAAAGCGGGGATCGCTTGGAGCGCACGAAGCTGGATATCCAAGGGTAGGGAAGAGGAGAAGCCATTTAGGTAGTATTCCTGCGTGGTCTCGCCTTCCGGCTCTAGGAATAGTTGATGCTGCGTCTTGTCGGCGAACGTCACGATTTTCGTTTCGATACTAGGACAATAACGGGGACCGATACTTTTGATCTGTCCATTATAAAGAGGAGAGTCGGGGAGACCTTCCCGTAATATATCGTGGCAAGCCTCGTTCGTAAAGGTAGTCCAGCAACTCAATTGTTTTAATTTACGATGACTGGTATCCATGTAGGAGAACTTATGGAAATCGTTCTCCCCCGGTTGTTCCTCCATTTCATCGAAGTGAACGCTCCGGCCATCGATACGGACCGGTGTTCCGGTTTTCATACGATCTGTTTGGATACCTAAAGAGATGAGTTGCTCGGTAAGTCCGGTCGCCGCAGGCTCGGCGATACGTCCGCCCCGTATCTGGGTTCTTCCGATATGAAGCAGGCCGTTTAGGAAGGTCCCGTTCGTAAGCACCACCGCTCCGGCACGGAATACGACATTCATTCCCGTACGAACGCCGCAGACTTGTCCATGCTCGATAATCAGTTCTTGAACCATGTCCTGCCAGATGGATAGATTCGGCATATTCTCCAGCATGCCCCGCCAGCAATCGATAAAACGGGCACGGTCGCTTTGGGCACGCGGGCTCCACATGGCCGGTCCTTTGCTACGGTTTAACATACGGAATTGGATAGCGGTCTGGTCGGTCACGATTCCCATATATCCGCCTAGCGCGTCGATCTCTCGTACGATCTGTCCTTTGGCGATTCCCCCGACTGCCGGGTTACAACTCATCTGGGCGATCTTGTTCATGTCCATCGTGATCAAAAGCGTCTTTGATCCTAGATTCGCCGCGGCGGCGGCGGCTTCACAGCCGGCATGTCCTGCGCCTACTACTATTACGTCGTAATTGAAAGTCATTTTTATTCCCTTTTATTTTACGCGAAGATAGTGAGTGTTCGTGAAAGAATTCGTTTATATTTGTATAATAAATACATACATTGTTTTCAGGTTTAACGAACTAAAGATTTAAGCTGCTATGAATTCTATTCAATGCCGTATCCTTGTTTTCCTTGTTTTACTGACCTCTTGCTTCAGTCCGGTTTGTGGGAAAGATAAGAAACCTCGTCAAGCGATCGAGAAGTTATCGATCGATGGTCCCTATCTATTGAAAGCGGATGATGGTAGTATGCGTGCGATATCTGTAGATGGGAAAAGCCGGTTATTGGATAAGCATTATAAAAGTATACCTACCACCTTTTCATTCGAGGTGTTTTCCGATAACGGGGAGAGATTGTTTCCGGTAACCATACACTCCGTCTCTCGTCCGGAATGGAAAGATGTGCAACCTGAGAAGACGTTTGTTCTTTCAGATCCACATGCGAACTGGTCTTGTTTCGCCTCCCTGTTAAAGGCGGGAAAAGTGATCGATGCGGACTATAATTGGATTTTTGGGACTAACCAATTGGTGATAATCGGTGACGTCTTTGACCGGGGCGTGGATGTACTCCCTATCTATTGGTTGATCTACAAATTGGAGAAAGAAGCGGAAGATGCCGGTGGAAAAGTGACTTTCTTAATCGGAAATCATGAGACCATGGTTCTGGGAAATGATTTGCGATATACGAAGAAGAAATATACTCAATTGGCGGATACTTTAGGAATGACCTATCCGGAGCTTTGGCAGAAAAGCGAGTTGGGACATTGGTTGAAAACTCGTAACTCTATACAAGTGGTCGGAGATAACCTGTTTGTCCATGCTGGGTTGAGCAAGGAGTTTTTAGACCGGAATTACGATATCCCTACCGTGAATGAGATCGTGAGCGATGGTCTCTTCTTAACGAAAAAAGAACGTAATGCAGATAAAGGCTCCGATCTTTCTTTTATGTTCGCTACGTATGGACCGATCTGGTATCGGGGTATGGTACGTAGCGCAGATAAGTATCATCCGCTAGACCGGGATGATTTGCGGAAAATATTAGAGAAATATAATGTGAACCGCATCTTTGTAGGTCATACCATTTTCGATGATATCACGACTTTCTATCATTATAAAGTGATTGCCGTGAATGTTGATAATCAAGAAAACAAGGAGAAGGAACGAGGCCGTGGTGTCATGATCGAGAAAGACGGTTCTATGTTTGTCGTATATGATTCCGGAAAACAAGAGCCGTTATTAACCGAGTAATATTTGGTGCTTGAGCTGTCACGACTGCTACCATCATGGTAGAGGAAGAAGTGCCTCCCCTAATGTGAACTAATGAGATAGGGAGTGCAACTTTTATGTATCTTAAATCATCTATAAATATAGATATGTTTTAAATGTAGGAGTTATGAAAAAAGTTGTATTACTGTTTATCTTGTTTGTTTTCTCTTTGTCGCAAGCTGATGCTCAAGAGTTCCATTTTATTCCTAGGATTGGCTTGAATTTGGCAAATACTTATCCCGAAAGTTTTGCGGACATGCGTCCGGGGTTAAATATTGGTGTGGCGGAGGAAATACGTTTTAGCAAACTGTTTGCTTTAGAACCGGGTGTTTATTATTCTATGCAAGGTTATCAAAAAGAAAACGCTAAAGGCGAGACAGCCCGGCTAAAGGCGGATTATTTAAATATTCCTATTTACGCTAAATTTTATTTGTATCGGGGATTCCATCTTTTCGCGGGCCCACAAGTTGGCTTTAATATAAGGGCGAAAGCTTCGAATTATATTTTCGTCTCGGGTCCTACTCCGGTGCACCAGAGCGAGTACGATTTTTCCGGTGATAAAAAAGAAGAGATCCGAAATTGTGATTTCTCCGTTTCAATGGGGCTTGGCTATACCTTTGACATGGGATTAGTTATCTCCGCCAATTATAATTTAGGATGTACTCATTTCTTTAAGGAGCCGGAATACTCATTCGGTGGAAGCAATCATTTTAGGGGAAAAGATCATAATGGGGTTATTCAATTCAATCTAGGATGGCGTTTCTGATCTCCAGTAAATCGTGAATTAAGAGAGATCGCTTGTTCCTCGTTCAGCCTTGCGGCATGGCTACACAGGCAATGGACTGCTTTCGGGCATTGCTCGTCCGTGGCGTAGCAATACGTGTAATCGTAAGGTATGTCTTCTGTTTTCATGTTGTCTGTATTATTTTTATTTATTTCAACAATAGTCTGCTCTCAACCGCCTCTAATATCTTCATTTGCTGGATCGCTATTTGATTAAGCTTTATTAGTCGTTCACGCTGGGTAAGTCCTTCATCAATAAATACAGCATTCAGGCTTTCCATATTCGATAAACAGATAAGTTCATTAATAGTCGCATAGTCACGAATGTTACCTTTTAATTCGGGATTGGCTTTCCGCCATTGTTTAGCGGTTGTGCCGAATAGAGCGACATTAAGAATATCGGCTTCGTTTGCGTATATAAAGCTTACCTGTTGCGGGGTTAACTCTATGGGGATGAGATTATGCTTGATAGCGTCGGTATGGATGTGATAGTTTATTTTGGAGAGTTCTCGTTTGGCAGTCCAGCCGATTTGTTTCTGTTCCTCTTCTTTTAGGCGTTGAAACTCTTTAACGATATATAATTCAAATTCAACAGAGATCCAACTTGCGAATTTGAAAGCTATATCCTTATGAGCAAAGGTGCCTCCATATCTTCCGGATTTGGAGATAATACCAATTGCCGCTGTTGTATTTATCCATTTTTGTGGAGAAAGGGTAAAAGCATTTAACCCTGCTTCCTTTTTAAACCCCTCGAATTCGAGGGGTTTAAAATTAGGATTATATAAACTTTCCCATATACCTAAATATTCAATGGTATTACGATTACGCATCCAATTGCCAATTACTGCTGTCGGATCATCGCTTTTGTACTTTGCGATGTCGGTAAGTGAGATATAGTCATTCTTATTTATAGATATGATCATGACACTTGTATTTTGGACTGTGATTTTCTCCATAATTTTCTTCAGATAAGATTTGTAGTATAAATTTGTTTCTGGTTAACATCTCTTTACCGACATTCCTCCGGCAAGATCGCTAACGCTCTGTTCTCGTTCTCCTCCATGATCTCCCGCTCGCCGGGGCCTTTGTCGTTGATACCGCAAAGGTGCAGGATGCCGTGGATGATGGTACGGTGGAGTTCCTCGTTATAATCCGTGTGGAATGTCTCGGCGTTTGTCCTGACCGTATCGAGGCTGATGAACAGGTCACCCGAGATCTTATTTCCTTCCGTATAATCAAAGGTGATGATATCCGTGTAATAATCGTGTTGGAGATATTGGCGGTTTACCTCCAAGATCTTCTCGTCCGAGCAGAAGATGTAACTGATATCGCCTGTCTTCTTCCCGTAGGTCTCGGCCACCGCCTTGATCCATCCGCTGACCGCTTTTTTCTTGATTGCCGGGAGCTGGATATCCTCGGCGTAATATGCTATTGCCATAAGGTCTATTTATCGTATTGAAATTTCGTTACAAATGTAATCATTCGATTTTAAATAGATTCATTTCAAATCTATTGATTGTATAGAATGTTAAAAGAACAGGTAAGCCATCGCTATCGCCGCTATCGCCCCGGCCAGATCCGCTAACAAGGCGCATTGCACCGTATAGCGGGTATTACGGATACCTACGCTACCGTAGTAAAGAGCAACTACATAGAATGTCGTATCGCAAGAGCCCTGAACGATGGATGACAGGCGACCGACGAAAGAGTCCGCTCCATACGTGTTCATGGCGTCCAGCATCATGCCCCTAGCCCCGCTCCCGCTTAACGGTTTCATCAACATGGTAGGTAGCGCTTCCACGAAATCCGTGTTGAGCCCTATCGAAGCAATGCCGAAACGAACGCCTTGTATGATGAAATCCATCGCTCCGGAAGCCCGGAAGACACCGATACCTACTAGGATAGCTACCAGATAAGGAATAATCGTTATAGCAGTCTGGAAACCTTCTTTCGCCCCTTCTATAAAAGCATCATATACATTGATCTTTTTACGCATGCCGCTGATGATAAATCCGCAGATAATGGTAAAAAGAAGCGTGTTGGCGAATAAAGTCGAATACAAGGAAACTTGCTCCTGTTCCATCGAGTTAAATAGCCATACCAGGCCTCCGATAAATAATCCCAGTCCCCCGAAAAACAGGATTAGGTTCCGTTGGAGGATATTGATCTTCTGCCGTACGCAAACCGCTAAAATAGCGACTAAGGTTGATGTGAATGTAGCGAGCATGATCGGCAGGAATACGTCTGATGGATTCGCCGCTCCTAACTGCGCCCGGTACATCATGATGGTGATCGGGATCAAGGTCAGTCCCGAGGCATTGATGCATAAGAACATCACCATGGAGTTGCTGGCGGATTCTTTATTCGGGTTTAATTCCTGTAACTGTTGCATGGCTTTCAATCCCATTGGCGTGGCGGCATTATCCAGTCCCAGTAAATTTGCCGATAGGTTCATGAAGATAGAACCGGTCACGGGATGGTCTCTTGGGATATCCGGAAAAAGCTTGCTGAATACGGGAGCCGCCAATCGTGCGAACGCTTGTATCACCCCCCCCTTCTCGCCGATCTTCATGATGCCCAGCCAAAGCGACAAAATCCCCGTTAATCCTAACGAAATCTCGAAACCCGTCTTGGCCGAGGCGAAAGAAGCGTTGATAATCTCGGTAAAAACAGCGGTATCCCCACCTATGACCAATTTACCGATAGCCACTACAAAAGCGATTAAGAAAAAAGCGATCCAAATATAGTTTAGTACCATAATAAATATATATTGGTCACAAATTTAGGAATTAATTGCCAATTGATTTGTATTTTTGCTTTTTGAATAACAAATAGATCCAAGATGAAGATATTAGTGACATACGACATGTTCCGCAAGGGATTTACCGAGTTGGAAAGTAAGTACGAGGTAACCTTTCCCGAAGGAAGAGATTTTACGTATGAGGAGGTTTTCGAGATGATACCGGAGTACGATGTGCTCTGCTCCATGTTCGATTTCCCGGTAAACAAAGAGTTGATCGACCATGCGTCGAAATTGCGGCTGATCGCTAACTACGCCGTTGGTTATAATAATATCGATGTGGCCTACGCCCTCGAGAAAGGTTTGACGGTGGCGAATACGCCTGATCCTGTCACGGCCCCTACCGCCAATATCGCTTTAGGCTTGATGCTGGATACCGCCCGGCGTATCACGGAATGTGATCGTAAGCTGCGTACGCTTGGTAAGGACATGAAGGTCGGTGTACTGGAGAACCTCGGTATGCCGGTTACCGGACAGACCTTGGGCATTATCGGTATGGGACGTATCGGCAAGGCCTTGGCGAAACGGGCGAATGCTTTGGGCATGGATGTGATCTACCACAATCGCCGTCAGCTTTGCATCGAGGACGAGACCAAATTGAATGTTACCTACGTCTCCAAGGAAGAGCTTCTGGCGAAAGCCGATTTCGTATCCTTGAACGCCCCTTATACCCCCGATACCTATCATATCCTCGGCGAGGAAGAGTTCAAGCAGATGAAGCCTTCCGCCATCCTGATCAACACGGCCCGTGGCCCGTTGGTGGATGAGCATGCCTTGGTAAAAGCCTTGCGAGAAGGTACGATTCATGGTGCCGGTTTGGATGTATTCGAGTTTGGAGACTATCCTCTCCCCGAGTTATTGGAAATGGACAACGTGGTATTAACCCCTCATATCGGCACCCAGACGATGGAAACCCGTATCATTATGGCACGCACGGTATGCAACAACGTGATCGGGTTCTTGGAGGGCAATCGTCCCGTATCACGGGTACTCCGGCCATGACGGCGGCGTTTATCCTATCCGAGCTACAGTCGGTCGGTACACCCGAGAAGGCGGTTCATTTGAGCCGCTTTTTCAAGACTGGTCCCGGTCAATATGGCGAGGGCGATCAGTTTCTCGGAGTGGTTGTCCCGCAAACCCGCAGCATAGCGAAGGCTAATAAGGCGACTCCTTTCGATGAGCTGCAGCTGTTGCTGGATAGTCCGTGGCATGAGGCACGTCTATGTGCCTTGCTGATTTTGGTCTATCGTTTCCAGGATCGGAAAGCGATGCCGGAAGAGCGGGAAGCCATCTTCCGATTCTATCTGAAGAATATGCGGCGTTGCAATAACTGGGATTTGGTAGATTTGACCTGTCGGGATATCGTCGGCGAATATTTGGTGGACAAAGATCGTTCCCTCCTCTACCGTTTGGCGGAAAGCGAGAATTTATGGGAACAACGGATCTCGATCGTCTCTACGTGGGCATTTATCCGTCGGAATGATTTTGGGGATACCTTGGAGTTATCCGAACGGTTGATCGGTCATAAACACGATTTGATGCATAAGGCGGTTGGGTGGATGCTGCGTGAGGTCGGCAAAAAGGAGCGGCAGACGCTTACCGATTTCTTGGAACGCAACGCTACTCGTCTTCCTCGTACGGCGCTTCGTTACGCTATCGAGCATTATCCGGAACCCGAGCGGCAATATTTTCTAAAGAAGAAATAACATGGATACAAAGACCATCTCTTTACTTCGTGAATGGGCGAAAACGTACAATACGGAATCGTTTATCAAGGATGATCCGGTTCGATTCCCCCATCGGTTTACGGAGAAACGGGATATTGAGATATCGGCTTTCCTGACGGCGTGGATCTCTTACGGTCGCAGGGCGCATATTCTCCAAAAAGCGGAAGAGCTACACCGGCTGATGGGCGAAAGTCCTTACGAGTTTATCCGTACCGGAGAGACTTCTTTCGCTCCCCTACGGAACCGCCCGGTTCGCAGGCGGGATACCTTTTACCGTTTTTATACCTATCATGATCTGCATCTCCTTTGTTGTCGCCTAAAGGATATATACGATACCTACGACTGTATGGAAGACGCTATGGCCGCCGCCGGTCCTTGCGAAGATCCTATCTTGCGGTTGCAACAACTTTTTGCTGATCTCAATGGCATTCCGGTCTTGCACGGGACTTCCGCTTGTAAGCGTCTGGCGATGTTCTTGCGTTGGATGGTGCGTACGGATGGTATCGTCGATCTCGGTATCTGGAGAACAGCCGTGCATCCCCGCCAATTAATCATCCCGTTGGATACGCATGTGCACCAGATCTCCTTGCGCTTGGGCTTGACAGGCCAAAAAACCGCTACCCTTCGTACGGCCCGTGAGATAACGGACGCATTGGCGAAAGTCTTCCCCGATGATCCTTGTCTGGGGGATTTCGCCTTATTTGGCTACGATATAAATCAAGAATAAAAAGATATGGAAGAAAAGAAGATAAATAACATCTCGTCTGTTTGTGTGTATTGCGCGTCCAGCACGAAGATTCCCCCGATTTATTTTGACGCCGCCAAGGAATTGGGGTGTCTTTTGGGAGAGCGAAAACTACGGGTAGTCAATGGTGCCGGGAATATCGGTTTGATGTGCACTGTCTCCGACGCTGCGTTAGCGGCTGGTGGAACGGTAACGGGCGTTATCCCCCATTTTATGGTGGAGCAGGATTGGTATCATAAAGGCTTGACCGAGTTGATTGAGGTCGAGACGATGCACGAACGTAAACAGCTCATGGCAAACCTCTCGGATGCGGTGATCGCCCTTCCCGGTGGATGCGGTACATTAGAGGAACTTCTGGAGATCATCACTTGGAAACAACTCGGTCTCTACCTCAATCCGATCGTAATCCTCAATATTAATCATTACTATGATCCCTTGTTGGAACTTTTGAGGAACGCCATGAACGAGAATTTCATGCGTCCCCAGCACGCCAAGATGTGGGCGGTAGCCGACACGCCGGAAGAAGCTATCCGTCTCATCTACGCCGAGCCGAAATGGGACGCAAGCCTTCGGAAGATCGCGGCGATTTAAATCTTAAAAATGAATATGATAATGAAAAAACTAGGTTTATTAATGATGTTGTTGCTCCTGTCAAGGATCGCTTTGTTCTGCCAGGCACAGACGGCGGGTATCGAGGAGAAGGAAGTGCTTAGGAATGAAGATGTGATTTTCCATCAGATTGATGAGCATACATGGTTTGGAACAGGTCATTTAATGGCGAACGAGAGCCTGTATCTGGTCGAGGGAGAAACGAAAGCGATCTTGATTGATGCAGGAACAAAGATCAAGGATTTGGATAAGCTAGTGGCTTCCAGCCGGTTACGCTGGTCGCCACGCATGTGCATCCGGACCATACAGGCTCGGCTATCGATTATTTCCCGGAGATTTATATCAATCCGGCTGATACGATAGGTATACCGGAATTTATGCCGAATTATAAAGGCAAGGTCTGTTTCCTCACAGATGGCGAAATTCTAGATTTGGGTGGGCGTACCCTCGAAGTTGTCTTTACTCCCGGGCATACTCCCGGATCGACCACTTTTGTGGATAAGGATGCCGCTTATGGTTTTAGCGGCGGTTTGTTAGGCTTCATACTTCGT
>OGQC01000912.1_pt1 | contig 14072 bp, 16 predicted proteins | sample 1553081 | NCBI WGS metagenome assembly OGQC01 (sample SAMEA2580267, study PRJEB22360) | human gut metagenome | biome: human gut; feature: human-associated habitat; material: faeces | place: Denmark | collected 2008/2010
GCGGCTTTCGGAAAGATTCATGCAGGAGGAGGAACAGCAGCAGGCGTATCTGGACGACCCGGAATCCCCGACATATAGTGAGAAGGACTACGAGGAATATGTTGATTTCCCACAGTCCATGCTGGAACCCAAGTATTCACCTTATCATACAGTTTAAGCCATGGCACTCGAAATCAAAGGAATGACACGCTCATTCAGATTCAAGAAAGGAACAGAGTATATCACCCTCCAGGACCCTGATCCGAACATCTCGCCGGACATGATCATGAGTTACTATTCCAACCTGTATCCGGAACTGACGACGGCTACCGTACACGGTCCGGTCATCAGGGAAGACATGACGGTATATGAGTTCAAAACCACCATCGGGACAAAAGGATAAAAGGATATGGCAAAGAACAACGGAAAAAAGAAGGAATCATGTGTACGATTGGACGGATATCAGGCGGAACAGCTCGCAAGACTCATCATTGCGGAAACCGAAAGGAAAATGCATTACGGCACGGAAAGGAAGAAACGGATTGCGGCACCCAGCGGTGCCGTAATTCTTTTCTGAACGCCACATTCCTGCCGATGTCTCCGCCGGAACTGTTCATTGACGGTACTGACGGGAAACCGCACAATCTCATCACGCAGGAAAACTACAAGTTCCTGCGTGATTCCTTTTTCAGATATGCAAGCCTCATGAAAAAGGAGGCGGTACATACACCGGGACGAACGCCCGGCGAAAGCATTGCCAGACTGCACGAAGAGATGTGTAACCTTGTAGGCAATGACATGAATGTCAACATTGAGCAGGACGAAGAAAGACTCCTGTTCCGTCTCTGGAAATGTCATGAATGGGGAGAACTCACGTTGTATTACTTCCCGACGAAGTTCCTGGAAAGGCTCGGGCCGGAACTGAGACGCATATCCGTCACCTTCATCCACAACCTGATGCGGGCGAACGGGATAAGTACCGTACTGGACGAGGATGACATGGACTATGCCCTGACACTGATGTCGGAGGTGGACCCGGGAGAAACGGCATCCGACCGGAAAAAGAGACGGCGGCTCCTGCACTCCTATGAGGAAGGCAGGATACACGCACTGCTTAGCAGGGTGGAAAACAAATGCTATTACAAGAACCTGCCGAAAGCGCTCAACCGGTATGAGCCGAAGGATGGATACGAACAGTCACTGGTCTCTCTTATGAAGGAAGGACTGGAGTTCCTTACACCTGAACACGGCATCATGGAATACGGCTACGATCCCTTCTACGAGGAAGAACCGGACTTTTTGCCCATGTACCTCAGCAAGCAGATCCGGGTCGTCTATGACTGCACCGACATGATAACGGAATATCTCTCGGACTATTACAACTCCTACAGCCAGGAGACATACGACATCATTCCGATCACCACCTGTGAACTGTCTCCGGAAACGGAGGAGCTGTTCCATATGGACGACTACCCGGAACGCTTCTTCAGGTGGGCGGAAAAATTCATCAACATCACAGTATAAACCAATCTGAACGGATATGATAGACAGCAACGAACTGACCAGAAAGATCAAGACACCGCTCAACCCCAGGGCGGCACTCATAGCCTATGCCTCGGAAGGGGACAAGAACTTCTTCCTTGAAATCCGGGGTATTGACGAACGGGGAAACATGACCGAAGGAAGACCGGTGACCATAGATTTCATGAACGCGCTGGTAAAGGGATACTCGGAAAGGCACAGCACCACTCCGTATGGCAAGATACCCTCCAATCTGCTGTATTGCGACCCGCGTAAGGGAAGCGAGAGATACGTGTGGTACAATCCTCCGCACAAGAGGATGATGTTCTTCAGCCCCGCGCTCAAAATAGAAAACGCGGAATATTTCCTGCCGGGAGTGATTTACGAGGCCGGTGAACACGGAATGAGAATCTATGCCTACAAGGGAAATGTTCCAGACCCCGATACCGAGCTGTACGCTGCACCCTTCTTTAACGTGACAGGTTCCAGCGTATGCCTGGGAAATCCCAGGATAGAACTGCCGAAGGACCTGACCTACGAAAGGCTGCTCCTGTATTGGGAGAAGAAATTCTGGCTGACGGAATTCACACATTTGGGAAGCAACGGGAACCCGACAAAATCAAACCTCGTACTGGTGACAAAGGCGGCACGGGACAGAGGCTTTAACCTGGACGAACTCAAACCGCTGAACAACATGAAACTTAAAGACATACTGAAATGAAAAAGGTACATTACATCGACAGCTATCTCATAAACCCGCAGCATCCGGTGACGGTAAACCTTATCGGAGCGGGAGGAACAGGCTCGCAGGTGCTTACCTGTCTGGCCAGGCTTGACACGGCACTAAGGGGACTCGGACACCCCGGACTGTTCATAACCGTGTATGATTCCGACATCGTGACGGAGGCCAATATCGGGCGGCAGCTCTTCAGCCCCTCGGACATCGGCCTGAACAAGGCTCAGTGTCTCGTCACACGCATGAACAACTTCTTCGGCAACGACTGGAAGGCGGTACCGGACATCTACCCGGCAGCCCTGAAGGACGCCAGACGGGATAATCTGGCCAACATAACGATTACCTGCACGGACAACATCAAGTCACGTATCGACCTGTGGAACATACTGAAAGCCGTGCCGGTATCGGAATACAGAAGCTACGAGACACCCCTGTACTGGATGGACTTCGGGAATACACAGAATACGGGACAGGTCGTCCTCGGAACCGTACCGAAGAAAATCAAACAACCAGCATCTAAGCTGTACGAAACGGTGGAGTCACTGAAAGTGATTACCCGCTACGTGAAATACGCGAAAGTAAAGGAGAAAGACTCCGGGCCGAGCTGCTCACTGGCAGAGGCTCTGGAAAAGCAGGACCTGTTCATCAACTCCACACTGGCACAGCTCGGCTGCAACATTCTGTGGAAAATGTTCCGCAACGGCATGATCGAGCATCAGGGGCTGTACCTGAACCTTTCTACCTTGAAAATGAATCCGATACCTGTCTGAACGCGGCTTTATGGCCTATAACATGTTAAAACTTGTTTGAAATCAAGACAAACATATATTAACTTCATTGCAGTTAGAGACAAATGTATATATTTGTATTTTGGAATATTATACAATAGGACAGCGTATTGTCTTGCCGGAACTTCCGTAATTCAGGCAAACGAAAACAGGGCCATCCGCGTTTCCACACGGAACTATAACAGGGGGCCTTATTTTTTCCTGCATCGGGAAATACGGAGAAACAGAAATATGGACTGACTGTAAAAGATAGAATATGGACAAGATATTGGATACCCGAACCAGAGAATCTTCTGCCGACAGCTGCCGGCAGAAAGGAGAATCATGCGGGCAAACCGTCGCCCGCCAAGGTTATAACAGGCCGGAGTGCATTCTGTGTACGACGGGATAGCGCGTCGGGTGACATCCAAATTACTCACGTCCCGGAAGACTGCGCCCCCACAACCTTCCGGGATTTTTTATCATAAGGCGTATGAGGAAGCTAAGTGGAATTTCATTGCAGAGAAAAATCATAGCTGGTTATCTGATATTGCTGGCAGTCATCGGAAGCATGATTGCCATACTGCTCCATGAGCGCAAAAAAATGCATGACATAGCAGACGGAACCGCAGAAATACGTGAGATCCGGAATGAAGTCAACGCCATACGCCGCCACATCGTCGGAATCGCATTGCTGGGGGAATCCGCCATCGGATGGGACAGCGAGGACTTCTCGGCATACCGGAACAGGCGCCTGCACATAGACAGCCTGCTGGAACGGATGAAAGACAACGGCCTGGACCTGGTGAGCCACGAACAGATAGACACATTGCGACGGCTGCTGGAAGAGAAGGAAAGCCGCCTGTACCATCTTACGACGGTTTTTCAGGAGCAGAGGACCTCAGACAGCCTGCTCTACAACCGTCTGCCCGAGGTCATCAACAAGAGTACCCGTACACGCACAGTCACCCGCCGGAAAAACGGCATAGCAGGTTTCTTCGGCAAGAAGGAAACCGTACAGGTACCGGCTTCCACGACAGAACTGCGGCAGCTCAACCGCCAGCTGATAACCATGCAGGAAGAGCATGACAGACATATCGGACTCTATGTTGACAGCCTGCGTCTGCAAAACCTGAAACTGAACAAAAGACTGAACTCCTTCGTCACCGCCCTTGACGAACAGGTCCAGGCCGCTTTCCAAAACCGGGAAACAAGGATTGCGGAGGCAAAGGCACTTTCATTCAAGCTGTTTGCGGCCACCATCATAGTTGCCATTGTCCTGCTGATCATATCCCATCTTGTCATACAGAGGGACATACGGCGCAAGGAACATGACCGCAGCAGACTGGTGGATACGCTCAAACAGAACCGGGAACTGTCCGAAATGAGAAAGCGTATCATCGTAACGCTATCCCATGACATAAGGGGACCGCTAAACGCCATCTGCGGCAGTGCGGAACTGGCCATTGACACCAGGGAAAGAAAACGCCGCAACACCTACCTTGACAACATCATCAAATCCTCACGCCATATCACAAGACTTGCCAACAGTCTGCTTGACCTCTCTAGGCTGGACGAAGCGAAGGAATCACTGAACAGGATACCTTTCAACCTGAAAGCCTTCGTCGATGACATCAACGTGGAATACACTTGTGCGGCCAATGACAAGGGGCTGGTCTTCAAAACGGAAGCAGAGGACACCGACATCGTGGTATGCGGAGATGCGGACCGCATCCGTCAGGTGGCGGACAACCTGCTGACCAACGCGCTCAAGTTCACCCGCAACGGAACAGTCTGTTTCCGGGTAAGCTACAAGGACGGGGTAATGACCTTGGAGGTGGAGGACTCGGGAATCGGCATGGACAAGGAGACGGTAGAACGCATATTCCGGCCGTTTGAGCGGGCGGCGCCAGACATTTCGCCGGAAGGATTCGGGCTCGGCCTCCCGATAACCAAGGGACTTTTGAACCTGCTCGGCGGGAGCGTTCTTTCCGTATCGAGCCATGTCGGGAAAGGCAGCCTGTTCCACACGGAAATCCCCCTTGCCATTTCCACTGAACCGGTAAAGAATAGCGTCATGCCGGCTGTGAAAAGATACAGCCTTCCCAAGCGTATCATCTTGGCGGACGACGATCCGATACAGCTGCGCATCGTCATGGAGATGCTGGAGCGGAACGGAGTATCATGCCGGACTTGCATCGGGGCGAAGGACGTGGCCGGGGGACTGGGGGAAGAACCGTATGATCTACTGCTGACCGACATCCAGATGCACGGTACCAGCGGTTTTGACCTGCTGTACCTCCTGCGTCATTCCAATATCGGAAATTCACGCACCATCCCGGTTGCCGCCATGACCGCCCGCAACGACGTGGACGAGAGCCGCTATACCGAAGCCGGCTTTTCCGGGTGCATACGGAAACCGTTCTCCATGAATGAACTGCTGGCTTTTCTTTCCTCCATAATGGAAAGGTCGGGACAGCAGCAGGAGCAGAAGGCGGATTTCAATGCCCTGGCCGCAGACACGGGGGACATGGAATGGATGCTCAATGCTTTCATAAAGGAATCGCTCGACAACAGGACGGAACTGAAGGAAGCCCTTGAAAGCATGAAAACGGACACGGAGCGTATGAAAAACACCCTGCACCGCATGTATCCCACCTGGGAACAGCTGGGGGTGGCCTGCGAACTGGAAACATACAGCAGAATCCTGCATGACGATACTTCCGATGACCTGACCATCAGTACATATACAGAGGCCGTCATCGGAAGAATAGACCGGCTGGTAGGCGACGCGAAGAACCTGCTTTCGGAAATCAGAAGACTTGACTTAAAGAACTATACGGATGAAACACAGAATACTCATAGTTGAAGATAACATCCTGCTGGCCGGACAACAAAAGAAATGGTTCGAGAAATCCGGCTATGAAGCAGTGACGACGATAGACGAACCCGGTGCAAGACGGCTTCTGAAAAAGGAGCCTTTCGATCTTGTCCTTTCCGATGTCCGTCTTCCGCAGGGGGACGGTATATCGCTGTTCGAATGGATGCAGAGAGAACGGATAGACGTTCCCTTCATCATCATGACCGGATATGCTTCCGTGCAGGATGCCGTCCGTGCCATCAAGATGGGAGCAAAAGATTATCTGGCCAAGCCTGTTCAGATGGATGAGCTGCAAAGTCTGATAAAGAACATCCTGCATCCACGCTCAGTCATATACGGAAAGGACAAGGGCATCCTTCCCAGGAACAGCCGGCAGATGAAAGAAGTGGAAAATCTGGCGCGTACGGTTGCTCCATTCGACATTTCTGTCCTGATTCTTGGCCCGAACGGTGCAGGCAAGGAATCTATTGCGCAACGTATCCATTATTCCAGCGAACGCAGGGAAAAGCCATTTCTGGCAGTAAACTGCGGGGTCATTCCCAAAGAGCTTGCGCCCTCGCTCTTTTTCGGGCATGTGAAGGGGACGTTTACGGGAGCGGACACAAACCGTGAAGGCTTTTTTGAAACGGCCCGTGGCGGAACCCTGTTCCTTGACGAAGTAGGGACATTGTCCATGGAGGTACAGAGCATGCTCCTGCGTACCTTGCAGGAAGGCACCTATATCCCTATAGGCAGCAACCGTGAGAAACACGCCGACGTAAGGATAGTGGCGGCAACCAACGAGGACCTTCAGTTGGCCATCAGGGAGAGACGCTTCCGGGAAGACCTCTACCACCGTCTGGGGGAATTTGAAATCGTCCTGCCGGCCCTGCATGAATGTCCGGAAGACATACTTCCGCTTGCCGAACATTTCAGGGAAAAGTTCTCCAGGGAACTCAAACGGCAGACCGACGGATTCAGCCGTGAGGCGGAACAACTGCTGCTCTCATACGGCTGGCCGGGAAATGTGCGGGAATTGCAGAACAAGGTCAAACGGGCCGTCCTGCTGTCCAAACAGCCGATAATCGAGTCAGCTTGTTTGAACATAAGAATCGAGGATGAGGAAGAGAAAATCTTCCTTTTTCCGGAAAATGAGACACAGGAAAAACAGTCCATCATCAGGGCCTTGAAAATATGCACGGGCAACCGGAAACGGACGGCGGAGATGCTGCACATTGATCCGTCCACGCTGTACCGGAAAATGAAGAAATACGGACTGAACGACAAATAAAGGCAATATAGACCGGAGATGTTTTCCAGTCTGGAATAAAATGCCTACTTTTGCATAAGTCTGGCAAAATGTGAAACACATACTGCCAGCAGGAACATAAGAAAATACCGGCAGGGCTGACAGCCTCGCCGGATATTATACATAAGTCGCAAGACGTCTCGGATGGGAATCTGACAAATTCAAAAATACAGAGACTTTTGCGTGTAGCTTATGCTATGCCTAATAGCGTGAGCTCATGCAAATTTCTGTATTGGGCTTTGTCAGAGCCTCCATCCGAAATAGCGTGAGTCTCACGCTTTTCATTTGGAATATCAAGGTATGGCAAAGTTACAGGTTCTGATAGCAATGACATTGAACGGTTCCGTCCCCGCACGGAACGATTCCCTGCTGCAATGGATACAAAACAGCAATGATGGTTTCCCCTGCTGGCGGGACCGGTACACCCGCATGCTGTATCCGGGCTATCCGCTGGTCGACCTCATCTGTGACAAGGAACAGTCTGCACCCTCTGACATATATCTGGCTGAAATCTATGACGACAGCAGCGCGGAACTGCTGCGGGGACTATCCCTGTACCACCTGATAGATGAGATGGTCATTTTTCTTCTTCCGGTAATCAGTTCCGGAACGGTTCCCGTATCACAACATATCTCCACGGACAAATGGGAACTGGTCAGGACAAAAACATTCAGAAACGGAATCTGCCGCCTTACTTATCGCAAAACATTGCAATAAGAGATTGCACGCCCTTGCATTTGCAATACCCCAATCAGCCCCGATTTTTCGCGGCTGATTTTTTATTTCTCTGTTTTTCAGCAATTTGCCGTATCATTATGTAGCAATATGCTCCGTTGGTCCACGTTTTGGCCTATATCAAATGAAACCTGTTGCGCAACACGGTGTAAATAAAGGAATTATTACACTAAAAACAGAATTCATTATGATACAGATAGACAGGGAGACATTCCAGATGATGCTCCAGAAGATAATGGAACGATTCGACAGAATCGATGACAGGCTGAACCGCATGAACCGGCAGACGGCCGCCCTTGAAGGGGACAAGCTGCTCGACAACCAGGACATGTGTGAACTGCTTGGCGTTACAAAGCGTACCCTTGCCCGTTACCGCCAGAAGAAACTGGTTACCTATTACATGATTGACGGGCGGACCTACTATAAGGCTTCGGAGGTGCAGGAGTTTCTTAACCGGAAAGGGAAAGTCCTGCCCCTAAGAATAAAGAAAGAACTCGGTATTCAACCCTAATCAGATGACAGTATGGAAATTATATGTATAGACAAGCGGATTTTCGACGAGTTGATTGTCCGGCTCAGTGAAATAGAGAAAAAAGTGACCCGCTTGTGCAGTCCGGCAAGAGATGCGGGACTGAAGAAATGGATGGACAACCGGGACGTGTGCGAGGTTCTCCACATATCCAAACGCACGCTTCAGGTCTACCGTGAAAAGGGTCTGTTGCCTTACACCCGAATCAAGAACAAGATTTTCTACAGGCCGGAGGATGTGCAGAAACTGTTGGAATCAAGTGATCACCCTCAAAGAAAAAAGCCATGAGTTACGATCTTATTAACAAGCAGGACCCGCGGATTGATGCCATTTTCGAAAGTCTGGAAAAGATGGAGCAAATGATAGATGGACTACAGACGGCACCAAGGCCGGCATTTCACGGTGATTATTTTCTCACGGACGAGGAGCTGTCGAAAGTATTGAAGGTCAGCAGGCGTACCCTGCAGGAATACCGTACCCTCGGCGTGATACCTTATTACCTTGTACAGGGAAAAGCCCTTTATAAAGAGTCGGACATACAGAAAGTTCTTGACGACGCTTATAAAAGATGCAGGGAAGAACAGCGATGGGTATGATGAAACGAAAGAGACCGTCCAATCACTTCGAGACGGTCTCTTTCGTTTCCGCACATATTGAGTATTAAAAAATACTAAAGTATATAAGCAACAGAAGCTCCTAATGTTCTGTTCTTAGGACTTCCATAAATAGGATGTACAGAATTTATACCAAGTTCATAGGAACATTTAAGTCGAATCTTTTTGTATTGAACATTTAGACAGAATATAGGACCTGTATCAATCCTATTGAATGGTCTGTACTGACTTATACTGGGTGCTGAAAAGATGTCTATACCCATCGTATAGGGCTGATTATAATTGTCTATACCGGATAGTTGTCCGCTTCCTTGAACTCCAATATTTAGAAACCATCCTATTTGTGGAATGAATGATATTTTGTTCTTTATATCCACTTTGTACCCAACAGATACAGGTATATTTAGATAATCAGCATGTGAAACCTCAATTTTTGAGATTTTTTGAGAAGCCAAATTATTACCCTCAAGCTTTCCACCTTTTCGTTCATATGCTATTCCTGTTTCAATTAAAATGTTACTTTTAAAATTATAATCAATAATTCCACCTACTTTGAAACCGCTTTGAGGATGTGAATCAAAGCCCTTCGTTTGGAACTTATTATTAGTATATCCAACTTCTATGCCATAGTTCCAATGCTGGCTATAGGCGGATATACACCAAAATAACATAGCGATAAAAAAAGATTTTTCAATATTCATATTGCTGTATTAATTAAATAGAATCAATTTACTTTTAGAGACTGACAAATGTGTCCTTCTTTTTCACAACAACTAAACTCGATTGCCACTATAGCAATAGCAGGATAAAATAATTCTTTCATTGACTTCATATTTTAAGAACGTTTTTATTTGAAACGCAGAATACCATTGATACCCCTATTTCGTAATGTTAAAGCATCTGAATTAATTGTTAATTTAGAACTAACTCCATCCTGGAAATACGATAAGAAGTCTCTGTCATTATCCGATCTGTATTCCAAGGTCGAAAACTGATCATGACAATAATAATTTGCTTCATGCCATTTCAGGGTAAAACAAAGGACACTTCTTTTACAGGACATCTCCTTTATTTGCAGACAGCCATACCTTTTTCTGTCTACGTTTTCCGGTGTTTGTCTCTTCTTCATAAAGGTCAAGATTCGTGTTCACCCCGGATTTTCTCAGACGTCTCATATCTTCGTCCACTTTCTTATCGGTTACATGGGCATAAATCTGCGTTGTGTCAAACCGGCAATGTCCCATCATCTTACTGACAGTTTCAAGAGGCACTCCCAGTGAAAGGGTGACATGCGTCCCGAAATTATGTCTTGCCTGATGGAATGTCAGATCAAAGCCATAGACTTTGCCCAATTCTCTCGTGAGCAGAATGGTATACTCACGTTTGTACAAATTGAAAACTTTATCACCTTGACGTTCTCCACGATATTTTTCTATTATCTTCAACGGAATGTCCAGTAGACGGACAGAAGAAAGCGTACCGGTCTTCTGACGATGGATATGGATCCACCAGGAGCCGTCACCTGACTGCGTAATGTCATTTACCGTCAGTCTTTTCAAATCCGTATAGGCAAGTCCGGTAAAAGTGGAGAAGATAAACATGTCACGGACAAATTGCAACTGCGGTTTTTCCACAGGTGTTGTAAGCAGCGTCTTCAGATCTTCCAGCTTCAGATGACGACTTTTCCGTTTGGGCAGTTCCGGATGCAGACGGCAGTACGGGTCCCGTCGGATTGTACCCTGGCTTACGGCACGCATGGTCATCTTCTTCAACCTGTAAAGATGTTCATGCACGGTTTTTAAACTTAGATTGCGGTCTGTACGCAGAAAAAGTTCAAAGTCATCGTAGAACACACGGTCAAGACTACGTAGCAGTACATCCTCTACGCCGCGTTTTTCCTGCACGAAAGCCGAAAGGTGCTTATATGAACGTAAGTAGGAATCATAACTCTCCTTTATACGATCCACACCGATACGCTTCTTGAACTCCTCGTTATGCTCTCTGAAAAGAGCCAGCAGAGTTAGCGGTTTCTGACCGACTCCCATCACGGCATTCTTTACCTGCTCTGCCGTAATAAATCCCAGACTGTTCTTAATCCGCCTGTAATGCTCCTTGATTTCTTTGGTCAGATCATCAATAGCCCGGTTGACGGTAATGGCATTCTCACTGCGGCCGTCAGCCCGTCCTTTTTCAGGATTCCAGATGGCCGGATTGACGGATACTTTCGTTCCTATCTGTTCCCATTTGGCATCTATGCTTATCTTGCACAGCAACTGGCACGTTCCATCCTTACGGACTTTGGTGCGGTTTATATAAAACAGTATCGCAAATGTACTGCGACGTTTGATTTCCATATTGTCAGTATTTCTTTTCATAATCCTATTTTTTGCCATTATCAAATAACTACAGAAAACCGCTCAGCAATTATTTTATCCAATGCTTTCGTATCTGTATCTATCTTATTGTCTGTCACCTTTGCGTAATGCTGTGTGGTCTCAATACGACTGTGCCCCAACATCTTGCTGACCGTTTCAAGCGGTACGCCATGGGAAAGTGTAATTTCTGTCGCATAGGTATGACGGGCTGCATGGAAGACCAGCTTACGTCCTATACCGCAAATTTCGGCGATGCGTTTCAGATAACGATTCAATGAACTGTTGGAATACATGGGGAGAAGCTTTCCTTCAGGAGCCATATCGCGGTATTTTTCAATAATATGGAACGGCAGTTCCATCAGCGGTATTTCAAAATCCACTCCGCTTTTTTTACGTGCGCTCTTAATCCACCATACACCGTCTTCTGCAAGAGACAAGTGTTCATTTGACAGAAGACACATGTCTATGTATGAAATCCCCGTGAAACATGAAAAGAGGAACAGATCACGCACATGATAAAGAGTCCGGTTATGCAAAGGCGTAACCATAATACGATGCAATTCTTCGGACGTGAGATATTTCTGTCTTGGCTTTGGACGAGCCAGCTCATAACCGATGAACGGATTTGCCGTAATTATACCGTCGGCGATTGCTTCGCCGACTACCGTCTTCAACCGGACGGAATGATTGACAATAGTAGACTGTGAGAGATTGCATTCTGTACGTAAATACAACACATACTTCTCGATAAATGAACGGTCCAGAGCCGTAAACGGAAGGTCTGTTACCTTGTATTGCATTTGTAAAAAGACGGCAACATGATTGTAGGAATTACGATAAGCATATAAAGTTTTTTCTGTTCGGTTAACACCTACACGCTTCTCAAAATTCCTCATGAAGTATCTGTAATAGCTCAACAAGGTTTCCTGGCCTGAAGCCATACCCAAAAGCTGGTGCTTCACTTCCTCCGCTGTCACATCTTCACGGACTGCGGACATTTCCGCATAAATGCCGAGAGCTGTCGCTCGGATTTCATCAAGCTTGCTGTTGATTTCCCTGGCCGCAACACTCTTTCCACACGCCCGTCCGGATGACCATAATGATTGTGGCACACGCAGCTTTACACTGAAAGCCGTTTCAGAGTGTTTGCCGACAATGAGCCGTGCCATCACTGGACAGTTCCCACTGGCATCCGCCTCGCTCTTTTTAAGGTAGAACGAAACCTTCACATCTTTCTGATTCATAACCTGTTCCATTGTTTGCAAAATTAATGGAGACAGAGTTGATCATCGGCATGTTAAATATCGTCAGACATCGACAAAGCTATCATCATTGACTTACAGAACCTATATTTTTCATATTTCAAAAAAAATAAGTACCTTCGTTAAGCCAAAATGATGAAACTGCGTTCTTTACGGTTGGAACAGGAAGGATTTTCAAACAATTCCATGCAATAGGAATGGGCAACGGATAGGTAGCAATTTTTCTGCTTAACTATTCAAAAAACGGCTTCAAAGCACACTTTTACGAATGTAGAATAATGCTACATAAATCCCTGAAAACCCAATAGTTTACATTATTCTTCTTAAATCCATCCGAAATCGGGCGAGTTTCGCTATCTTTTCATAATACAGGACGCGGTTCGGAATAGACAAACCTGAAAAACTTTGTTTTTCGTTTGTCTCTCCTCTCACCTTTCACTATCTTTCCATAAGACAGGAGGCGGTTCGGGATAGTCAAACCTGAAAAACTTTGTTTTTCGTTTGCCTCTCCTCTCACCTTTCACTATCTTTGCGTTCCTTTAGCAAAAAAGAGAGAAAATGACAGTAAAATTTATGAGTCTGGCCAGCGGCAGCAGCGGAAACTGTTATTACCTGGCTACTGACAACACCGCCATATTGGTTGATGCCGGTATCGGTATCCGCACCATCAAGAAAGTATTTAAGGAACGTATGCTGAACCTTGAAGGGATACAGGCTGTACTGGTCACTCATGACCACGCCGACCACATCAAGGCAGTAGGACATTTGGGAGAGAAACACGGGATTCCGGTATATACCACTCCGGAAATACACGAAGGCATGAAGCACAGCTACTGCATGACAGAACGGTTAAGCCCCGAACGTACCCGCTTTATCCGGAAAGAAGAAACATTCAGCGTAGGAGATTTCACCATCACCTGCTTCGAAGTGCCTCACGACGGAACCGACAACGTGGGCTACTGCATCACGGCAGGCGATAAGACATTCTCTTTCCTGACCGACATCGGGCATATCACCCCGACTGCCTCACGCTTCATACAGCAGGCTGACTACCTGATACTGGAAGCCAACTACGATGACAGCATGCTCCAGATGGGACCTTATCCACAGCATCTGAAGGAGCGCATCGCCGGCCCGAACGGACACATGAGCAATCACGAAATGGCCGACTACCTGAGTCATCATTTCCCCCAGCGCCTGAAACATTTATGGCTCTGCCACCTGAGCAAGGACAACAACCATCCGGAGTTGGCTTTCAAGACAGTGGAACTGGCATTCCGGCAGGAAAACATCATCGTAGGAAAAGACGTGGAAGTCACTCCACTGAAGCGAACCACTCCTTCTGAAATGTATATTCTGGAATAACAAAAGAAAATAATAAAAGC
>OGQC01000924.1_pt1 | contig 13908 bp, 12 predicted proteins | sample 1553081 | NCBI WGS metagenome assembly OGQC01 (sample SAMEA2580267, study PRJEB22360) | human gut metagenome | biome: human gut; feature: human-associated habitat; material: faeces | place: Denmark | collected 2008/2010
GGTCCGCGGCTTCTATCCCGGCTACGACCGCGAGGTGCACGAACTCTACATCTACGAGCGGGTGCGTTAGCTCCGCCACCGGAGGCACCGTCTCCGCCCGCCATTAACGTCAGACGGCGACGCTCCCCGCAGGGGGAGGTCGCCGCCTTTTCTTTATCGGGCCGTGCCCGGGCGGACCGGGCGCGTATCCTGTGCCGTTACTCCTGCCCGAATCCGATGCTGACGAAGGTCAGCACGTCGGGCAGCGCCGTGCGCCAGTAGCGCCACGTGTGGCCGCCGTCGCGCATGCGGAACTCGAGCGGGATGTTGCGCAGGCGCATTTGCTCGTAGAAGCGGATGTTGCCTTGCCAGAGGAAGTCGTCGTCGCCGCAGTCGAGCCTCCAGCGTACGGTGCGCAGCGCTGCGGCCTGCTCGTCGGTCATCTGCTGCAGAAACCGCAGCGGACTGTTCTCGATGCGCGAACGCTCGTAGTCACTCGGGTCACCCGTGATGGGGCGCGGCTCCAACGCGGCGCTGAGCGGGCAGGCCGAGCCGAAGAGCTCGGGGTGGTGCTGGGCGTAGGTCGCCGTGCCGCCTCCGCCCATCGACAGGCCGGCAATGGCGCGGTGGCCCTTGTCGCTCAGGATGCGGTAGCGTCGCTCGACGGCGGGCATCAACTCCTCGAAGAAGAAGCGTTCGTAGGGCCAGTCGGGAACATTGTAGTAACCCATGTGGCGTCCCGTGTGGTTCTCGTCCTCATCCGAGGCGTCGGGCATGACGACCACCATCCTGGCCGAGCGTCCCTCGGCGATGGCTTCGTCGACAATCTGCTGCATCTGCCCCTTGGTGGGTTCGCTCCATGCGGTGTGGGTGTCGCTCGCGCCGTGGAGCAGGTAGAGCACCGGATAGCGGCGCGTGGTATCGGCGTCGAATCCGTCGGGAAGGTAGATTGTGCAGCTCTTCTCGGCACCGAGCAGTTCGCTCCGGAGCGTGAAGGTCTCGAGCCGGCTCTGGGCCGTGAGCGGGGCGGCGAAGAGGAGCATCGCCGCAAACATCATCATTCGTCTCATTTCGGGTCGTTTGTCGTAAGGTTTTTATGGTCGGGTTGGCTGCCGGCGGGGTCCGCTGCGTCGGCCGGAGTGAGCAGTCCGACCAGGCGGTCGAGCTGCGGCACACCGTATCCCACCTCGCGGTCGGGCGTCGCGGCCCGGCTGCCCGAGGCGTGGAGCGCGGCAATCAGCGTGGCGCGGTCCACACGGTTGTATTGGAGCATCGCGGCGCAGAGCCCCGCAATGACGGGTGTCGAGAAGGAGGTTCCGCGGGGCGAGTCGCTGACGACCACATCGGGCTTGATGTAGTCCGCCTCGGGGCGCCCCGTACTGCTGTACTCCCTGCGTGTTTGACCCTCCCAGTCGACGGCGCCGACCGTGATGGCCTCGCGCACGTCGCCCGGAAAGCCGATGTAGCGCCACGGCTTGTCGCCCTCGTTGCCGGCGCTCTGGATGAAGAGCAGCCGTGGGTGGGCACGCAGTATGCTGTCGAGGAAGCGCGAAATCCGCGAACTCCGTCCGTCGAGCAGCTCGGGCGTGTAGCCGTCGAAGTCGTCGAAGGAGGTGTAGCTGATGGAGCAGGTGATGAGGTCCACCTTCTTGTCGAGCAGCCACTCGATGCCCCGCATCATGCGCTCCTCCTCGCTGCGCGGCTCCCGGTCTTGAAGGTCGATTTTCGCCAGGTAGAATTCGCTTCGGGGGGCCAGCCCGAGCAGTGTGTCGCTCCCCATGCGGCCGCCGATGTTCATGCAGACCTGCCGGCCGTGTTCCATCGGGTCGCGGAAGAATCCGGTCGTGTCTCCGGTCGTGAAGTCGCGGTAGTCGACGACGCGGAGCTCGCGGGTGCGGGGGTCGCTCCGCAGCGAGCCGAACCCGGCGTCGAGCACTCCGATGCGGATGCCGCGGCCGTCCAGAGCGAGCGAATCGTAGCGCGGCTCCATCATCTGTCCGATTTCGCGCGAGTAGGTCCGTGCGTATCCCTTCGTCCAGCCGCCCAGCGCATCGTCGATTGCCTGGCGGATGTCGGCGCAGCCGCCTGCAAACAGCAACGCCGCGGCTGCGGCAAGCGTCGCAATGGAGAACCGATTTCTTGATTTACGGTCGTATCGCGCCATCTTTGTTCCGTTCTTGCAGTGTTCTCTGTCGGTCTGCGCTTGGGTCTCTGTGCCTGCCGGAGCGGGTGCGGCTACTCGACGTAGAGCACCAGTCCCTTGAGGTACTCGCCCTCGGGATGGTAGATGTTGATGGGGTGGTCGGCCGGCTGGGTCAGCTGGTGCAGAATCCGCACCTTGCGCCCCGCAATGGCCGCCGCCGAGAAGACCGTCGTACGGAAGAGCTCCTTCGAAACGGCCTGCGAGCAGGAGAAGGTGAAGAGTATGCCGCCGCTCTTGATTTGCGACAGCGCGCGGGCGTTGAGCCGCTTGTAGCCCTGCATGGCGTTGCCCAGCACCTTGTGGTGCTTGGCGAAGGCCGGCGGGTCGAGGATTATCAGGTCGTAGCGGTCGCCGATGTTGCGCAGGTACTCCACGGCGTCGGCTGCCAGTGCCGTATGGTTGGCCTCGGCGCCGAAGTTGAGCCGTACGTTCTCCTCGGCCAGCGCCACGGCGCGCTCCGACGAATCGACCGACACGACCTCCCTGGCACCGCCCGAAAGGGCATAGACCGAAAAGCCGCCCGTATAGCAGAAGGTGTTGAGCACGGTGCGGCCCGCGGCATAGCGCTTCACCAGCTCGCGGTTCTCGCGCTGGTCGAGGAAGAAGCCGGTCTTCTGCCCCTTCTCCCAGTTGACCAGGAACTTCTCGCCATGCTCCAGTACGGTCTGCGTCTCGTGGTCCGAACTGCCCCACAGGTAGCCGTCGACGGCACCCAGCCGGGCGTTGTAGGGGACCGTCTGCGAACTCTTGTCGTAGATGGCCGTGAGCCGCCCGCCGAATACTTCGCGCAGCGCCGCGGCTATGTCGAGCCGCGCGCGGTACATCCCCACCGAGTGGCACTGGACGACGGCCGTCGTGCCGTAGATGTCCACCACGAGCCCCGGCAGCGAGTCTCCCTCGCCGTGGACCAGACGGTAGCAGGTCGTGTCGGGGCTGTCGGTGAGTCCCAGCGTGCGGCGCACGTCGAGCGCCGAGGCGATGCGGTCGCGCCACCATGCGGCGTCGATGGCGCAGCGCTCGAACGAAAGGACGCGTACGGCGATGGAGCCGATTTGATAGTGGCCCAGAGCGACGAAATCGCCGCCGTGGGTATAGACCTCGACCACGGCGCCTTCCGAAATCTCGGCCTCTTCTTCGGCCTTGATGTAGTCGATGGCGCCTGAAAAAATCCAGGGGTGACGGCGGAGGAGCGACTCCTCCTTGCCGCGACGCAGATATACTTGAGGTGTCATGCGGGGGTTATTTTTTGCCGGTTCGGGGCGTTTGTTGCAGTTTGTCGTAGATTTCGGTGCAGACCCAGGCGTCGGTCGCCGCGTAGAGCAGCTGCTTGTCGGTCAGCTGGGCGGCCTCCCAGTTGCTCAGCCGCTGCGCCTTCGAGACCCGTTTGCCCAGCACGATGGCCGAGAGCTTGCGGAGGCTCTTCTCCTCGATTCCCCAGTCGGGGGCGATGGCCTGCAGGTCAACGAAGCCGCCGTCGCGGAAGTGGCGCAGCTGGCGCAGCGAGCGGAGGTCGCCCGCCACGTCGGCCCCCACCTTGCGGACCTTCGCATTTCCCAGCAGCTCGAGCAGCGGGGCGGCCAGCGGAATCCGGTTGAGGCGGAAGAGGTAGCAGCGCTCGGAGGTGGAGAGCTGGAGCAGCGAGACGCGGAAGGTCACTCCCTGGCGGAACGAGGGGCGCGTCTCGGTGTCGAATCCGATGACGGGATGGGATGCCAGATATGCGCAGGCTTCGGAAATCTCCTCCTCCCGCTCGATGACGCGGATTTCGCCCTGATATTCGATGGCAGGCAGCGCCGCGGTCTCTTCGTTGCCGATTTTGGGTTGGAATGTATTCGTCTTCTTCATCGAACTATAAATTCATACAAAGTTAGGGAAATAAATCGGAATATCGGCAACTGCGGCCCGGAAATCGGTGCCGCCTTCCGTGCGGGCCTCGCCGCTGGCCTTGCTGCAGGGCGTTAACCCCTTTTTATTTCGGCTGTTAAATAGCGTAAAAAGATTTATATCAATTTGTTCATTGTTGAATACAATTAATTATTGCATATTTGTTATGCAAACAAAATCCAACCACCTAAAACTTTTTTGTATGAATAAAATTCGCTATCTTACAAGCGTATTTCTGCTTGCCATGTTGGCTGCATGTGTGCATGACCCGGGGCAAATCACGGAAGTACCTTCGGAGGTTTCTCCGATTACGGTAGAAGAGGCTCGGGGAGCGACAATCCATTCCCGTTCATTCCGGGGACATCTGTTCCCGATTGGTCGGAGGCAGCTCCGTCAGCATCGGACCGGTTGTCGAGTGTGGATGTCCCTCTGCAGGCCGAATACTCATACCGGGTGTATCGCAAGGATCGCAACGGGGAGTTCTATTCGGTCCCAGCTTCGGTCAAACTGATTGTCGTCCGCTCCGCTGCAACGGGTCGTGAAGCGTCCTATTTGCGGGTTTGTATTCCCGATGCGGAATATGCCGCAATATATGACGGCGATATCGGAGCGATGACGCTGAACTGCGAGGACCGCATCGATTACAGCGGTTTGGAGTATTACGCTACGCTGGACGGACGTCCGGTTGCCGTGAGCCGCTACGATGCGGGTCGCTATACGGCCGGTGTTTTCCTCTATGACCGTAGCCTGACACTCTATGAACGGGCACGTCGCTACGCCTCGTTATTCCACAACATGTGGATTGAACGGTCGGCTGCAGGCTTAACCCGGGGTGGCGATGAGTGGAATTACGGGGCACCGGGTTCCATATTCGTTGGGTCTGATGGCGGGCTTTATCGTTATGTGGATATCGATGGAGATGGAAAGAGTGATGCCATTACGATGGTTTGGGACTGGTCCGAACTCTTTGGCGGTGGCGGTGGAAGCAGCAGTGGTGGAGGAAGCTCCAGTGGAGGCGATTCCGGCGGAGGTGACGGTTCATCGGGCGGCAGTCCCGGTTCCGGGGCTGGTCCGGGTGTTGGCAATCCGGGAGGTCCGAGCGGTCCGGGTTCGGGCCTTGGCGGCGGAAGCGGTGATTCCGACGGTGATGGTACGGGTGACGAAGAGGGTAATGGCGACGGAGACAGCGAGGGCGACTCTTCGGATGTGGGTAATACCCGTGTGAAGTTTCCTGTATCTATGCTTGACCCGATTCCGTGGGAGGATGAGTTCTCCGACGATGATTTTCCCGAGGAGAATGGTGATGGCTCTTCCGATGTTCAGGAACGCGATTGCGAGGAGGTGTCTCCCGAGGCGGGGAACAACTCCGTGAAGACCAACCGGCTCTACGCGGATATGTCCGACGAATCGCAGTTTTCGCAGTTCCAGGACAGCGTGAGCACCAAACCGGGAATTGAATTTGGTGTGACCGGTTATCTGGATGAGAATGGAGATGTGAGGTTGAAGGGTCCATATACGGATAACAACCCCGGGAGTGTTCGAATAAGATTGAAGAGAAAGTTCTCGAATCTTTCGGTGATACACAACCATCCCTCTGGAAGCGCATGTTCGGTGGGAGATGTGTATGCATTGACCTATCTTTATGCGCAATATGAAAATTTCCGGTCCATCTATGTTTGTACGGGGAACGGCTCAATTTATGTGATTCACATATATAATGAAGCTTTGGCGACCCAATTTGCAGATTTTATAAATTCTTCAGCATACGATGGACGATTTCAAAATCTTTATGATTGGGGTATGAATGTTTTGCGTTTGAAATACGATTCGCATACTTCGCATTTGTACGCGCTGGCATATGCGTTGAAGGCCATGAACACCGGAATTGCTATTTTATCGAAAGGGAAGGAGGATTCGACCTTCCACCAGCATGAAGTGGAGGAGCAGAGAATCAATGAATTGTCGGGCATGCCGGAAGAACTTGGAATGATTAAATGTAAATAAAGGAATTATGAAAAAGAGTGTTTTATTCTTTTTAGCGGTATTGGTGTGTACAACGGCCATTGCCCGCAAGCCTGGTTATGCGGACTACAAGCCGCTGTCGGCCTTTGGCGGGGATACGGTTGCCTATCTGGACCATAACTGGGGTTATCAGACTATGGCGGTCAATTTTGACGAACCGTTGCAGGAGTTTTTCGACCGGTTTGAATTGCCCATCCGGTCGGTGGAGTTTATGTGCGTCAATGGGTATGTTTTGGCTTCTGTCCGGTTTTATATTATCCCGTGTGATTTGGTAGCCAAAATGGAAAAAGAGCGGGCTGGCCTTCTCGATAAGTATTCGTTGTTCAGCATGTTTGTCTTTCCGTGGGAGGTGGAAAACAGCGAGGATTTGCCGGACTATGAGACGATTCATCGCTCGATTCCCGAATTGAAAGAGCGGGGCTCGGTCCTTCTGCCGTGGAAAGAGGAGTACAGGGAGGTGCTCGGCCGTTATCTGGTGCAGAACGTCCAGTTCAACTGGGATGAAAGTGATGAAAATTGAGGAATGAGATTCCCTGCTTCGAACGATTCCGGGCGGTGCCTCAGGGTGCCGCCCGTTTTTGTGTTCCGGGAAATTATGCGTATCTTGTAGAGGAGTCGAATCTATGGAGCTATGAAACGGAGCATTATATTTTTATTGGCGGTATTGCTGTGCGTGACGGCCATTGCGCGCAAGCCGGGTTATGCGGATTACAAGCCGCTGTCGGCCTTCGGCGGGGATACGGTTGCCTATCTGGATTACAACTGGAGCGCTCATGCCATGGGAACAAATGTCGATGCCCCTTTGCAGGAGTTTTTTGACCGGTTCGAATTGCCCATCCGGTCGGTGGAGTTTACGTGCGTCAATGGATATGTCCTGGCTTCTGTGCGGTTTTATATTATTCCGTGTGACTCGGTGACCGAATTGGAAAAACGACGAGGCGTTCTTCTCAATAAATGTTCGTTGTTCAGTATGTATGTCTATCCGTGGGAGGTGGAAAACAGCGAGGATTTGCCGGACTACGAGACGATTCATCGGTCGATTCCCGAATTGAAAGAGAGGGGCACGGTGCTTCTGCCGTGGAAAGAGGAGTACAAGGAGGTGCTCGGCCGTTATCTGGTGCAGAACGTCCAGTTCAACTGGGATGAGAGCTGGGAGAAGTAACTTCCGATTCCGAATAATTCCGGGCGGTGCCTCAGGGTGCCGCCTGGTTTTGTGTTCCGGGAACAGGTGCCGGGTACAGCCCGGCATCGGGGCTGCGGATTTACGAACGCGGAGCGGTGAGCCGGAGGCGTCCGTCGGTCCCGGTGCGGAGTACTCCTTGCGCCTGGAGCGTGCGCAGCAATTCGATGACGGGACCCTCGTCCGCAAGCAGCGTCTCGGGCAGGTGGCCGCGCAGTTCGTCGAGCAGCTCCCGGGTTGAACAGGGCGATGCCGAAAGCCGTTCGAGTATGGCGCGTCGCAGCGTTTCGGTGGCTGCGGACTCTTCGCCCGGGTCGGCGGGCAAGACCGGAGCCGGAGCCGGGGTGGATTCGGTCCGGGTGGCCCCGACTGCGGAATACTCCATGGTCGTCGGGGTGGTGTTTGCCGCCGCGTCCGCCGTTGAGGATGCATCCGCCTGCTGTCGCTTCGCCTCACGACGGCGGGCGAGGCAGATGTCGCAGATGCCGCAGGGTCGGGCGTCGTCGGCGCCGAAGTAGCGTTCGAGCACCACGCTGCGACACTCCGTCTCGTTGGCCGCATAGGCGAGCATGTGGTCGAATCGCTCGCGCATGAGCTCCTGACGGTGCTTGTAGGTCTCGGGGGCGATGTAGAGGTCGGCGCGCGGCAGGCGCTCCTCCTCCATGTAGAGCATCGGTGAGCGGTTCGACGGGATGTAGCGGATGACGCGCAGCTGCCAGAGCGTCTTGAGCAGCTCCTTGACCCGCTCGATCTTGTAGCCGCTCCAGGTGGCCAGCTCGCACTCGTCGATGGGACGGAACTCGGTGAAGACGCCGTTGTAGAGCCGCAGGATGGTGCGGATGAAGTGGTCCAAATCGTCGCGGCGGATGCGCAGCCGGTAGAGGTCGTCGCGGCTGATGCAGAACATCAGCCGGGCGGGGTTCTCCATGGCGTCGGTGAGGGTCAGGTAGCCGTTCTGCTGGAGCAGTTTCAGCGCACTCTGCACCGTGCCGGGGTAGAGGTGTTCGCGGGCGCAGAAGTCGTGGATGTTGAAGAGAAACGAGGCGCCGGCCCCCTCGCCGATGCCGATTTGCAGGTAGGAGCAGACCTTTTCGTAGATTTCCTTGATGCGCTCGAGCGGCGGGAACTCCTGCTCGAAGCGGCGTACGATGCGGCTCTCGTCGTCCGGGGCGATGAGCAGCAGCGCATAGCTGCGGCGGCCGTCGCGTCCGGCACGGCCCGCCTCCTGATAGTAGCTTTCGAGCGAGTCGCAGGGCGAGTAGTGGCAGACGAAGCGCACGTCGGCCTTGTCGATGCCCATGCCGAAGGCGTTGGTGGCCACCATCACCCGTGTGCGGCCCGACATCCACTCCTCCTGGCGGAGCGTCCGCTCGGCATGGCCCAGTCCGCCGTGGTAGGCCGAGGCCGTGATGCCTTCGTCGCGTAGCAGCCCGGCCAGCTGTTCGGTCCCTTCGCGTGTGCGGACGTAGACGATGCCGCTGCCCTCGACGCCCCGCAGCAGCCTGAGCAGCTGGCCGTTCTTGTCGTCGGTGCGGCGGACGCTGTAGGAGAGCCCCGGGCGCGCGAAGCTGCTGCGCAGGATGTGGGGCTCGGCGAATCCCAGATGGCGCATGATGTCCTCGGCAACCATGGGGGTGGCCGAGGCGGTGAGCGCCAGCACCGGGACGTCGGGAAGCTGGCGGCGCAGTTCGGCGATGCGCAGGTAGGAGGGGCGGAAGTCGTAGCCCCACTGCGAGATGCAGTGTGCCTCGTCGACGGCCAGCAGCGAGACCTTCATCCGCTCGACGCGCAGCCGGAAGGCCTCGGTCGAGAGCCGTTCGGGGGCGACGTAGAGGAACTTCACGTCGCCGTAGGCGCAGTTGTCCAGCGCGATGTCGATTTGACGGGGCGAGAGGCCCGAGTGGATGGCTACGGCCGGTATGCGCAGCGCGCGCAACCGGTCGACCTGGTCCTTCATCAGGGCGATGAGCGGCGTGACGACGATGCAAAGCCCCTCGCGGGCCATCGTCGGCACCTGGTAGGTGAGCGACTTGCCGCCGCCGGTGGGCATGAGCGCCAGCGTATCGCGCCCCGCCAGCACCGAGCGGATAATCTGCTCCTGTGCGGGTCGGAAGGCGTCGTAGCCCCAGTAACGTTTCAGGACGGCGTGGATGTCGCAGTGTTCCATACGTTGCAAAATTAGTGATTCCGCCGCGCAAAAGCAAGCGCCGGGTCCGTGTGCGGGTCGTCTGTTGTCGGGGCGTGTGTACGGATGGTGCGGGCCGCGCCGGTTTTCCGCAACGCGGCTGCGCAGGGGTCTCCGCAGGTGTCGGGCCGGCGGGGGTGTCGTTTTGTCGCCGGGATTAGGCAAAATCGGAAATATTTTCTATCTTTGCTCCGCTTGCATCGCTACAGCATCCATGAACCTGCGCCGTGTCATAGCCTTCGTATTGCTTGCCTGCTACCTCTTTGCGGTGGGAGGCGAGGCCGCAGCTGCCCTTTCGTGCGACTGCGTGCGGATGCATTCGCATCCCGGTCACGAGCATCCGCACTGCATCTGCTGCGTGCACCACGGCGCATCGGCCGAAAGAGGCTCCGCACGTCTGGCGGCGCCCTGCTGCGGCGACGAGCACAGCACCGAAATAGCGCTCTACACGGCCCTTTCGTCGATTCTCGACAAGGCGGCCCGGCGCGTCGTGCTGGCGCTGCCCCCGACGCTTGCGGCCGAACTGCCGGCCGCGGCCGAACAGCTGCTTCACCGCTGCGATGCGGTGGAGTGCGCCGGTGCACTGCCCGACGACGGACTGCTGCGGGCCGTCGGCCTGCGTGCGCCTCCCGTCCTGGGCTGACAGCGCTCCCGGTCGGGGCCGGGTGCATCCCTGCGGCGTGCGCAGCCTCGTTGCGCCGCTCGCCCAATCCCCCGAATCTTCACCGATTTCACAAACCTTTGGAAACGGTCCGCTGCCTGGCATCGGACCATCGCGGAATGGATTCCCGTCATTGCGAAGAGGTGCTTCTGCACCACGGTATACGCCCCACGGCGGTGCGCATGCTCGTGCTGGACGCCATGGAGCGTTTCAGCGATACCTTTACGCTGGCCGACCTCGAGCAGGCGACCGACGGCATCGACCGCTCGTCGATTTACCGGAGCCTGATGCTCTTCGTGCGGCAGCACCTGCTGCATCTGGTCGACGACGGCAGCGGTTCGATGAAGTACTGCGTCTGCCACAACGACCATGCGTGCCGAATCGACGAGATGCACAGCCATTTCCATTGCGATGCCTGCGGCCGGACCCTTTGTCTGGACCATACGCGGATTCCGGTGGTAGCCTATCCGGCCGGATTCGAGGTCCGTCAGATTGACTGTCTGCTTCGGGGACTCTGCCCCGAGTGCAGTGCCAAGGCCCGGAGGTAAGGCGCCGCACCGCCGTTTTGCAACCCGGTTGCAGTCGTTTTTTACGACCTTTGCCTCCGACGAAAAATGAAAAAACCATGAAACGATTCGCTTTATCGATTGCAATTCTCACGCTTCTTTCCGCCGCAGCCTCGCCGCTCCGCGCCCAGGACCTGCGCGGTACGGTCTGCGATGCCGAGGGTCAGCCGCTCGTCGGCGCTTCGGTCTACTGGGCCGGAACGACCGTCGGCGCCAGCACCGATGCCCAGGGTGCCTTTCTGGTGCACCGCGTGCGCGGCTACGACCGCCTGGTAGCCTCCTATCTCGGATATGTCAACGATACGCTCCGCGTGGGCGATGACCGCACGGGGCTCCGCTTTGCGCTCGAGGCCGAGGGTGTCTCGCTCGACGAGGTGGTCATCGAAGGTACCCAGAGCGGCAACTATGTCAAACGCGAGGGCATCGTCAAGAACGAGATGATATCCTTCGCCGGCCTCTGCAAGATGGCCTGCTGCAACCTGGCCGAGTCGTTCGAGAACTCGGCATCGGTGACCGTGGGCTACAGCGACGCCATCTCGGGCGCGCGGCAAATCAAGATGCTCGGTCTGGCCGGCACCTATACCCAGATTCTCGACGAGAACCGTCCCATCATGCGGGGGCTGAGCGCCCCCTATGGCCTGAGCTATACGCCGGGCATGTGGCTCAACTCGATTCAGGTCTCGAAGGGCGTAGCCTCGGTGACGGCCGGTCATGAGGCCATCACGGGCCAAATCAACCTCGAGTACCGCAAGCCGACCGATTCCGAGCGGCTGTTCGTGAACCTCTACCTGGACGACGAACTGCGTCCCGAGGCCAACATCACCACGGCTTTCCCCGTATCGCGCGACGGGAAGCTGACGAGCATCATCCTGCTCCACGGCTCGGCCGACACCGACGTGCGGACCATGGACCACAACCACGACGGCTTCCGCGACCTGCCCCGTACGGACCAAATCAACGTGGCCAACAAGTGGCTCTATGCGGCCGACAACGGCATGCAGGTGCGCTGGGGCTGGAAGTTCGTGCAGGAGAACCGCCTGGGCGGCATGCTCGGCTACCGCAATTCGGAGGGCATGCGTCTGGCGATGGACGAGAAGTGGTCGCTCTGGGAGGACCCCGAGGCGACGAGCCGGCCGCTCTACGGTTCGCACATCCGTAACCGCAACGCCAACGGGTACCTCAAAATCGGTATGCCGCTCGGCCCGTCGGTCTACGACGAGGAGGAGCAGGACGAGATGCGCTCGAACCTGGCCTTCGTGGCCGACTTCGACCACTTCGACGAGGAGGCCTACTTCGGTCTGAACAACTATTCGGGCAACGAGAATTCGCTCTCCTTCACGCTCATGTACAACCACTACTTCACCTACCGTTCGTCCATCAACGTCGGCGGTCAGGCCCACCTCACCTATTTCCGCGAGTCGCTGCTCAACCCCACGCCGTGGATTTCGGGGGTGTCGGCCGGCGACTTCGATTTCGACCGCACCGAGGGTGAGGCAGGACTCTTTGCCGAGTATACCTATGCCGTCAAGGACAAGTTCTCGCTGGTGGCAGGCGTCCGCGGCGACTATAACCGCTACTTCGACAACTTCTTCGTCACGCCGCGCAGCCACGTCAAGTGGAACATCACGCGAACCACCACGCTGCGCGCCTCGGCCGGTCTGGGCTACCGCTCGACCAACGTCATCACGGACAACATCGGCATGCTGGCCACCGGCCGCAAGATTGTCTTCGACAACGGCTTTTCGCGCGACTTCAACCGCATGGAGAAGGCGCTGACCTTCGGCGGAAGCCTCACGCAGAGCTTCACGCTGGTGCGGGCCGACGACGCGACGCTGAGCGTCGACTACTTCCGTACGCAGTTCTACAACTCGGTGGTCGCCGACCAGGAGATGGACCCTCAGTCCATCCATGTCTACAATACCGACGGACGTTCGTTCACCGATACCTACCAAATCGACTTCTCGTGGTCGCCCGTCGAGCGGCTCGACATCTTCGCCACGTTCCGCTATACGGACAGCGAGATGACGCTCAACCGTGCCGACGGCACGACGCGCCGCGTCGAGCGTCCGCTCGTGAGCCAGTACAAGACGCTGCTCAACATCCAGTATGCAACGAAGTTCCGCCGCTGGGTCTTCGATGTGACCGCCCAGCTCAACGGTCCGAGCCGCGTGCCGCGCTTTGTCGACAACGGCAGCGGTGTGCTGGTGGCCGACTTCGACAACTATTCGCCGCGCTATCCGGTCTTCTTCGCGCAGGTGACCCGCAAGGTGGGCAAGTTCGACATCTATGTCGGCTGCGAGAACATCGGCGACTACATACAGCACGACCCGATTCAGGGGGTGGACAACCCCTTCTCGACGGCCTTCAACTCGATGAACGTCTGGGGTCCGCTCATGGGACGCAAGTTCTATGCGGGACTGCGCTTCAACCTCTATTGACGCCCGGCGGGCGGGTCTCCGGCGGGATGGAAACCCCTCCGCCGGTCTCCCGCAAGACGGTATGAAATCACGAAACCTTAAAAAATACGTAATCTCATGAAGAAAATGGTGATGATGTGCCTCGTCCTGCTGTTGGGCGTCGGCACCTGCATGGCGGCCAAGCCCGCCGCACAGAAGAAGACGGTGACGACCGTCTTCAAGACCGATGTGGATTGCGAGCACTGCGTAACCCGCATCATGAACAACGTCCCCGTGCTGGGCAAGGGCATCAAGGATGTCCAGGTGGACCTTCCCACGAAGCAGGTGACGGTGGTCTACGACGCATCGAAGAACGACGTCGAGACGATTGTCAAGGGCCTTGCGTCGCTCAAGGTCAAGGCCGAACCGATGCCCGGCGACGAGGAGTCGGCACAGAAGGAGTAGCCACGGCGCACGGAACACCGGAGGCGGGGTCTCCCTCGAGGCAGAGGGGGCCCCGCCTTGTTGTCTCCCCGCGCGGTGAGAGGCGGGGCCGAAGCGGCCGCCTCCCGTCCCCTTTGTCCCGGAAATCGGGGGCGGGGACGAGAAGGCCCGGCCTTCGAGGGGCCTGCCAACGTTCGGGGGGGGAGGCGTTCGGCGGGGAAGGCTCTGTTAACGGAAAGAGGCGCGGCCCGACAGGCCGCGCCTCTTGTTTCGGGCGGGATGATGGCTGTGCCGGATGTCCTTTCGGGCAAAACCGACGCTCTGCGGCCCGTTCGTCCCGGAGAGGATGCCGGATGCGGAGCGGGGCCGCTACGCCGTTGCTGCAGGC
>OGQC01000925.1_pt1 | contig 13877 bp, 12 predicted proteins | sample 1553081 | NCBI WGS metagenome assembly OGQC01 (sample SAMEA2580267, study PRJEB22360) | human gut metagenome | biome: human gut; feature: human-associated habitat; material: faeces | place: Denmark | collected 2008/2010
ATTTTGTAATGTATTTTTTATTATTATATTATATATAATATATATTTATATATAGATATATAGATATATAGATATATAGATAGTATATAAACTTTACTTTTTTAGGGGGTAAAAGTAACCCCTTCAAAATAAAACTGAATAACTGAATACTGAATAAGCTGCTATGTTTTCTTCTCTTTAACTCTATGTTTTCTCTTTAGAAAAACTATGAGTTATGGCGTGCGAAACGGCGAGTTAGATTGTTTAACAGGTTTCGGATTGAAAGCGTGCTGAAAATCGCCCCTTATCACACGCTGAAATTTGGTGGTATCGGGAAATTGCAGTATCTTTGCTTCGTCGTTCGAAGAAAGGCTGCACTCTTTAAAGGTAAAAAGGTAAAAAGACCTTAGCTTATTAAAAGTCCCTGGTGCACTGGGGGCTTTTTTGCCTTCGGGGGACGGGGGCGCGAAGGGGTTAAGGCTCTTTTTACCTTTTTACTTTTTTACCTTTTTACTTTTAATTAGTATATATCATAGCCAAACATTTTCCACCTATTTTGCTAGAATTTCCCAAAAACTTCGTATCTTTGCAATGGCTTTATGCAAGATAAGCTGTTTATAAAATCATCAAACGTAGAATTATGGAAAGAAAAAGTTATTCTATAGATATAACTCGCATTGCACAATATGCCATGTATGCATATTGCATTTTCGCTTTGTTTTCGCTGGCATTTTCTGTTTGCGGACAAGCGGGCTTATCCTTCAGAACAAGTCCCATCCTGATTCCAATAAGTCCCATTCTGGTTATCATCAAGCAACTTGTATTGCAGCTCGCCCCTATAGCTTTATGGGGAATATTCCGCTACACACTACCGGCAGGCGTAAAATTGCTACGAAGCTGCAGCGAGTTGATGGTACTTTACTATGTGCTCTCATTCATCCTGGGCCAATGCTTCAATCTTCATCTCGTAACAATGATGCAGAACGGACAGATTACTCAAATGGCTTCCATACTCACCTGGACAGAAAGCACGATGGGCCTGATTTCCGTCATCGCCTCCCTGGTAGCCGGCTGTCATCTGTGCAGCAAGCACAGGGGCAACATGCGCAAACTGGGCATAGCCCTTATCCTGGTTTTCATTGCATGGCTGCTATGCTCAAATATACTCCCTGTTGCAGTGTTTTATCTGGCAGGTAACACCCAGCAGGCAGCCTTCACCTGCATGTACATCATCAGTATGATAACAACGACATCGGCTTATATATACGCCTACTACATGATGTATCGGGCGATAAAAACTATAGGATGTATCGGGCAATAAAACCAAATAAATACAAATTCTCGGATATACAGATTACAGAAAGTGTTATCAGTTTTACAGAAAGAAATTTGCAATACGCTGCAAATTTCACTCAGAAACACAAGAAATTTGCAATGCGCTGCAAATTTCCCAAAAAAGTTTCGTATATTTGCAGCGCATTTCATTTTTAGCAATCAAGATAGAATGCAAAATGAATAGCAAAATGAATAAATAGAACATAAAGAGAATATGATAGAGCGTAAAGAATACATGAATCTCCTGGAGAAATGGAGAGACAAGAAGGCCATCAAGGTAGTAACAGGCATACGACGCTGTGGCAAGTCATCGCTGCTGAGAATGTTTAGGGAGAAACTTCTCTCGGACGGAGTATCCGAAGAACAAGTACAGAACCTCAACTTCGAGGATCTCGACAACGAACCGTTCCTCGACTATAAAATTTTGTACGCTCACGTAAAGAAGAACCTGTGCCCAGACAAGATGAACTATCTCTTCTTTGACGAGATACAGATGGTGGAAAATTTCCAGAAAGTGATAGACAGCCTGTTTCTGCTAGACAACGTAGACATTTACGTTACTGGCAGCAATGCCTACCTGCTCTCTGGCGAAATAGCCACCCTGCTCACCGGAAGATACATCGAAATCAAACTCTTCCCTTTCTCCTTCCGAGAATTCATGCAAACGCAGCCTGCCCATACTTCCCGAGAGCTCGCCTATCGCCAATACATCGAGCTGGGTTCCTTCCCATACATTCCCCAAATCTGCCAAGACAGAGAGATGGTGCGTGAATACCTGTCAGGTCTCTACAACACCATCGTACTGAAAGATGTGGTAAGCCGCAAGAAGATAACCGATGTGATGATGTTGCAAAGTGTGGTAAGATTCCTTGTTGACAATATAGGCAACATATCCGTAATCAAGCGCATTAGCGACACCATGACCTCGCTGGGCAGAAAGACTACATCTCATACGATAGAAAACTACGTCTCTGCCCTCACCGACAGCTATATCTTCTACCCTGTGCAGAGATATGATGCCAAGGGTAAGCAGCTATTGAAGACTGGACAGAAACTTTATCTTGCCGACGTAGGTCTGCGTCAAGTCATCAATGGCACCAAAGGTGGCGACTTGGGGCACGTACTGGAGAACATCGTGTATCTGGAACTAGCACGACGAGGCGGAGAAATCTATGTAGGCAAAGCCGGTGATGCAGAAATAGACTTCGTGGTAATCATTGGTGAACACAAGGCATACTATCAGGTATCGCTCAGCGTAAGGGATGAGACCACGATGCAGAGAGAATTGGCACCCCTGAAGTCCATCTCCGACAATTTTCCAAAATATCTGCTCACCCTGGACAACGACCCCGTCCAGTTTCATGATGGAATCAAGCAAGAATATGTGCTCGACTGGCTTATGGAATGCTATGATTCGCCTAAAAAATAAGACTCACACAGAAAAGCAATGATGGAAAAGAATCAGATTTTTGAAAATATCATGAGCCGTACATCGGTGAGAAGTTATACAGACATGCCACCGCTCGCCATCGTGGTTTGCGGATGCCTTGACAAGACGCTGGAAGGCACAGAGCAGGAGTTTTGGATTCAAGACTGTTCGGCAGCCACGGAGAACATTCTGCTGATGGCTCACGGCCTGGGACTCGGCGGTGTATGGACAGCCCTCTATCCCCTGAAAGAACGATACGAGGGAATGCAGCAACTGCTGCATCTGCCCAAGACGATGATTCCGCTCAACACCCTCATCATCGGATATCCGAAGAATCTGGCGGAAGCAAAGGATAAGTGGAAAGAGGAGAATGTATCCTATAATAAATGGATGGAGAAAATTCATAATACTAGAAAAAAAGACAGAAAAAAGTTATAAAAAACTCCGTTTCTGAGTTTTCAAGACATCAGGAACGGAGTTCAAACATTAATCCTCGAACAGTTTATGAAATTCAACGGCATCCATAAATTGATAATTTGGATTATTTCCTACATTTCTTCTAAGCCTATTTAAATTGGAAGGAGTTGCAGCTTTCTTTGTCAGCAAAACATAGAAACTGTTATCAAAAGAATAGTTAGAAGTAACCATTGCCTTTGATTCACTAACCTTTTTTGCTATCTCCTTTGAATCCAAATTCCTGGTATTGCTTAGTCGGAATTTTGCATCGGCCAAAAGTAATCTCTTATCATTCACATGCAATAGCATATCTGCAGAAGATTTCTTATCAGCATGATGCTTTTGAGAAATTCGTCTCTGAACATCATCAAGTTCTATTGCCTTATCTGTGTCAGAGAAAAGATTTTCTGAATTTGGGCATCCCTCCTGCTTCATCAAATGATGCAAGCCGACTAAATCTTTTGCTGTCCAACAATCAATCTTGATTCCCTGATAATTGCCAATCTTAAATTTCGCCATAATTCTCTACGTATTTCTGAAGAGTATCAAAAGACTTGTTGAATGATTCAAATACAGGTTCGATGTCACAGCCCAAATTCTTATAGTAGAACGAGTCTGTACCTTCACTTTGCTCTGCCAGATAAAAACGAGTAGTATTCAACAAGCCCTCTTTTTCAGAGATATACCTGATAGCCGATACCATATCGGGATTGTGACTCGTGATGAGTATCTTGGTTCCAAATGTTTTGTTGATGCGAACAAGAAGATGCGCCAACTCAACCACCCATTGTGGATGAAGATTTGTTTCAGGCTCATCAATCTCCAACAAAGTGTTTTCTGTCAGCCACCCGTTTTCTATCAGACGAAGCATATAAACCAGCGGTTTGAAGCCCGATGCTATATCTTCAATTCTAATATCCTTACCATTGTTGCTGTGATAAACTAAATCAACAGCATCGAAATTTTCTTTTTCTACAATAGAACCATCTATCATTTTATTAATAGAATGAAGTAATTCCTGTTTGCCGGTAATCTCACTTCCTTTTTCATTTACATGAACCACTTTATGTGCCAAGGAAGTCATCAGAACCCTATCTGATTGACGAAGAGAAATAGCTGCAGGTGTTCCTATATATATGGCATTATTTAAACTATATATCTTTCCAAGTCTATCAACAAGCAATTCCACTTCATCTTCCTTAAAGCTTATGCTAGCAGGAAAGCCATCCTTTTCCCGATATACAGAAGCGATTTTCTCTTTCAAGTAACTGATGGGACGATTTTTTTTGTTGTTTTCATATTTCTGAAGATATTCAGAAAACAACTGAATGGAATTTCGTTCTATATCCTCATGAACATGATTTTGTTCAGTAATCCCAAAAAGATTAAGCACTCGACGCACCTGCTGAGGATTCTGCTCTTTCTGAAGAAAGTTAACCAGCATGTCATCAAGTGAACCAATCGCTCTTTTATAATAAAAATCGAGCTTCTCCACACCACCATTACTCAATGTTACCATTGTCATTAATGATAAGGTATGGTCAAAAAATCGTTTTTTATCATCATCCAGATAATTTGAGATATCATCCAGCGCATTAGAATATTTCTCTAATGATTTGATAATCACATCTCTGAAATCAGAGAAAAAGAAACTGTCTAACACTGACAATGTATTGACGATATAATACAACCAACGGGACATAGTGCTTTTTCCACAGCCATTGCTACCCACGATAACTGTGATACCCTCTATTTCGATATCAGCATGCCCTATAGCATGATAATTGTCTATATTAAAATTATACTTGCTCATTATTCAAACTATTTTAATGCAAAAATACGATGTTTTTGTGTAACCTCCAAATTTTCATAGCACTTTTTACTGCCAAGGGTTTATAAAAGACAGATTCCTATCACGAATATAAGTATAAAAGACTTAAAATGAGAGAATTTATTTTGGAAATCTAGATTTTATCCCTAATTTTGCACATCAAAAAAGAAAAAAAAAGAAAAAGTATGAATATCAAGGAGAATTATCAACAATATGTAAGCCGATACGCTTCTGAGGTGGCTGCCCTGAAGCGTAAGAATACGGGATTTATAACGGGCGAGCTGCTGGCTTTTGGCGGCATCCTCGCCTTCCTGATTTGCTATTTCGCATTGGATGGGGATACACAGAACTATCTGTTGGGGGCGGTGCTGTGCCTGATTGCCTATCTGGGAATCAGACGACTTGACGACAAAAATAAGGAGAAGATAGAGCATCTTTCGGCATTGCTCAAGGTTTGTCAGGACGAAATCAAGGCTTGGGAGGGCGATTTCTCGCCTTTCGAGACGGGCGATTTCTATCAGAATCCGCAGCATCCTTATTCCTTCGACCTCGATGTCTTCGGCAAGAGTTCGCTGTTCAACCGCATCTGCCGAACCATCACATCGGGCGGTTCGGAGGCACTCGCCAGGAATCTTACCCGGGAAACGCCTCTGACCATGGAGGATATCAAAAGAAGAAGGGATTTGCAGAAGGAATTGGCTGGAGAAGGCGAAAACTGGCGAATGGAATTCCTGGCACTTGGCGAAAAGAACAGAAGTCAGACTGTGAATGGCAAGACGAAGAAGATTGATTCTGCTGAGGTGGTGGATGCGATGCAGAAGGTTTCGAAGATGGAGGTGCCGGCATGGTTTGGGTCTCCGGTTTCGCTCGTTATCGGATGGCTGCTGATTATCGGAGTCATCGGTTCCGTGATTTTATCGATATGCAATATGGTTTCGGTGGATTTCGCTCTGTGGTGGGTGTTGGTTCAATACATGGTGGTATTCTTCGTCTGCAAGCAGACACTTGACAAGATAGACAGCAATGGCGGCAAGCTTCGCCATCAGCTCATCGCCTATGCCCAGATACTCCAGCTTATCAACAGGCGCAATTTCCATAGCGAATTAGGCAAGGAGATGCAGGATTCCCTGGCAGATGCCCTGCCTTCCTTTGCCCAACTGGAAAAGATATTGAAGGGGTATGACAGAAGAGGCAACTTCCTCGGTCTTTTCTTCACCGATGCCTTCATGCTGAGCGATTTCTTCCTTATTCGCAGTTTCCTGAAATGGAAGAATACCTATATGGTAAAGATGGAGGAATGGATGCATATCATCAGCGAGATGGATGCAATGGTTTCGATGGCGGATTTCAGATATAATCATCCGGAGGCGGAAGAGGCGGAATTTGTTTCGGGAAGTCCGGAAGCAGATACAGAAAGCGATGTTTCTGAAAATGCAGGAATCGGAAGTCCGGAAATCGTGTTCGAGGGAAAGAATCTCTATCATCCTTTCCTGGGTGCCAAGGCGGTGAAGAACGATTTCACCATCAAGGACGGCAACTATTATATCATCACCGGAGCCAACATGGCGGGAAAGAGTACCTTCCTGCGTTCGCTGGGCGTGAACTATATCCTGGCAATGGCGGGTATGCCGGTGTTTGCGGATCAGCTGAAGATTTCACGTTTCAGATTGTTCTCGAGCATGAGAACCACCGATGACCTGACGCATGGCATCTCTTACTTTAATGCTGAGCTGATAAGACTGGAGGAGCTGCTGAAATTCTGCAGGGAAAGTGCTGAGGGAAAGTGCTGCAAGGAAAGTGGAGAAGACAATAAGGAGCCACTCCGAACGCTGATTATTCTGGATGAGATTCTGAAGGGAACGAATTCATTGGATAAGCTGAATGGTTCGAGAAAGTTCCTCGAAGCCATTGCCAAGCAGCCGGTGAGCGGCATCATCGCTACCCACGATCTGGAGCTCTCCAAGATGGAGAATGATGCATCAGGAAAATTCCACAACTATTGTTTCGAGATAGATTTAGGCACGGATGTTACCTATACTTATAAGATACAGAAGGGTGTGGCAAGAAACCAGAATGCCACCTTCTTACTGAATAAGATTCTGGAAAAATATTAGAATAAAAAGAGAAACTCCCGATAGTTTGATCAGTTTCAAATTATCGGGAGTTTTCCTTTTAAATTAAACATTATAACTCCACGCTATCCAGGCGGAATTTGAGCAAGCCGGCTGGTACCTTTACCATCACCTCTTCACCTGCCTTCTTACCCAGAAGGGCCTTGGCGATAGGCGACTTGATGGAAATCTTGCCACTATGGAGATCTGCCTCGTGAGGATTCACTATGGTATAATTCATGCTGCACTTGTTGGCGAGATTGGTAATCTTAATCTTGCTCAACAAGCCAACGGTATCGCTCTTCAGGCGAGACTTGTCGATGACACGGGCATTCTCCAAGACCTTCTGTTTGAAGCTGATGCGGCTCAAAAGTTTGCCCTGCTCACGCTTGGCTGCATGATACTCGAAATTTTCACTGAGGTCGCCCTTATCGCGGGCCTCAGCTATCGCATCGCGAACGGCTGGCAACTCTACGTTAACCATGTGTTGAAGTTCGGCCACGAGCTCATCGTAACCTTCCTGAGACATATATTCCATTTTCTCTGATAATCTTAATGAATGATGTTTTTAATTTTCGGGGTGCAAAGTTACTAGTAATTCATGAAAACACCAAACATTTTTGATAAAAAGTAAATAAAAAAAGAGAAGATGTGCAGCCATGACAGACAACACATCTTCTCCTTGAATATATCATTATCCCCAAACGTCCTCGGAAATCTCTCTCACCAGATCTATCTTTGCCCACTGCTCAGCATCGGTCAGTTTATTACCAATCTCGCAAGAGGCGAAACCGCATTGAGGACTGAGACTGAGCCGATCGAGGGGGATATATCTGGCTGCTTCTCGGATGCGGGCGATGACCGTAGCCTTATCTTCCAACACCGGAGATTTGGAGGTTACCAGACCCAGAACCACCTTCTTGCCATCAGCCACATACTTCAACGGCTCGAAACCACCCGAACGCTCATCGTCATACTCCAGATAGAAGGTATCTACATCTTCATGAGCGAAGAGATAAGGAGCTACGGCATCGTAGGCACCCTTGGTGGCATAGCAGGAATGATAATTGCCACGACATACGTGGGTGTTGATGGTCAACCCCTCCGGTTTGCCCTCGATGGCTAGATTGTTCACCTTCAGATATTGCAAGGCTTCCTGCTCAAGAGTGAAACCTGTGCCCACCTTAGCCTTCCAGTAATCGCTATCCACAATCATTCCCCAGGTGCAGTCATCCAGCTGGACGGTACGGCAACCGGCTGCATAAATCTCCTGGAAGAAGGTGCGGTAAGCCTGGGCAATATCCTCAATCAGCTGGGTGGTGTTAGGATAGAACTTGCGGGTGTTCTCGGCATTCTTGCCACGGAACAGTTCGGCAAGAAACTGTGCAGGCGCAGGCACCGTCTGCTTTGCCTCGAAGAAATATTCGCCCTTGGCGTCCAACTCCTCAAACTGCTTCACAAACAGGAAATCCTTGATAAAAGGATGATTCTCGCCGGTAATCTTGCCGGTCAGTTGGATAGAACCCTTGGTTGTCTCCTCGCCATGAAACTGGTAGCCATGCTCCAATTCGATATGCTCCACGCCATTGAATCCCCACATAAAGTCAAGATGCCAATAGCTGCGGCGGAACTCGCCATCGGTGATATAAGGCAGGCGATGCGCCTTCTGCTGACTGATGACCTCAGTAATCAGCTGGTCTTCTACGGCGCGAAGGTCGGTGGCAGAAATCTTGCCATCAGCAAACTTAGCTCTCGCTTCCTTCAACTCTGCAGGGCGCAAATAGCTGCCCACTGCCTCAAAATGTATATTTCTTACGTTGCTCATATTTTTATCTCCTTATTATTATTTGATGTGAATGACTTTTTATCCTGTCATTACCGATGAATGACGCTTTGCATCCGGAATTGCGGGTGCAAAGGTAAGAAGAAGAATTTTATTTGCCAAATATTCTCCGTAATTCAGAAAAATATACTATCTTTGCAGCGAATTAAGCAAATCAGCAGAATATTATTCTGCAAGAATCAGTAAAAATAGAAATAAAGAAACAATGACAACAGAAGAAAAGCTTGATGAAACAGACATCAGAATACTGAAGTTACTGCAGCAGAACTCCCGACTCACCGTGAAGGAACTTGCTGCAAGAGTACACCTCTCCCCTTCTCCCACCTTCGAGCGGCAGAAGCGGCTGGAACGCGAGGGATACATCCAGCGATATGGAGCCATCGTAGACCATCACAAGTTGGGGCACAACGTAATCGTGCTCTGCAATATCCGGCTCAAGCAGCATACCCATGATTTGATTCAGCAATTCATGGATACCGTGCAGGCCATCGACCAGATAACGGAGTGCTACAACACCACCGGTGATTACGATTTCCAGATCAAGGTATATGCCCGCGACATGAAAGCCTATCAGGACTTCATGCTCAATACGCTGGGAAACATCGACTGCATCGGAAGTCTGCACAGCATCATCGTGATTGGAGAAATCAAGGATTCGCATTATATACCCGTAGCAAAATAAGGAGAAACGTGATGAAAGCAAAAAAGATATTGATGATATGCCTGTTTATTTCTGGACTTTTCTGCCTCCCATCCAAGGCACAGCAGCCTGGAGAAAACGTCAGTTCTCAAACCATCAGAAAACTGGGCGAGAAGCATTTCTTCTCCATCTCCACTATTCCTGATGATATCTTCCGCCTGATGCAGGGCAAGACATACAAGAAGAACTGTACCGTGGCAAGAAGCGAACTGAGATACATAAGATGCCTGCACGTAGACAAGGACGGCAGAAACATCGTGGGAGAAATGGTGGTGAACAAGGCGATAGCCACAGATGTGCTCGACATTCTGAAAAAGCTCTACGAGGCGAAATATCCGATAGAACGGATGAGACTCATTGACTACTGGGATGCCGACGACGAAAGGGCGATGAGAGCCAACAACTCCTCCAGCTTCAACTTCCGCTTCATCTCGCATACCCATACGGTATCGAAGCACGGAAGGGGACTGGCCGTAGACATCAATACCCTCTACAATCCTTACCACAAACGGCTGAAGAACGGCAAGGAAGTGGTAGAGCCTGCCACCGCCCGCCCCTATCTGGACCGCAGCAAGAACCACGCTTACATGATTAAGAAAGGCGATCTCTGCTACCGGCTTTTCAAGGCAAAAGGATTCAGATGGGGAGGTGACTGGAAACACAGCAAGGATTACCAGCACTTCGAAAAATAGGAATGCAGGAAAGAACAGCCAGCAAGGAAAGGACATAAAAAAAGACTATGCCTATGTTACATCATTTCTTTAGTAACTATGGCATAGTCTTTTATTATCCTAACGATCTTTTTTATATGTAAAACAAATTTAACAATCCTGCTACAGCCTTATTATAATACATTGCAACTAGCTGTACCAGACTGAATTATATTCTCTACGTTCATCGTCCTCATTATAGAGGTTCTCATATTCAAGGTTCATAGCCTCGAATGATTCCAATGTCTGTTTCATGATAACTCCTCCTCTATTTATTAAGTTCAACTTTTAATATGGCAAAATTACTAAAAAAACAGATTTATGATGTCAATATTTCAGAAAACTTTTGTATTTTTGCACCATCTCTGCACATCAGGGGCAAAAAGTGCAAAAAAAACAGCTCTGTTCAAGAGCCATGCAAGATAAAAAACAAGAAACAAGATGAAGATATTACATACTTTACGACTCGACAGAATGAAGTGGCGCCACTGGGTACTGCTGCTGTTGCTCATCCTCGTCACCCTTACCAAGATGATTCCTCTCTGGGGAGTTATCTACACCTACCGTGTTTATCCCGTTATCGGCAGCCTTCTTTCGCCCATCTCAGGCATCTTTCCCTTTGCCGTGGGCGATATTTTCATAGCTCTCAGCATCGCCTGGGTCGTCCTCTATCCTATCTACGAGATAGGATTACGGAAGAAACTCGCCCGTCGGTTTATCTTTCTTGCTGCCAAGAGCGGCGGCTATCCGAAGAAAAAGGCGGTTTTCGGGAGGGTAATTGAATATCTGCTGTGGGTATATGTATGGTTTTATGCAGCTTGGGGACTGAACTATTCGCAGCCTGTTATCTATTATAGAGTTGGCATGCAGCCTGCTGAGGTTTCGGAAGAGAAGTTCCGGAATTTTGCCTACCAGTATGCTGACAGCCTCAACCTTTTGAGTGAAGAACGGAGAGGGAAGAGGGAAGAATTCAATTGTACTGTGGATGATAAACTGAAGAATCGGGTGCGGGATGCGGTTCTGAAGGAATATAACAAGATAGGCTATCGGGAGGGCATCAATCCGCCTTTAAACCAGCATCCGCATGCCAAGACGATGGTGTTTACGCCCATCAGTTCGATGTCGGGTGTAACCGGCAGCATGGGACCATTCTTCTGCGAATTTACGCTGAACGGCGATATCCTTGCACACGATTATCCTGCTACCTATGCCCATGAGTTTGCTCATTTCCTGGGCATTGCCAACGAAGGAGAGGCTAATTTCTACAGTTATCTCGTTTGTACGGCATCACAGGATAAGACGGTGAAATTCAGCGGATATTACCACATCCTGCCCCATGTATTATATAATGTATTCGACATTCTCGGCGAAAAGGAAGGTGAGAAATATCTGAAATATATCCGTCCTGAGATAATCAGGCTGCTGAAAAGCGACCGCCAATACTGGCAGGGCAAAAGATGCAAGGCACTGGATGCCGCCCAGGATTTCTTCTTCGAACTCTATCTGAGAGGTAACCATGTAGAAGGAGGCAGAAAGAGCTATGCCGGCGTCATCGGTCTGATTCTGGCTTGGGAGAACAAGCAGGAAACTGTAGAGAAGATATGCCCATGAGAAGAAATGATGTCCGAATACATGCGCTGCGAGGAAGCGACTGATAATAGCAATAACATATTTAATAATAAGAAGAATATGGAAGATATGAAGAAGGGAAGAATCACTCCTAGCTGGATTGATTCATTAAAGGAGAACGAGATTTTTGTTTTTGGCAGCAATCTGGCTGGCATGCATGGTGGTGGAGCAGCCCGCATTGCCCGCCTCCATTTCGGTGCCGTCATGGGACAGGGCGTAGGCTTGCAAGGTCAGAGTTACGCCATCCCTACGATGCAGGGCGGCGTAGAAACCATCCGTCCATACGTGGAGGAATTCATTATCTTTGCCCATCAGCATCCCGAGCTACATTTCCTGGTAACCCCAATAGGTTGCGGCATCGCCGGTTTCGAAGCCGAAGACATCGCCCCATTGTTTGAGAGGGCAAAGGAGATGAAGAACATCAGCTTGCCGGAGAGTTTCTGGGAGGTGATAGAATAAAGTTATAGATTATTAGCAGTTTATGTTAGGAGCAATAATAGGAGATATTGCTGGCTCAAAATATGAGTTCAACAATACGTTTGATTATGATTTCGAAATGTTCGGCGAGGGATGCGACTTCACCGATGATACCATTTGTACGGTGGCGATAGCTGATGCGATATTGGACGGACGAAGCTATCAGGAAAGCCTGCTGGATTGGTGCCGCCGCTATCCTTCTCCAAAAGGAGCGTATGGCGGAAGATTCGCGGGGTGGATTCGTTCTCTAAATCCGCAGCCATACAATAGCTTTGGCAATGGTTCGGCAATGCGAGTATCACCGGTGGCTTGGCTATTCGATGACCTGTCGCAGGTTTTGGAAGAGGCAGAGAAAACGGCTCTTCCTACTCATAACCATCCCGAAGGAATCAAGGGAGCCAGAGCCGTGGCTCATGCCATCTGGCATTTCAGAAAAAGCAAGGAAAGCCATCTGCCAGATGATGAAGCAATGAAAGCCTTCAAGAATATCGCCCGCAGCTATTACGAGGATTTCGATACACGAGATTATCCGAAAGGCAAATTCGATGAAACCTGCATGGATGCCGTGCCATTATCCTTCTATCTCCTCTCGCAAGCCTCATCCTTCGAAAATGCCATCCGCCTAGCCATATCTCATGGCGGCGATAGCGATACCATCGGAGCCATCGTCGGCTCCATCGCCGAAGCACGCTTCGGTATTCCGCAAGAAATGAAAGAGAAGGCAATCTCTTTTCTTCCGGATGATATGAGAGAAATTTCGGTAAGAATAAAGTGTTGCAACTAGGCTCAGCAAAGCTGCTGACTGCAGTCAGCAGACCTGCCGACTAGGCTCGGCAGACCTGCTGAGCCTAGTGGCAACTGCTGAGAAGGTATCTTCTGGAACCCGAGGAGTAATGTCTTTCAACTCACGAAGACGCTTGCATCAACCTATAGAGTTGACTCCTTTATCCCATCGAGCCGACTCCGTCATCCAGTAGAACCAACTCATTCTGCTAAATCAACCCTATCTACAACCTTCTCCAGGCAGTTAATCATTATGATACTGCTTATCAGAAATCGTGGTCACAATAGCACTCTGCTTCTGCATTTTCTCCTCATTTATTTCCTGCACATAAAAGTTTTTTTCGAAAAAACTTTTCTCGTGTGCGTATAAACTCGACGCTAAATCTAAAAAGAATCTGATATGATACCTTATAGATACCCCGAAAATTACGTCCCGACGTAGACTTTACTACATGGCGACGTAATCTTTCCTACGTCCCGATGCAGAGATTCCTACATCGCCATGTAATTTCTAGGAATTCAATTAGAAGAATTATTGAGAGAGTGTAAATTAAACTGTGTCAAGCTACAATAAAAGTAGTTTAACACAGTTTT
>OGQC01000927.1_pt1 | contig 13858 bp, 10 predicted proteins | sample 1553081 | NCBI WGS metagenome assembly OGQC01 (sample SAMEA2580267, study PRJEB22360) | human gut metagenome | biome: human gut; feature: human-associated habitat; material: faeces | place: Denmark | collected 2008/2010
CGAACAAAAATACTAATTTTTTCATTTTCTTTGCTTTTTAAATCTGTAATACTAAATAGTTGCTTTATTAAAACGTTGCAAAGGTATACACTTTTTCAATATGTTGTACTCCTGAAACCGACTTTTTTTCCACATTTTTATGTTGTGCAACTTAATTTACTGATTTATAGTATGTTTTAAAACATATTGTTATTCCTCTGCAATGCTGTTGTAGAGGAAGCGTTTTATACTCTTTTTGGGAGTCTTTTCAAATTCGGTAGGATAAAGCTGAATAGTACTTACTTGTTCGTAATTGCCTACCAGTTTATTCAGATTTTTCAGGTTCTCGTCCATTACCGTTTTTATATTGTCGGGGGTGTTCAATCCCAGAGAGTCAAGACTGTCGTAATCGGGATAAACCAAAGCCACAAGTTTTTTATTGCGTTCTATAATCAGACTTTCCAGAACGAAGGGCATATTATTTAACTTCGCTTCAATTTCCTCCGGAAAGATATTTTGTCCGTTGGAGCTTAACAGCATGGTTTTGCTGCGGCCGCGGATATATATGAAGCCGTTTGCGTCAATGGTTCCCAGGTCACCGGTCTTCAGCCAACCGTCTTCGGTAAATACTTCGCGGGTTGCTTCTTCGTTTTTATAATATCCTTTCATTACGTTTTCTCCGCGCACCTGAATTTCGCCTGTCGTATTGTAGGGATCATCCGAGTCGATACGCACTTCCATGATGTCGAGAATTTTTCCTGCAGAACCGGGGATGAAGGTATTCCAGGGGGCATAACTGATGAGCGGGCCGCATTCTGTCATACCGTATCCGATGGTAAAGGGGAATTTTATTTTGTAGAAGAAATCTGTTACTTCCGGGTTCATGGCTGCACCGCCAATAATGACTTCCTTGAACCGTCCGCCCAAAGCGTCAATCAGTTTTTTACGGATTTGCGCATATATCTGATTGTCCAGCAAAGGGATATTCAATGCCCATTTCATGCTGCGCTTATTGATAAGTGGCTGAATGACATTCTTGTATATCTTTTCTATTACCAGGGGGACTGTGATAATCAGGTTGGGCTTCACTTCTTCGAAGGCTTTCATCAGAATTTTTGGAGAAGGTGTCTTGCCTAACAGCGTGACATGGGTTCCCACGGCTGTTGCGGTCAGAAAATCGAAAGCACAACCATAAGCATGGGCCAAGGGTAGGAAAGAAAGTACTTTTTCTCCTTTTTTCAACAGTCCTGTTCGGATACCGAAGGTGACATTGCCTGCCAGATTGTTGCCTGTCAGCATCACTCCTTTGCTGAAGCCGGTGGTGCCCGAGGTATAGTTAAACAACATCACTTTATCATTAGACAATTCGGTATAGATGATGTTCTCCTTTTGGAAACCTTTGGGATAGGCTTTTTTCATGGCCGTATCTATGTTGCGCATGAATTTCTGAATAGTCTCTCCATCACGCTGGTGCAGACAACGGTAATCTGTCAAAGAAAAGACAGCACGTAAGTTGCCCAATGCTTCTTCTTCCAGGTTTTCCCAGATATTATCGCTGACAAACAGGAATGTGGATTCGGAATGATTGACGATATGATGAACGTCATTCGGCTTAAAGTCTTGAAGAATAGGTACAACGATGACGCCATAGGTAATTGTTGCCATATATGCTATGCACCAGCGAGAAGTATTCTTACCTATGATTGAAATTTTATCACCGCGTCGGAGACTGCAATGTTGAAACAGCAGGTGTAACTTGGCTATTTCTTCTGCCACTTGTCCATACGTAAAAGCGTTGTCTTCACCATAATCTGTGTAACACGGTAAATCCCAGTTCTCCTTAAAGCTATTCTCGTATAGCTTAATAAAGTTCTCTTTTATCATTGCACAATTTTTGATGTAATGTGCAAAAATAAGCATAATTATTGGTATTCTAAAAGAATTAAGGAGAATTATGTGTAACTTTGTTGCCTAATATAGATAAATAGGTATGATTGATACGACAATATTCCAAAATAAAACGGCCGTTTATTATACATTGGGCTGTAAATTGAATTTCTCAGAAACCTCAACAATTGGCAGAATTCTGAAAGAAGCCGGTATCCGTACTGCGCGTAAAGGAGAGAAAGCCGATATTTGTGTTGTAAATACTTGTTCGGTTACTGAGGTTGCCGATAAAAAGTGCAGGCAGGCCATCCATCGGTTGACTAAACAGCATCCGGGTGCCTTTGTTGTTGTCACCGGATGTTATGCTCAGCTGAAGCCGGAACAGGTAGCGAATATTGAAGGGGTAGACCTTGTTCTCGGTGCGGAGCAGAAAGGGGAGCTGATGAATTACCTTGGAAATCTGGAGAAGCATGAGAAGGGAGAAGCCATTACGACGGCTACCAAAGATATTCGCAGTTTTTCTCCTTCGTGTTCGCGGGGTGACCGTACCCGTTATTTCTTGAAGGTGCAGGATGGTTGTGACTATTTTTGCTCTTATTGTACGATTCCGTTTGCCCGTGGACGCAGCCGTAACGGACGGATTGAGGACATAGTGGCGCAAGCTCGCCGGGCAGCCGGGGAAGGCGGAAAGGAAATAGTTATTACCGGAGTGAATATCGGGGATTTCGGAAAGACGACAGGCGAAACATTTTTTGATTTGGTGAAGGAACTGGATAAAGTGGAGGGTATCGAACGTTATCGTATCTCTTCCATCGAGCCCAATTTGCTGACGGATGAGATTATTGAATATGTTTCTCGTTCGCGTGCTTTTATGCCTCATTTCCATATTCCTTTGCAGAGTGGCAGTGACGATGTGTTGAAGTTGATGCGCCGTCGTTATGATACGGCATTGTTCGCTTCTAAGATTCGCAAGATAAAAGAAATGATGCCCGATGCTTTTATCGGTGTGGATGTGATTGTGGGAACCAGGGGGGAGACAGAACTGTATTTTGAAGATGCATATCGTTTTATCGAAGGGCTTGAGGTGACTCAACTTCATGTGTTCAGTTATTCTGAACGCCCCGGTACTCAGGCGTTGAAAATAGATCATGTGGTTTCTCCCGAGGAGAAACATCGGCGGAGCCAGCGTTTGTTGGCGCTTTCGGACGAAAAGACAAAGGCTTTTTATGCCAGACATATTGGCAAAGAGGCTATCGTGCTTGCCGAAAAATCGAAGGCGGGAATGCCGATGCATGGCTTTACGGATAATTATATCCGGGTGGAACTGGAACATGATGATGCGCTTGACAATAAGTTGGTGCGCGTAAAATTGGGTGATTTTAATGAAGACGGTACTGCCTTGAAAGGTACAATTATATGAAAAAGATATCAGTTGTCATATTGAATTGGAATGGGGAAGCTATGTTGCGGCAATTTCTTCCTTCGGTGATAGCATATTCTGAGGCGGAAGGAGTGGAGGTATGTGTGGCTGACAATGCTTCTTCGGATGCATCGTGTGACGTGGTGAGGAAAGAGTTTCCTGCTGTACGCCTTATTGAACTGGAGGAAAATTATGGCTTTGCCGAAGGGTATAACCGTGCCTTGCAGCAGGTGGATGCGGAATATGTGGTTCTTTTGAACAGTGATATCGAGGTGACACCTCATTGGTTGGAGCCTTTGCGGGATTTTATGGAAGTTCATCCTGAAGTGGCTGCTTGTCAACCCAAACTTCTGAGTCAGCGCAATAAGGAGTTTTTTGAATATGCGGGTGCTGCGGGGGGGTATATCGACCGTTATGGGTATCCTTTTTGTCGCGGACGGATTTTTGAAACGGTAGAGAAGGATGGTGGGCAGTATGATACGGTGATGCCTGTTTTTTGGGTTAGTGGAGCTGCCTTTTTTGTCCGCTTGAAAGATTATCGTGAGGCAGGAGGTCTGGATGGGCGTTTCTTTGCTCACATGGAGGAAATTGATCTTTGCTGGCGTTTTCGCAGTCGCGGAAGAGGATTGGTATGTATTCCGCAAAGTGTGGTGTATCATGTAGGTGCGGCTACATTGAAAAAAGAAAGTCCGCGGAAAACATATCTGAACTTTCGGAATAATTTATTGATGCTTTATAAGAATTTGCCTGAAAAGGAACTGAATAAGGTGCTTTGTGTGCGTGGTTTTTTGGATAGGATTGCTGCTATGGTTTTCTATCTTAAGAAGGATAAGGAGAGTGCCAAAGCTGTCTTTCAGGCAAGGAGAGATTTTGAGCGTACCCGTTATAGCTTTGCTTCTGCCCGCGTGGAGAATATGATGAAAGCTACCGATGAGCCTATTCCCGAAAGAGTGGAGTATAGTATTTTGTGGAAATATCATGCGTTGGGCAAGAAAAGGTTTTCACAATTGCGTAATTTTGTGAAAGGGCTGACTGCCTGATGTGGGTAAACTAAATTTAGTATATTAAAAAAAAACGACTATGAGCAAATTGGTTAGAAAAATTGGCTTGGTGGCACATGATGCCATGAAGAAGGACTTGATAGAATGGGTTCTTTGGAACTCGGAACGGTTGATAGGTCACAAGTTTTATTGCACGGGAACCACAGGAACACTTATCCGGGAAGCTTTGAAAGAGAAACATCCTGATGTGGAATGGGATATTACTATTCTGAAATCAGGTCCGCTGGGTGGTGACCAGCAGATTGGTTCGCGCATTGTGGAAGGGGAAATCGATTATCTTTTTTTCTTTACCGACCCGATGACTCTCCAGCCGCATGATACGGATGTAAAAGCATTGACTCGTTTGGCGGGTGTTGTTTTTTGCTGTAACCGCTCTACGGCTGATCATATCATAACCAGCCCTCTGTTTGTTGACCCGGAATATGAGCGCACTCATCCGGATTATACCGGATATACACAGCGCTTTGCCAATAAGCCGGTAGTATCTGAGGCAGTGGAACGGGTCAATAAACGTAAAGGCAGAAAGAATAAATAATTATTTTATCCAATGGCGTAAAGTGTATTTTATCGGTCGTAGTGTACTGCGACTCCTACTTTCTGACAATCCGCCCCCATAGGCGGATTTTCTTTGTATAGACGAATATCTATTTCTTCGATGACAGGGAAATCATGGAACAGCCGTTCCGCTATGCGTTCACATACGTGTTCCAATAACCTGGAAGGCGTTTTCATAACTTCTTTTACCGCGGTATGTACGTCGGCATAGCTTACGGTTCCCTCCAGTCTGTCTGTCTGGGCTGCATGGATAAAATTTGTTTTTAATTTCAAGTCAATGGTAAAGTTGGCTCCCACAACCGTTTCTTGTGGAGCTACTCCATGACGGGCAAAGAATTTAAGACCTTCCAGGCATATATACATTGATGTTGCTTTCATGTTTTTGTTTTTATTGGACGGACAAATATAAGGTACTTTTTCCTTATGGGAAAGAGAAGCAGAAAAAATGCTAAAAGAAAGAGGAATTGCCATTCGATACAGGCAGTTCCTCTTTTCTTCTCTTTTGTGATTACATTATATAATAAACCATTATCCGCATCTTGACGCTCCACAGGTCTTGCAGATAAGGCATCCCTCCTGATAAACGAGGGTTTCATGTCCGCAATTCGGACACTTCTGACCGTCGGCTTTCGTTCCGTCGGTAACATATTTTTTCAGAGCACGTTCTACACCGTTTTTCCATGTGTTGATGTTTTCGCTGTCCAATTGTAGTGAGTCCACCAACTTAATGACGCGGTCGATAGGCATGCGCCAGCGGAGGACGCCCGAAATCAGTTTGGCATAGTTCCAGTATTCTTTATTAAACTTCTCGGACAGACCTTCGATGGTGGTCTTGTATCCGCGCTTGTTTTCAAACTGGAAGTCGTAGTGTTTGTTGCCGTCTTCGTCTACATTTTTAATGATTCGTCCGCTAGTGACAGACTTCGGCAATAAGATGCCCTCTTCATCGTCTTGCAGACCGGTAAATATCTCGTATGGGTGACCGTCCAGCAGACCGACAAAGGCTACCCATTTTTCCTTGTTGTTCTGGAAACGGATGACATCGGCTTCTAATACTTTCGGGCGGACTTCGACTACCGTAGGCGGTTTGCAAGGTGGCATTTCTTCTTTCTTATCCTTCTTCTTGTTGGAAATCAATACACCGGAACGTGACCCGTCACGATATACGGTACAACCTTTGCAGCCCGAACGCCATGCTTCTACGTAAAGACGGTTTACGAGGTCTTCATCCACATCGTTTGGCAAGTTGATGGTGACACTGATGGAATGGTCAACCCATTTTTGGATACGTCCTTGCATCTTTACTTTCATCAGCCAGTCTACATCATTTGATGTTGCCTTATAATAAGGTGATTTTTTTACCAATTCGTCTATTTCTTCCTGTGTATAACGCTTGGCGGGGTCGTAGCCGTTTATTTCCATCCATGTTACAAACTTATGGTGGAATACCACATATTCTTCGAAGGCGTCACCTGTTTCATCCACAAAGTCAACATGTACTTGCGGATCATTCGGGTTGACTTTTCTTCTGCGCTTGTAAACCGGCATAAATACGGGTTCAATGCCCGAAGTGGTCTGAGTCATCAAACTGGTGGTTCCCGTCGGAGCAATTGTCAGACAGGCAATGTTACGGCGTCCGTATTTGAGCATGTCTTCATACAATTTCGGATCAGCTTCTTTCAAGCGGTTGATGAAGGGGTTGTCTTTTTCTCTTTCGCTGTCATAGATAGCGAATGCACCGCGTTCTTTTGCCATTTCTACAGAAGAACGATATGCTTCCAAGGCAATCGTTTTATGCACTTTTTCCGAAAATTCGGTTGCTTCTTCAGTTCCGTAGCGTAGTCCCATGGCGGCGAGCATATCTCCTTCGGCAGTGATACCTACACCGGTACGGCGTCCCTGACCGCTTTTCTTGTATATTTTTTCCCACAGATGTCTTTCTGCCCCTTTTACTTCTTCACTTTCAGGGTCGGAGTCAATCTTGGTCATAATTCTTTCGATTTTCTCCAGCTCCAAGTCGATAATGTCATCCATGATGCGTTGAGCTAAAGCAACATGTTTTTTGAACAGCTCAAAATCGAAATAGGCATCCTTGGTGAAGGGATTGACTACATAAGAATATAGATTGATAGCCAGCAAACGGCAGGAGTCGTAAGGGCATAAGGGAATCTCACCGCAAGGGTTGGTAGATACTGTGCGGTAACCTAAATCTGCATAACAGTCGGGTACGGATTCGCGTATGATGGTATCCCAGAACAGAACACCCGGTTCTGCCGACTTCCACGCATTGTGTACAATCTTCTTCCATAAAGCCGAAGCGTCTATTTCTTTGGTTGTCGAAGGTGTGGCAGCATCGATGGGATATTGTTGTGTATATGGAGTACCGTCAACAGCTGCCTGCATGAATGCATCGTCAAGTTTTACAGAGACATTGGCTCCTGTAACTTTGCCTTCTGTCATTTTAGCATCGATAAATGCTTCAGAATCGGGGTGCTTGATAGATACGCTCAGCATCAATGCACCACGGCGGCCGTCTTGAGCTACTTCACGGGTGGAATTTGAATAACGCTCCATAAAAGGGACCAATCCTGTAGAAGTCAGTGCTGAGTTCTTGACAGGTGAACCTTTCGGACGGATATGAGACAAATCATGTCCTACTCCTCCACGACGTTTCATCAGCTGAACCTGTTCTTCATCAATGCGGATAATGGCACCATAGGAATCGGCTGCACCTTCCATTCCGATAACAAAACAGTTGGACAATGATGCTACTTGGTAATCATTGCCGATGCCTGTCATCGGACTTCCTTGTGGAACGATGTACTTAAAATGGTCCAATAACTCGTAAAGTTGTTGTGCGTCCAGCCCGTTTTGGTATTTGCTTTCAATGCGGGCCACCTCATTGGCAATACGCCAATGCATGTCTTCCGGTGACTTTTCGTAAATATTGCCGAAAGAGTCCTTTACTGCGTATTTGTTTACCCAAACCCTGGCAGCAAGTTCATCGCCCTTAAAGTATTGTAAAGATGCTTCAAAGGCTTCGTCGTAGGAGTAAATTCGTTTTTCCACTTTTCTGTTCAGATTTACTATAATTATTAATAAGCTTAAGATGTAGAAGTCCTAACTCATTTATAACAAAAGCGTCGGCAAAGCTATATATGTTTTCTGAATAAACAAAATAAATATCGAATAAGTTTTCAACAATTTAAAAGTTATCCAAAACGGTCTGTTAATTATTTGATTTTCAATATAGGTTGTTGATGCGTGAGCTGCTAAAGTTTTCTATTTGGAAAATTTGAGTAAAATGTGAAGTAATGAAATAATTGAAAACTCCAAATGTTTGGGGTGGATTATTTTGCAAAAAAGGTTATTGAATACGCTTTTCTTTTCTTATCTTTGCAAGAAAAAGAATATGGATTCAATAAAGAACAGACGGTCTATCCGTAAATACAAGCAGGATGAAATTCCCGCTTCTTTGTTAAATGATTTGCTTGAAGAGGCTTTTCGTGCTTCTACTATGGGGAATATGCAACTATATAGTGTGGTAGTCACTCGTGATAAACAGATGAAGGAAAAATTGGCACCGGCTCATTTTAATCAGCCTATGGTAACGGGTGCACCGGTGGTGCTTACTTTTTGTGCCGACTTTAACCGCTTTAGTAAATGGTGTCGGGCACGCAAAGCGGAACCGGGATATGATAATCCTATCTCTTTTTTGAATGCGGCGACAGATGCATTGCTGGTTACACAAAATTTTTGCACATTGGCGGAAGAACATGGGTTGGGTATTTGCTATTTGGGTACTACTATCTATAACCCGGACCAGATAGTTGAGATTCTCCAGTTGCCGGAACTGGTGATGCCGGTAGCTACCATAACGGTAGGATATCCTGACGAATGTCCTTCACAGGTCGACCGTCTTCCTGTTCAGGGGCTGTTGCACGATGAGGTTTATCATGATTATTCGGTTGAAGACATCGACCGTATTTATGCTTATAAAGAATCATTGCCGGAGAATCATCGATTTATAGAGGAGAATCAGAAGGAGACATTGGCTCAGGTGTTTACTGACGTACGTTATAAGAAGGCTGATAACGAGTATATGTCGGGTATCCTGAAGGCGACATTAAAGAAACAGGGGTTTGAAAAATAATCCGTTTGTATTTATTTTTAGGCATGAATAACACACGATTTACGGAAAAGATGAAAAATCCGTGTTTATCTGTGTTATTTGTGCCTAAAAAGCAGTCTCTACAGAATGAGACTTTTTATTTTCTTCTTAGTAATGCTTCAATTTCTTCTATATCAGCTTTGAATGATTTATCTACCTCTACCTGATCTTTCACTATTTTGCAAGCATGCAATACGGTAGCGTGGTCTTTATTTCCAATTAACTGACCAATCTTGGAAGAGGAGGCGTCTGTATGCTTTTTTGCAAGGAACATGGCAACCTGACGTACCTGCACGACTTCTCTTTTGCGCGTTTTAGTGTGGATTGCCGATTCTTCTATTTCATAATGACTGCATACTTTGGCGATAATGTCCTCGATGGTAATCGGTTTGCTTTCGCAACGAACCGCTTTGCGAACAATCCGTTCTGCCAAATCGATGTCCACGTCACGCTTAAAGATAATGGACTGTGCCAACAGAGAGTTGATGATACCTTCCAGTTCACGTACGCTTTCGTTGACGTTTTCGGCAATGTAGTTTATTACAGATTCAGGAATATTCAGTCCGTCACGGCGAATCTTGTTGCGGAGAATATTCTTTCTCAGTTCCACATCAGGCTTTTCCAGTTCGGCTACCAAACCCCATTTAAAACGGGTCAGGAGGCGTTCTTCCATACCTTGCAGCATCACCGGTGCGCGGTCGGAAGTCAGGATAAGTTGCTTACCGTTTTGGTGCAGGTGGTTAAAGATATGGAAGAAGGTATTCTGAGTTTTGGTAACACCGGCAAATTCCTGGATATCATCGATAATCAGCACATCTATTGTCTGGTAGAAACTGATGAAATCATTGAAATGGTTGGTACGTACAGAGTCGGTATATTGTACCTGAAACAAATGTGCCGATACATATAATACTCGTTTTTCCGGATAAAGTTCCTTGATGCGTGTACCTATGGCATTGATTAAGTGGGTTTTTCCCACACCTGACGGTCCGTATAAAAACAACGGATTGAATGTCCGGGCAGGGTTCTTTGCCACGGTTTCTCCTACAGTACGAGAAAACTCGTTACTGTTTCCTTTGATAAAGTTCTCGAAATTGTAGTTCGGGTTCAAGTGCGGATCCAAATCCTGCGGAGCCGGAGCCTGCATCGGGTTGGGAGCCTTATTGCCATCTTTTATAACTGTTTGTGCGGGTAATGCCGAAGAACGCTTGGTACCCTCTATATTTACAGTTATATGATTGGTCTTGTCTGTTAATATGCAATACATCAACTGCGTACCTTCCCCGATTTCTTTATAAAGGGCTGCACGCAATAAATCCACGAACTTTTCTTCCAAAAATTCATAGAAGAAAGGACTCGGGACTCCAATGGTCAAGGCGTGGTCTTCGTACTTCAGAGGTACGATAGGCTCAAACCAAGTTTTATAAGTCGTATCAGGAACATTGTCTCTAATGATATTGAGACATCGATTCCATAAAACGACGTGATCGTTTTCAATCATATAAGACATTTATTATAAAAAGCGAAACTTCTACAATGCAAATTTCGAAATGAAAATCTGAAAAAACAAATCGCTTTTTTCTTGCTTTTTATATTTTAAAAGTAATCTCTTTAGTTTCAGTGACTTATAAAAAGCACTCTGAGGTCAGTCCGGAATGAAAGTTGCATATTTGTAAGCTCTTGATTCTTAGCTTTCTATTGAGCTTTTCTTGTGTCGCTATATTGGTGATTAACTCCGCTTCTTTAAGCCTTTCTTCCCTGTTGACAGCCTTTTACTAGCCAACAGGGAAAAAAAGGAAATATGGCTTTATTTAGAATATTTCTATTTTAAGCGGAAGCCTTACTTATCTTTCTTGCCGAACAGCGAGAAGTGTACATACCGTTTGGGATGTGCCTTCAGGTCTTCCAACAGGGAAGCTGCATTGGCTGTTGTTGTACTCAAGTTCTGGTAGAATGTTGGGTCGTTGAACAATAAGCCAATGGTATTATCTTTGCGGGTGAGTTTTTCGGTCAGCAATTGTACATTATATAATGTAGAGTCTACTTTGCTGAAAGTGCTTGCATAGTCAATGCCTTTTAAGTTTTCACTGATGACAGAGAAGTTATCGGTAATGGTCACCAATCGGCCGGTGATCTGCGGTAATTCATTATTCATTAATGAATTCAGCTGGCGTGTAGTAACGTCCAAGTTGGCTGTCAGTCTCTCAGCATTGTGTATGGTTGCCGTCAGTGCCGGGTCTGCCAGGAGTTTGTTCAATGATTGAAGAATGGAATCCATTTTGGGAAGAAGCTGTTCCACTTGGGGAACCAACTTTTCTTCGGCTACCCCCATCAAACCATTGTTGGTTATTCCGGGCAAAGTATCTCCCGGCTGGAAAAATTCGTTGGTTTTATCATTCAAGAGTAAGTTCATTTTTACCGTTCCCAGCATTTCGGTAACCAATTCTCCTTTACTTCCTTTGGGGATGCGCATTTCTTTGTCTACCTCTACCTCTACCGTCACATGCCCCGGTTTCTTGTAATTATAGTTGATACTTCTCACAGTACCCACTTTAAAACCATTGGCAAATACGGGGCTGGAGCCGGCCAGACCGTTTATGTTGGTATATTCTACATAATAATAGTTTGCTGATTGGAACATGTTGATTCCTTTCAGGTAATTGATACCATAAATTAGCATGGCTAAAGCAGCGATGCCTATTAATCCTATTTTTACCTCTTTCGTCATTTCTGTTATTTCTTTTATATAATTATCTGTTTTTCTTAAATTCTTTGATGGCTTCGTTTACATTCATCTTTTCTCCGTTTTTAAAGGCAATGATGAATGCATCTTTAAATTTAGCGGTAACTTCGCGCTTCATGCGTAATACTTTATTATAGTCGGTGCTTTCTCCATAGGTATATTTATATAGCCCTTTTTCTTTATAATAACTTACCGGAGAAAGTCCTTTTAATTGTCTGCTGTTTTTGGGCAATATCCTATCGGATGCCAATATTTGTATTTTGAATATCGGTTTATGTACAACTTCAGGGTTGCTCTTATTTGTCTTGATGTTAGGTGTACCCGGCTTTCTGTTGCTTCTTACCGGTTCGGGTGCACTGTCGGGTTCATCGGTCGGTGTTTCCGCTACAGATTCCTCCGGTTCGGGCATTTCCGGTTGCTGCACTTTGCTACGGTCTATTGGTGCGTCGTGTTCGCGTTTATAGTTTAAGAAAGCTTTGTAAATACTGTTTGCCAATGCTTCACTGCCTGTGTCGGACAGAAGATACTGTTCTTCATCGGGAGTAGAGATATAGCCGAGCTCTACCAATACACCGGGCATGGATGTTTCACGAAGTACGAGAAATCCTGCCTGATGCACACCTTTGTCTATGCGGCGTGCCGAAGTCTTGAATTGTTTTTGTATCAGAGTTGCCAGTTTGACACTCTTCTCCATGTTTTTGTCCTGCAGGAATTCAAAGATGATGTAACTTTCCGAAGAGTTCGGATTGAAACCGGCATAACGTTGCTGATAATTGTCCTCTATTAAAATAACAGAGTTTTCCTTTTTGGCGACTTCCAGGTTTTCTTCTGTCCGATGGAGACCGAGGGTGTAGGTTTCCGTACCTCTGACATTGCGTCCGCGGGCTACCGAATTGGTATGGATGGAGATGAATAAGTCTGCTTTGGCGTTATTGGCTATTTGTGCACGGCGGTCCAAAGGAATAAACACATCGCTGCGGCGTGTGAATATGACTTTTACGTCTTTACAGTTGTTCTGTATCAGGCGTCCTACTTTCAATGCCACATTCAGATTGATATTCTTTTCTTTTCCGCGTCTGCCGATGGCACCGGGGTCATGGCCTCCGTGACCGGGGTCAATGACAACAGTGAAGTCCTTTCCTTCGGCTGTAAGACAAAGAAAGGGCAAGACTAGCGCAAGGCTACACAACAGAATTATTATTTTAAGTCTATCGGTTCTCATATTAATTAAGGTGCAAATGTAGCGATTTTTAATGAAAACTCGGCTTTTACCTTCAAGTTTTGTGTTTTTTAGTAGAAAGATGCCATAAAACCCGAAAAACAGACGAGTATTTGGTTGATTTTCTATTACTTTGCATCCCCAAAAAATCTATAATATGCTTAAATTTCTGAAGAATTGGACGCTGCCTTTGGCAATGTTTGCCGGAGCTATCGGATATTTCCTGTTGGCCAACGTCACTATTTTGGAGCCGGCAAAACCTTTTGTGAATTGGCTGATTGCCGTTTTGACTCCTTTTCTTATCTTCGCACAGTTGCTGCTTACTTTTTGTAAGATTGAGCCCAAGGAATTACTACCCAAGGCATGGCACGTATGGCTATTGTCCATTCAGGCTGTATCAAGCGGCATTATTGCTTTGTTGCTGATTTTCTGCCCCATGGAGGAGGCTTACAGGGATATTTTTGAAGGGGCGATGGTTTGCCTGATTTGTCCCACGGCCACGGCAGCGGCTGTCATTACAGGAAAACTGGGAGGAAGTGCTTCCACGCTTACTACTTATACCTTACTTTCGAATGTATTGGCGGCAATAGCGGTGCCGCTTGTGTTTCCGCTTGTGGAGCCTCATGCCGACATCACCTTTGTGGTGGCTTTTCTTAAAATACTGAGTAAAGTGTTTCCTCTGTTACTGGCTCCTTTTTTTATTGCATTGTTGTTTCGTTATTATATCCCGTCTGTACATCGGCTGTTGTCGAAATATCATGGGGTCGCTTTTTATTTGTGGGCGGTTGCACTGACTATTGTGACAGGACAAACCGTGCGCTCA